>Ga0325405_1008459_pt1 | contig 10233 bp, 10 predicted proteins | sample PopdelMetagenome_21_FD_205663 | JGI IMG/M metagenome (GOLD analysis project Ga0325405, IMG submission 205663) | Populus deltoides microbial communities from Bellville, Georgia, United States - Xylem-Control-R2 | ecosystem: Host-associated > Plants > Phyllosphere > Stem > Wood/Secondary xylem...
AGGTATCTTATATTATTAGATATGTTATTATAAAACATGCTTTAGTTAAGGAGTTATTGATACTTCAAGTGCAAAATGATGATATAAAACCTTGATAAAAATGCACTTTTAAGTACTAATCAGCATACAAATCTTTATCATATGTTGGGTAATTAAGAGTTGCTCCATTAAGCTTCTCACTGAAATAGGTTATGGGTTGTTTTTCTTACATTTAAATTGCTCCAATACCTATACCTTAGGCATTATACTCAATCTCAAAAGTTTTTGTAAAGTCAGATAAAACAAGCAATGAGTCCAAAATCAACCTTTATTTTAACAAGTTCAAATCTTTTTCTTGATCATCATCCCATTTAAAATACTACCATTTCCCTTACAATCTCGGTTAATGGTGCAACTAGAGTAATGGAATTTTTGGCAAATCTTATATAAAAACTAGATAAACTATGAAAACTTCTTACATCACTTACCGTCTTAGGTATAGGCCATTCTTGAATAGTCTTGATCTTTACCTCATCCATCTCAATCATTATTTCTTTAACAACATAACCTAATAACACAATTCTTTCCATGAAAAAATCACATTTCTTTATATTAGCATATAATCTTTATTTTCTAAGTATTTCAATAACTTATCTTAAATGATTAATATGATCATCTAATACTTTGCTATAAATCAAGATATCATCAAAATAAACAATAACAAATTTTCCAATGAAAAATCTTAACACATGATTCATTAACGTCATGAATGTACTAGGGATATTAGTCAAACCAAAAGGCATTACTAACCATTCAAACAATTCATTTTTAGTTTTCAATGTTGTCTTCCTTTAATCTCTTTCTTTCATTCTAATTTGATAATAACCATTTTACAAATAATTTTAGAAAATACAGAAGAACCATGCAGCTTATCAAATATATCATCTAATATAAGGATAAGATGTCTATACTTTACTATAATTTTGTTAATGGCTCTACAATCAATGCACATACACCAATTATTGTCCTTTTTAGGCACAAATAACAATGGAATTGTATAAAGAATCATACTTTCTCAAATTTACCCTTTCAACATCTACTCTTCTACTTGCCTATAAAGCTTCTTAGTCTCATCGGGGTTATTTCTATAGGCTAGTCGATTTCAAATTGATGCTTCTGTCATAAAATCAATTTGATGCTCAATCCCTTGAATTGATGGTAAACTATTAGGGGTCTCTTCAGGAAAGATACCCTTAAATTCATGCAAAAGAACTTTAGCAAAACTAGAAACACAAGAATTCAAATCATCAATATTCAAATGTCTTCTTATACAAGAGTAAAATCATATTAGAATGATAAACAAGAGTGAGGTCACTTTGTTTTGCATAATAATTAAGGTGTTTCCCTAATTTTTCTACATTCTTCTTTTCTTATCCTTACTTTCTTCTCTCTACTCAATTTCTCTTCACTCTCAACCTACCTTATATTTTTTCTGAAATCTTCAAAACTATTTCTAATGGCCGAAACTTTCCCCTAATTGTTTCACACCCATGGCTCACCTTATTTTTACTCAGCCTCACTTCATCACCATTATTTTCATAAATTCTTTTTTAGCTTCCTCAGCTTTGTTAAGATTTAATTAATCCTTGTACACTTGCCTTGGTGACAATGGAGCAAGTGTGTAAATCTTTCCATCTTTCTCCATAATATACCTATTTTTAAACCCATCAAGTTTGACCTTCCTATCAAATTGTCAAGGTCTTCCCACAAATAGGTGTGTAGGATGCATAGAAACAACATCACATACAACCTTATCCTTAAACATTTCTACTATGAATGAAACCAAAACATGCATAGTGTGTGTTTAGGATTGTAGTAGCGGTTCAAAGTGCTTTTCGCTTAGAAATGCATCAAAATAAAGTTTTTTTTAAAATATATTTTTGACATAAGCACATCAAAACGATATGAAAATATATAAAAAAATTAATTTAAGCAAAAAACAATTTTCAAAATTTGAGGGAACGCGGTTTGCATCGCATTCCCAAACACACCCTTAGTCACCCTAATTTCTCCACATTCATTCCATCATTAAAGTTTATATGGCTTATAACATGCATAAATATATTCAGGTTCAACTTTGTAACCAAAGTTGGAGCTAGCAACATTAGTATAACTATCATTATCAATTATCATACTACATATCTTATTATCAATGGAACACCTTGTATGAAAGATATTCTCTTTATAACCTGAACACTCAAAGATCTCCTTATAACCAAAGATTCTCCTTGCACAACATACTCCATATAACTACAATCATCAAGCTTTAGCATCCCTTTCAAATCATCTTCACTAACTAATTCCACCTAAACATCATCTCTTATAACCATAAATCTTTTATTTGTACATTCATATGTAGAATGCCTAAGCCTTTAACATTGAAAACACTCGATTGAGCAATATTTTTTTCCTTTTTCATCCAAAGTTGCAACTTGCTTCTTAATAAAGAAAGGTTCGACTACTTTAAATGTAGTTATTGGTTTCACCTGTGCATTACCCTTTCTCCTAAAATTTGACTTTTAACTGAAAGAGGAACCCAAATATCCACTTTGTCTTGCACTACCCTTTCACCTTAACTCTTTCTCCACTTTTACAGCCATATATACCACATCTTTAATCTCTATATAATGTTGAAATTCCACTATATTAGCAATATCTTTATTTAATCAATTCAAAAACCTAACCATTGTGGCTCCTCTAACCTCAGAAATATTAGTTCTAATCATAACTACTTTCATCTCATCAAAGTACCCATCCACACTCCTAGAACCCTAATATAAGGATTGCAATTTATTATAGATCTCGTTATAATAGTGAGTATGTGCAAACCTTTTCCTCATGATTTTATTCATCTCCTCCCAAGTTTCTCTTAGTCTTTTTCCTTCATACCTTTTACTTATAACAAGTTGATCTCACCAATTAATTGCATAATTAGTGAATTCAACCACAACCAATTTAACCTTTTTTTATTATTATTTTGAATACCTATGGCAATCAAACACAAACTCCACTTTATTTTCTCAATCCAAGTAAGCCTTCAAATCACTCTTTCCTTGAAACCCTGAAATTTTGAGTTTAATGCCACCCAAATTATGATATAAACCATCATGCTCCTTAGAAGTCCTATCTTGGCTGAATATATTAGTTGGTCATGACCTACCTCCCATTCTCCTCCTAGGTTGTGACTCGTACACAAGACTTTGTTGTATTTTAAATGTTTTACCATAATACATCATATCATCCTCCTTATCCTCTCTTTTTTCTTCAGAATTATTGCCTACACTCTCATCATTCACTGTAGCCTTAACAGTAGGCATTTCAACTTTATTTTTCTTATGACTACGAACTCTTTATCTACTAATCTTCTCATCAAACTTATTAACACCTCCATTATAGCTTCCATTATATCCTACCTTTCCTCCACAATTCTCGCCTAATTTTGTTCAACACTTTTTAAAGACATTATTTATATCTAAAATAAAGGTTAGTAATGTCATAACCCAATTTTGGGTTTCCTCCAAAATCACCATTTCCTTTTAAAAATGAAAAGCAACAAAAAATAAAAAAAATAAAAATAAAAAAGACTGCCAAATTGGCAAGAGTATCCCAAAAAATTTTAGGGTCAATTAAGGGTCAAATCAAAGAAGTTCAAAACCAAAGATCAAGGTAGAAAAGGATTGTATATTCATGGATTGAAATTGATTAACATCAGGTGTAATTTTAAAGACATTGGAAGTTTGAAAATTAATTGAGGATGAAATTGAAGACACATAAGACCAAGTGTTATATTAAAAATAAAAAATTGAAGGTTTAAATTGACATGACCAAGGACTTAATCGAAGGAAACTTTGAGAAATCAACCCAAATTGGCCAAATTTAACGCAATTGAAAGATCAAAGACCTCTTTGTAAAATCAACAAAACAATGTTGTTTTGGCACCACTATTCATTTTCTTCTTTTCTCCTGTGGGGAGTTGGTCGGGGGTTCTTTCTTGTGGAGCATTTAATTCTCTATCACGCCCCATTCAAGACAAAAAAAAAAAGATGCCCTTCTTGTATACCTGACATCGTACTACCTCCTAGCATGATTACCAGTGAGTGTTTTCCCTTGTAGCCACTATAACACCGATCCAAAACCACTAACTCGACTGGGCTTTGACAGCCCGGTTGAAGAGCACTAGTTTGCTTTGGCTTGGCATCAATGGTTAGGATTAATCCCCGAAGACTTAATGGCCGAGATTTGGCTCCAATAGGAGCCAACACATCTCACTCATCCCCTATAAATAGGAATTATCCACTCCAGTATCAGGGGAAGAGGAAAAAAAAAGAAAATACCCGAAGAAAAAAAAAACCAAAGAATACAACCATACAACACCCCTTTCACTATCACTTTGCAAGAGAACATATATATATCCCCTTTACTATCAACAAACGTAAGCTCCTCCATGCCTCCTACAATAATTTCAACAATGTCACAACCCCACCACAAAGCAATGACTCTCTCCTCAACCGTGATCTTCAACAGCCACCTGCCATTTAAAGTAGTTTTCTCTTCAGCAACGCATCAATGACGATCTTTTCTTCTCAGCCACACCATTCATCTCCATAGCGACCAACAGAAGTGGACTCCACCAACTTCCCTCCTCCTCTCTAGTGGTAAAATAACAGCCTCTCCTTTGTTACAACCTCCCCAGCCAGCACTATGAGCAGTTGCGGACTCGATCAGACTCTCCACCATCTTCATGGCAGACCACCAATGCTTTCCTCCCCGGCACCAGGATGTGAGCTTTCGCTAGCAAAGGTTAAGATAGGCTGGACCCTCAGCCCACACGACTGGGCTGGGTCCAACCAATCCATATATTAAAAAAAAATATTAGGCCTTCAGTTGGCCCAACCAACTGGGTTAAGCTTGGGCCTCAGGCCCAACCAGCCTAGCCCCTAGGCTAAGAGTGTTTTTGACAAACACACTCTTATTTCTTTCCCTTAGTTTTTAACTTGTCTTTATTTTAATATCTAGCCAAACAGACCTTTAAAAAATTCTAAAAATATTCAAGGACCATTTGAATTTATTTGTAGGTCCCTCGTATGTTTTTCCATAATTTTGTTTAATATTGGGCCATAGATTATGTTGCAATGTCGCGATCAGACAAATTAATTACCTTAGCTTAAATAAACAATATAGTATAGAGCAAGTAAGGGGTCAATCTCATGAGAAAGGTTTAGTTCGGATTTTTATACTAGACGATATGCAATTTGGATGGGGGTGGTGGGGGTGGGGGTTGAGTTTATTTAGGCTATAACAGAATTAAACAATTAAGCTAAATTAAAAAACTATTAAGAGAACAAACATTGGTTTCAAGTAGACGTCTACCTACGGAAATCAGAACCGATCATTGAAACGATACATCAATTTATATTCCAAATATTTATCTTTTCTTAATGTTAGTTAGTTAACCGATTTGCACTGTAACTAACCCTAACCATCAAACAATCATAGTGTCCGCACTAGTAATTTAATTGAATGGCAGCCTTAAGAACTAGATAAGTTGATTAATCTAGACACATAACTGTCTACAGTACATGTTTGATTTGATCGAATGTTTTTTCTAAGATTAATAATATAGATCCGCTACGATTATTAAACTCAATTGCTTCACAAGTTTATATACCATAACTCCGGTTTTGATAGCAAACTTAGCAATAGATTGTTTACAATAATAACTTAGAATCCGCTGTAGCAATTAAAATAAACAATTATAGGAAATAAGCAAAATAAATCTCATAGTTCTTGAAATATGAAGGTTTATGTGTCCTTGAAACAAAAAAAAAAGTTTAGTCTTGCATGTTTATTAAATAACGAATCAAAAGAAATGAAAAATGCATGATTTCGGGTTTTTTGAGGAAAAGGTGCATTTTTCTTCTCTTTTCTGGCCGCCTCCCTTTCCTTTCTCTCTTTCTTTTTATTTGATAGGAAACCTTAATCCCCCTTTCCTACAAAATAGTCATTTCCTAAGTAGACAATTTACATTTAAGTATTTCAATAACTATTTTCCTAAAACAAAGGAGAAATAGCTTTGCATAAAATCTTCAAGCTTTCATTTTTGTCTTAGAGGAGCTAAATTGCCAAAATAAAGACTTGGATGTGTGGTTTGGATGCTTTGAGAAGTACTTTGGACTTGTTTCTTCACAAAACCTGTTTGCTGGTAGAATTCATGTGTCCTCTCAAAAAAATCATATCTTTGTCATATAAGCTCTTTTGCTACTGAAATTTGGTAGGTTGATAGGTCTTCGAGTTAGAAATTCAACAAAATTGAGTTTACATTTAATGAACATCTCTAGCTCAAGATATTCAGGTCGGAATAACCAAAGGTCAACACTGGTAAAATGTGAGATTTGTTTTTGAAGGCTATGATTTCCATGCTCTTTCTCTTTTTATTTTTCTTGCCATATATGTATAGAAAGATATGGATGTTAGCTTTCTAGTTCCACAGGAATCCTTTCATTTCAATCTCTAGAGCTCAAGCTCTGCACTAAACATCAATTGACAATCAAATCTGTCAATTATCTCCAATTTATTTCTTTTTGAATCTTACATCCAAAAGTGCCTTCAAAACATAAAACAAAGAATATCAAGGCATTTTATATATAAAATATAGGCAAAATACTAGGTAAATATGGATAAAATTATCGAATAATATGGTTACATCAACTTATACTAGAAGATACGAACCTGGTATTAAAAAATACCCTTTTTTCTCTAAAATTTCGAAACAAAATCCAAAAAATAAAAAAAAGCATTCCCTCTTTTAAAAAAAAATATGTTTTTTTCATGCATACAACCGGATTCTAAAATATTCATGTTTGTTTTCTTGTTATAAAAAAATAGAAATTGCATTGTCATCATACTTTGAAGAATATAAAAAGCATTTAATAGGCATCACAACAAATTGCGATTATCCATTAGGATTTGGACAAAATTTCAAATAAAAACCTTTTTTTATTTATTAACCTTTAAAATAGTTAGTTTTTTACTCGATAAGGTAAGAATATTTTTACTGAGAATGACTTTTCTTAAACCTTGGATGAATTATTTTGGACTTTAGAATGGTTAGGTTTTTACTTAATGAGATAGGGATCTCTTTACCGAGGAGAACTTTTCTCAAACCTTAGATAGACTAATAAATAGAAATGTGATTTAGAACAAACAACAAAGTAGCTTACCATAGGTAAGATACATTGGGGTTGATACATCTTTCCTTGGACAACCTATCTCCTTACCCAGACTCTCGCAGACCATTAGATTTTCTAGTGACCATAATACTAGGTGATGATTCCCTTTTCTTTTCTTTTTTTTACTGATAAAAGACAAGAATTCTTTGTTCTTTTCATATCTACCCCGATAACCTTGATCCAGAAGGATGATCACCGCGATACCGCACACGTGCAGCAGAATGACGACACCAATGGGGACTTCTCGTGGATTAAGTTTTGTTTTTTGTTTTTTGTTTGACTATTGTGTTTGATTTTTAATAGTTTGGTTTGTGTGTTTATTTTTAACATGCATGTCTTTCTATCATTTGCTTATACGCTTTAATTGTTGTACATATTGCTTATGCATTGTATAATACTGCCTCATAGATCGCATGTCTTAATTGTTTAAGCACATACAAACTTTTAGGTTAGGTAGGCGATTAATGATCTGTCCTATGATTATCGATCATGGTTCAAATGCTTGAAACATCTAATTCATATCTTAGCATTTACTTGGTAATTGACATGATCAAAAGTTTGATGTCTTATCTCAAGTGCAGGAGTGTCGAAGTAATAAATAACCCGGCAAGACCAGGGTCGAACCACAAGGAGGTGAACTATATAAAATTATAAACAACAAATGAAAAAGGTGTTGAAGAGAACTTTTAAGAAGTGATATTGATGTGAGTATTAATCAAAGATAAAACAATTGTCAAGGTTAGAGGATCCACTAATGGTATTTCAAATAAGTATAGTATAAACTCCTTTTATTACTCAACTGGAAACCACACATAAAGGAGGTTCCACTCGGACTATAAATTGTTAACATGATTACATTAATTATCTTATTCGAGTAATGCCAATACTTGTAAATATTATCAGGTATTCATGGTGATAACTTATGTTAACAACAAATCAAGTTCCTTTTATAGCACAGTGTCGGTTATACCATACAGTTGGGCTATGAAAGTGCCAAGTATTTGTTGTACCAATGGTTGTTCAACACAAATCTAGATTAACCATTTAACAAGCAAAGTATTAAGAGTGAGTAAGATATTAAATATAAAACATGTTAGTATCAAACATTAAAGTCCATGTTGAGTTTATATTATACTTATTCTTACACTATTAGTGTACCCTTTTCAACTTGACATGATAAACTTAGCTAAACATGATTAAGAAGAGAAACATAAATAAACTAGATAAGAACATAGTTATGATGAAAAGCATAAACAAGAGATTAATGAGAACAAAACTTAAACATTACAAAAATATAAAGAAAAAGAGCAAGAACATGATCTTGATTTGAAAACCAAGATGTTTAAATGCATGGCAAATGCCTCCTTTTATATGTCAAAATTCAGAACTATTGATTTGATGACTAATTATTAAGTGGGTGGCCACCTTTTGACTTGGTAACAATCCTTATCTTTTTATCTGCAGAAAACGTCATTGCTAACATCATAATTTGAGCAGATAGTCTTATGAAAGTTCTGGGAAATTGTCTCAGCTTTCCAACAAAACAAGAATCGGTGCATTTAGACTTCTAGAACTCAAGATATGGGTTGAACACTGAATAGTGTCTGGGACTGAATAGTGTCTGGGCTGCAGGACAGATTCTGACTTCTCTGTTGTTGCTACAATTTGAACTTGAAAACGCTCTTTTTGAATCTTGGACTCCTTATCAAAGTTTTAAGCCTATGTCTTAGCTTTCCATACATATAAACCAGGCCTAAATCCAAGTTCTACAGCTCTAGTTATGATCCAATAATCGAATGGTGTTCTAGTTTGGACTGAACCAACATCTCTTTTCTAAGCTTAGCCCTCTCTTTGTCTTTTCAATTTCAGCAGTTAAACTCATTAATCAATCTTTTTATTTATGTGATAGGCCTGCATTTAAGATGAAAATTTACCATAAATTAAAGGTATCTTATATTATTAGACATGTTATTATAAAACATGCTCTAGTTAAGGAGATATTGATACTTCAAGTGCAAAATGATGATATAAAACCTTGATAAAAATGCACTCTTAAGTGCTAATCACACCCCCCAACTAGCTTATTATTAGTCCATAGTAATCAAAGCGTTAAAATAGAAAAAAAATTTGTAAGTTCCATAAAGCAAGGCATTCATCATTCAACTTCCATTAATTTATCCAAAAAAACAAACTCTCATTAAATTTATATATATGTTTCATACTATTGAAACAAGATATTAATAAACCTTCTTTTTATGTGCTCAATGTATGAAAACATAGATGATGGGGTTTTTATTGGAAGAAAACAATATTTTGTTCTAATGTTTTTCTAAGGTTAACTTTCTTGGGTTGGGATTATTATCTTCTTTTTTTCTTTTTTTAATATATATACATATAACTTAAAACACAATGCATCTTTAACCCATGTAACGAGCTTTCGGCTAATGACTCTCAGACTAGTTGGTCTTAGGGCATTAGGTGTTCAGACACCCCTTCGAGCTTAGTAACTCAGGTTGCAGATATTGATACGTAGATAGTGCAATGTTTGATTCCTTTAAGCTTTTCTCCTTAACCCATGTAACAAGCACTGGCCAATAGCTCCCAAGTCAGTTGACTTTAGGGTATTAGGTGTTAAAACACCCTTTCGGGCTTAATTGCTTAGGTTAGGGAGGCTACGAAACCAAACTTATCTACGTTTTTATTATCATCAATATTATCAATTTTTTTTTTTTGTTTTTGCAAATTATATACTATCCATTTCCCTTAGTTGTTACCTTTAATAAAAGAACATAAATAATGTAATAATCCAATGTGCAACCCACAATCATATGTTAAAGTGTGTGTGTGTGTGTGAAAATAAAGGTTTAAGAATACTTGTTAAATGAGTATATGAGCAAAATCAAGTGATAACAATGCGACAGTTTGTAAACCTAAATATTTCAAGAAGTGTTTTGATAGACCTTGT
>Ga0325405_1008462_pt1 | contig 10231 bp, 8 predicted proteins | sample PopdelMetagenome_21_FD_205663 | JGI IMG/M metagenome (GOLD analysis project Ga0325405, IMG submission 205663) | Populus deltoides microbial communities from Bellville, Georgia, United States - Xylem-Control-R2 | ecosystem: Host-associated > Plants > Phyllosphere > Stem > Wood/Secondary xylem...
AAACAAGCCAAGAACATGCAGCCAGTGATGAAACCCATTTTATCTTTCATAGCCCAACAAGTGATAGTTGAATTAACTATATTATAAGCTACGTACACGAATCACTTCGCCCAGTCGCACTTTGAACATTGGATTTCTCAAGAAACAAGTGATAGTCAAAACCTAAACCTATCCAGGTCAAAATCAAACGATAAACAACCCAATCATATCAAGTGAGTTTAGAACCATAAACAAACTCAAGCTGCCATGACCGTGCCAAGAACTCAAGTATCCAGGAAAGAAGATATTGTAAACAAGCATATAAATACACTCATGGCAAGCACATTTAACAATATCAACAATAACCCACTTAATCATTACAGAAATAAATATATATTTCCAAAACTTTTGAGCATCAAGATAATATAAAAACACATTAACCAAATCATGAATACCCACTTTATAACATTTAACAGACTAATTGTTTCAATAATACAAAATCTTTTTCTTGCACAGAGGAACCCACAAAGAAGTTGTCTCAGACCATAAATTTTTATTATTCTATCCACATTTCAGCATTCAAGGCTAAAAAAACATGTATTAACAAAAGGGTATTACCAAAATGAGGAGGAGATTGAACTAAACACCCTAAAACCACAAAATAAAATGAAATAAAAAGAAACTTCAAAGAATCTGAGGCAAAAGGAAAAAAAAAATCTTACAGACTCAGGTTTCTTGATGATTTTGGCGACCTGAGAGGAGGCTTCGGAGAGGATGGCAGATGTGTTGACGCCATCAAGATTAACGTTCGTCGAAATGTTCAAGCAAGGCATTTTCTCTGTCGATTGTTTCCACTAAGCTCTTGTTCTCTTTCCTGCACATAAAACCCGCCTGCAAATAACTATATAAAAGAAGCCTCACCACGTTGCCTTCTACGGACTGTTCCGGAAGTATAAATTGGTGAAATGACTGAAGGGCCCTTGTTGCCATGCTCGTGACGTGTACGTAGAAGTGCTTTTCTAACTCTATTGATGTTCGGTGCTTTTTTTTTAGTTGACCTCCTAATATTAAAATTATTGAATAGAAAAAATAAATACATTTTTAGTATTAATTTTATTAAAATGAATTTCTTAAACAATCAATATTTTAAAATAAATATGTTGTTAAGTTTACTATTAATTATTTATTAAAAGAAGTTTCGTCGCTTTTGAAAAATATTGTAGCTGAATACATTAAAAATATTATTTACTAGAATAACATGTAATAACGATTTTATCTCTTCATTCAAAAAATTTAATACAGGCTTTTCAAAAGCGTTGAACTCTTTTCATAAAATCATTAATCATTATTAAATTAATAAATAAGTCTTTTCTCATCTTAATTGTACTATAATACAACCATAATACCTTTAAAAGAAAAAAAATTAATATTGGCATCAAGTGCTTTTTTGTATTTTTACATCTTTTATCAAATATAAAAAATAATAAACAATTAAAAAGCATAGTAAAATAATCAAAATGTCTTTAAAAATAAAAATTTTAAAACTATAGTTGAGGAGCTTTTTTGTCTTTTCCTGATGGTTTTTTTATTATTATCATATTAGTTCAAGGACAATTGAGTATTTAAATAAATAAAAAGAAAAGCAAAAAAGAACAGGTTCATATACGGCACTAGGAGTTGCCCATGCACTTCTGGTGTCGTGTACTCTTCCATATGGAGTGAAGCATGTCGATGTTGGTGGTCCAATTTGTCGCTAGTGAGTTTTTCTTTTATATTTTTTTCTTTTCTCTCTTTTTCCTAAAAAATTACAGCTTGGCTTTCTCTGTTGTTGGTGTTTCAACTTCAGTTTTTATTCTTTTAATTTCTAATTTTTTTTCTTGATCTTTTTGTAGAAGTTTTATTTGTTTTTAATTTTATCCTTCAATTTAAATTTAAAAAATAGTATATTTTTTAATTTGACGCTTATGCTTTTAATTTCTATTTTTTTCCTTGGCCTTTTTTGTAAAAGTTTAATTGGTTTTTAACTTAATCTTTTGATCTAAATTGATAATATTATGTTTTTCAACTTGATCCTCATTGTTTTGATTTATATTTTTTTTTCTTGGCTTGTTGTAATAGTTATTATTATTTTCAATTTCACTCTTCAATAAAAAATTTGTTTATATTTTTATGTCAATTTTGATCTTTATTATTTTGGTTTTTTAGTCTTTTTTCTAAATTAATTTTCTTTTCAATTTCACCCTTCAATCAAATATAAAATTTATTTTGCATTTTAATGTTGATCTTTATTATTTTAATTGTTGTTTTTCTGAATCCTTTTGTATAATTGAACTTTTTTTTTTCAATTTCATCCTTCAATATTTGATTGATTAAGAATTGAACTTTATAATTTTTTAAAATAGGGTGTTTAAGGTTTAGACCTGAGTTATGAGTTTGAAAAATTAACATGGTTTTTTATTAAATTTTTTTTATATAAATCTCTTTATTTTTTTATCAGGTTATTCCAATCTCATTATCCAAGCTGCGATTTTGGTAAGATATCCCGACTTGGTTTGACCCTGATTATCAAGGTTACAAGTTTATTATGCTAACTCGGGTTAACCAAGACTGGTTTTTTGTATATTTATTTTTATCTTATTTTGTTCTTTTGTATTTAATAGGTTGTGATTTGAGATACATTATTTGTCTTCTTTTGAATATTTTTTTTTCATGTTATCCTAATCACTTTTCTTTTAAATTTGATCCATATACTATTATTTTCTAATTTTTTTTATCTAATTGAAATAACTTGTTCGACATAGACAAGTATATGACCTAAGTCACACTTTTTTCTTCTTTTTTTTAAAATATATTAGCGGTAGCTAAACATCATTTTTTGTGTAAAATAAATAGTTCATCTCCATAGCGAAACACGGACACCGATGCTAGTATATAACTATGTATCAAATTTATGCTAAAATTCAATATTTATATGAATATTAAACTTATTTTTGAATTGTATATCAGTTATCAATTATTAGATTGTAATTAAAAGATACATTATTATAATTAAGTGATCCTAAACCTAACGTAATTTTATCTCGAAGCTGATTAATATGGAAAAATAAAGAAAGTATAATCCACCACAAACTCATCTCATATATATAAAAAACAAAAACAACTAAAAGTTCTCAATGTTTTACTTTATCCTTAGACATAAATTACTATGAATTGAAATAATAAAAGGATCTTTTTATCATTTTCAAACAAAATCATTTAACTAGTTATTAAAGGTAAAAATAACTTTTTTCATAGGGACATTTATCATTACTATATTGATTAGGGACATATCGGTCATTTAACATTTTAGATGCATAATAAAATTATTTAAATACTATTAAAAGAAAAAAAAAACTAGGGTGTAGGGGCTTTTTAATCTTTTAACGATTTGATTGCATAGTAAAATGACTACATTTCTCTTAAAAGCAAAAAAAATTAAATTAACGTCCAAAGTATTTTTCAGGTTTTTAGTTATAATCAATTTGAATAAGAAGCAATTTAGTTTTTTTAAATATAAATATAATTAAAAAATTAAAAGTAATTGGTGAGTGCATTGTATGATGCGTATGCATCACCTCCCAACGGGCAAACACTGTCTTCTACGATGGCACTAGAAGCTTCATGTTATCCTTTTCCTTGTGGCAAACATGTGTGCACAACGGGGCAATAATTGGGTTTTGGTGAATTTATTTTTCTTTTCCTCTCTTTACCTTGGATTTTGCACTTGCTAATTCAAAATTAAATTTGTCATTTTAGTTTATATTTTTATCACTTATGGTCCTAATTCTTTTGATTGTTATTTATTTTGTTTTTATTGTTTATTTAAATTGATTTCTTTTTCAATTTTATGTCTCAACATTTCATTTAATTTATTTTTTTATCTAATTTTGTCCTCATTATTTTGATTACTATTTTTTCTAATCCTTTTCTAATTTGGGCTTGTTGAGTTAACCCGAGTTGAGTTGGGGTTTTTTTATGTTTTTTTTTAGTTCCATCTTTCATCATTTAGTTTGGTTGAGAGTTGATCTCTATTATTTTATTAAATTTCTTCTGTACAGGGTTATTTTGATCTCACAACTAGGCCTCGAATTTGGCATAACGACATGAGTTAGGTTTTTTTTTGTTTTTTTTTTTTAAATTTCTTTTGTACTTTAACATTTTCTTTGCTAGTATATTCGGCATTTAACAGTAGCTGCCACACTTACCAACAAATTTACAGACAAATATATTCGGTCGGTATTTCATACACTCACCGACAGATTTACCGACGGGACGTAGCCGTCGGTAAATCAAGATATCACCGACGGAATAAAAATCCGTTGGTATATTTCAAGCGAGAATCTTTTTTTTTTGTGCGCAAATTCCCTCTGTAAAACCATCGGCAAATGATTTTTTTGTTTTGCTGACCGATATAGCGATGGAATGGGGAATCACCAATGAAAGTAAAGCCGACGGACGTAATCCGTCGGTGAGGACGTCGGTAAATAAATTACCGACAAACTTCTAATCACACACCGATAGAATATGTCCATTGGGAAAATTATGAAATCTTGTAGTGTAATTGGCTTTGTATTTCTTTTATTTTTTCTTTTTATGAGGTTATCATGTCCTCATTCAATTTTTATTTTGTTATCAAATAAAATTATTAACACCTTTTATGAATTTTTAGAGGGTATCTTTTTATAATGTTGATAAGTTTTTTTTTTAATTAATCATTGGTCTTTTTTTGCTAGTTCATTTTTTTGTTGCTAACTTTTTTCTAATCATATTATTAAATAAAAAAAATTATTGAACTCATTTGAATCAATAACCCGAATCTCATATTTTTCTTGTTCCTTAAAAATATTATTATTGCTTGGACATTCTTTTATATATAAATATATTAGAAACATTTTGACCACGACATAGCACGATCCACCTTTCTAGTCAATCCTAATCCATGTATCATTTTATTTCAATTTTAAATATTTGTCTTACATTTCTACTATTTGATTGAAATAACTTATAAATAAAAACATTGCTATCAATGTGAAGCATTGGAACTAATTTTTTAATCAATTGGAATTTTTTTTGTGTTTTATTTTGGTTTTCAAATAAAATGTCGCACTCGACATCGCGGCAGCCCTAAAAATAATCCTGATTGTGGAAAAAGAACAGATATCTAGCGTATTGTTCTTTTAGGGAAAAATGTCTTACTTGAGAAGTCGTCACCTAGTATTATGATCACTAGGAACCCTAAATGGTCAACAGAGATTCTATAGCTTGAGATTGGTTACGTAAAAGGAAAGATATTATCACCCCTTAAACGTTCTGTCTAAGGCAGACTGCATTGTTGATTTTGTCTTAAATTGCTAAATGTTTATTAGTTTATGCTATGATGATTTGTTTATAATATTCCTGACTCTGGTGCCAATGAATATTCAAGCTCGAATAATTCCAACTCTGGCGTTGGTAAAAATTCGTAGCTACAAAAAAAAATTAGATCAATATTTTGTATTTCCTACTTTAGCACTAATGAATAAATAAATAAAAATAAATTTATTTTTATGCATGCACATATTTTTTTATTTTTCTAGCTAAATAAAATAAAATAAAACGAATAAAAATAATATAAATTTAAACCGGTATTTTTATCCCTGACTCTGGCGTCAATGAATAAACCAATAAATGTATATTATTTTTATTAATGCATACACATTTTTTATTTTTTTTTATTTTTTCTACATTTTATTTTCTATTTATTCTAATTTTTTTGGGATGGGCTGGACCAGCCAGCCCGGCCCGGTCACTGGCCCAAGCCAGTAACCTGGCTGGGCAACATGAAGCACACGTGAACTAAATCACGCGTGCATGAGCGGCAGGAATTAAAATTAGAATGTACAGTAGGAAGTGAATTAAAATGAAAAGCAGAGAAAGAGAAGCTTACTTACCTGGTTCTGGAAACACCGAAGGCAGTAGCAACAATGATTTTGGTCTCGGTGGCTCTGCTTATGTTCTTCCCTTCTGCCTGTTTTTTTTTTGTTTTCTTGCTCTGTTTTTCTTCGTGTCCGTCCTCTGTCTCCTGGGTTTTTTCCCTCTGTTTTCTTGTTCCCTGTCGTTCGTGGCTTTTTCCTCCGTGGCCTTCTCTGGCTTTTATAAAGCCAGAGGACGGCCTCTGTTTCTTTGAGAAGAAACAGAGGAACGATGGTCTACTACCCTGGTTTCTCTTAGTTTTCCCCTGCTCAGGACGAAGAAGATGGTAATAAAGGCATGATGTGCTGCTGGTTGTGTTTGCCGAAGCCCTGGTTCTGTTTTTTCTTTCCCCGTCCTTTTCGTCTGTCCCTCTCCTGGTCTCTCTCTCTCTATCTATTCCCTATCTATTCCCCTGTTTATTTTTCTTCGTCCCTGTTCTCTGAGAAGAAACAAGGAAAACAGTTTCTATTCTGGTCCGTCCTCTCTCCCTGTTTTCTGCCGTTCGTGGCTTTTTTATTGTCTCTCCCTCTCAGCCCCTCGGTTCTGCCCCTCCCTTTTTTTTGTGGCCTTTCATTCTCTGGCTTTTATAGCCAGAGAACAATGCTGTTTCATCCATTGATTGCAGGTGTAATGGTGGTGGTGGGTGGCTGAACCGTTGAAGAAGATGAACGATGTGTAGAAACGACACTGTTTTTGGTGTTTAATGGTTATTTTTATTTTGGCCCTTTTCATTTTAAAAGTTTTGTAATTAAGCCCCTGGTTTAAACTGTAATTGGCCTCCTGCATTTGCGTGCCATTTTCAATATAGTCCTTGGATTCTAATTTTCCAATTTTGGCCCCGAACTTTAATATTTCTTCAATTAAGTCCCTGAATAAGTTAATTCCAAGCTCAATTAAGTCTAAAACTTTTCAATTCTCCAATTAAAACCTTGATTTGATTAATTAAACTAGTTCCAAGCTTAATTAAGTTTCAAAACTTGTCAATTCTTCAATCAAACCCTTGATTGGATTAATTAAATCAATTTCAAGCTTAATCAAGTCTCAAAACTTATCAGTTCTCCAATCAAACCCTTGATTGGATTAATTAAATCAATTTCAAGCTTAATCAAGTCTCAAAACTTATCAATTCTCCAATCAAACCCTTGACTTGATTAATTAAACTAGTAAAAAATTTAATTAAATCTTTAAACTTTCAATCATGTTGCCCTTAACCCAAATTTTAATTCATTCTTCAATTATTTTATTTTTACTTATTTTTTGTCATTTTTTCATCATTTTTTCAGTAAATTAATTAATTAAAATAAAAGGTCAAAAATTGGGTTATGACATAAAAAATAAAATAAAATCAATAATAAAAAATTATTTTGGTGTTTTATAAATCAATTCAATGTCTAATGTGATTAACTATAAACTAAAATAGGAGGCGTTTGATAAACCCCTCGTCACAAAGTATTCATTAGAATAGTGCTTAACTTTTTTCTTTAATTTCTATTGTAGTTCTTTTATTTTTAATTTTCTAAGAAACAAAAATCCAAACTAGTTTTTAGCATAATCAAGCCCAAACCTAATGAAATAATTTTTCTAACCATTTGAGAACCCAACATTAAGTTCACCGAAACAAACTATTATAAACAATCTCAAATAAAATCAATGTGAAATAATTAAATGAAAAAAATTAAAAATTATGTGATTGAAAAAAAACTAAAAGACAGAAAAGAAAATAGACAATGAATGAACATAAGTAAAAATAGTAAAACATCAACACCTTTTAATTTTTTTAATAATTAATAATAATAATTTTCTATATTACTTTTTTGAAAACAAAACAAAAATCCAAACTTTTTTTTTTTTAGTAAAATTGAGAGCAAACCAAATGATGTGATGTTTTTCCTTACTCCACGAGAATCCATATTGAGTTCATCAAAACCAATTATCAAACTTAATCTTGAACAAAATCAATGTCAAGGAAATAAATTGAAAAAAAAAAGTGACCGGAAAAGAAAACCTAAAGGACAAGAGAGAGAGGGGGGGGGGGAGGGAGGGAGGGAGGAATTTTGTTAATAATAATAATAATAATAATTTGATAATTATATATTGGTCCCCTATTTGTGGGGTTTATATTTTCCTGGCATTATATTTTTGGATTTGTTTCCATATTCTTAGATACAATTTATCTATTACAAGGGAGGAAATATTTATTTAATAAGAAATTAATCAAAGTAGGGAAAGCATGGAATTGAAAGAATGATTCATTCATGGAGTAGTTCATCAAAGTAGAAACTGAAAGTGACAAGGAAGGAATATCAATAAAGGAAAGAACAGCCAAAAAGAGGTTGATGTTTCCAATCGTATGTTTTAAGGTATCCAAGAATGCATTTTTATAGCTAGGCTGAACCTTTGATTATCTCCGATCGAGATAGTGTATAACATAATTTTATTTTGTTATATTAAATTAAATTAAATTATATAGATGATAATTTAATTATATTGTATTATATTATAATGATATTGATAATTTAATCATCACTATATCATGAAACCATGATAAAATAGTTTCAATCCTTGATTTTCCGAGGTAAAATATCCCAATTTATTTTCCTTCTTAAATTATTGTTAATGTATTTAGTAATGTGATTTTTTTTTTTCATTTCATATGCTAGATATTAGGGTGAGCAAAAAATCAAAAAACCAAATCGTGAAAAAAAACCGATTAAAATTTTAAAAAAATTGACCGGTTCAGTTTTGGTTTTATAAGCATGAAACCGAAAAAACTGAATCGAACCAAAACCCAAAAAACAAAAAAAATTGAGTCAAAACCGAGTCAAACCAAAAAAACTGAGCCAGAACCGAGCCAAACCGGAAAAAATCAATCCAAAACAAAGCTAAAACAGAGCCAAACCGGTTTAAACCAGTTTTTATTTAAAAAAACTGAATCGAACTAAAAATAATTCCATACTAGATACAACAACAGCTAATATATCTTTCAGTCCTTATTTATGTTTTTTTTTTTTTGGAGAAAAACATGTCTTTTTTATTTTAAGCAATTAAGCATGTTATTTCAAATGAAACAAATATCTATCATTATCTAAAAAGAAAGATTTAATGCAAAAAAAAGAAGAAGCATACCGTTGTAGTTGTATAAGAAAAACAAAAGAACAATTGATACGAGAAAACTATATCAAAACTGACAATAAAAAAATAAAATATATATTTTATTTACATTAAATATTTACGGACTATTTTTTTATATAAAACTTTGCATATTTAATAGGCTTATATATAATGATTTATAATATAATTTTTAATTTACCATAAAAAACTCAAACCTTAGCATAAAATTATGACATAAACGGATTTTTTTTAAATATCCTTTTAATTATTCAATTTAAAGAATTTAATTATAAAATCCCAACACATGATTTTTTATTTTATACCACAAAACCCAAATCTTAACATAATTTCTTAAAGAACAAACACGTAAAAATGACCGAATTGTCATCCCATAAACACCTTCTAATCTAGTTGAACACTCAAAATCAAACCTAATCTAAACAAACTTCAAAGTTTTGATTTAATTTTTTCAACATGATTAACAAGCCAAACCACCCCCATCATATTTTTTTCTTTTCCAATAACTTTCTCAATGGTTTTTCTCTTCTTTCTCAAGTTTCAAGAACTGCAACTCGAAGAAAATAAAGTTTAACCACCAAAATGTCGATGTCAAAAAACCACAGGGAGAATCAGAATTTCAAGGACGGAGATGCATGCAATCCACTGTGCATTTGAGTTTGAATCAACAGTGATTTTCACTGTTCAACCACTTTTTTTTTAATTGTAATTATAAAGGTAATGTAATCTTCGAGCAGGTACAGAGGCATATTGGATTTACAGTTTTTAATACACAAATGATAATTTTCAGGAATCTGTATCATGTCCCAGATTCAAACAATTTGCAGCGCTAGAAGCAACACAGAAGAGATGACACTAAAGTGTGTTTTATGTAGATGGTTTGAACACTCCCATGCCTGAGAATCTGTATCATGTCCCAGATTCAAACAATTTGCAGCGCTTGAACACAGAAGAGATGACACTAAAGTGTGTTTGATGTAGATGGTTTGAACACTCCCATGCCTGAGAATCTGTATCATGTCCCAGATTCAAACAATTTGCAGCGCTAGAAGCAACACAGAAGAGATGACACTAAAGTGTGTTTTATGTAGATGGTTTGAACACTCCCATGCCTGAGTTTAAGATCATAAGA
>Ga0325405_1008463_pt1 | contig 10231 bp, 5 predicted proteins | sample PopdelMetagenome_21_FD_205663 | JGI IMG/M metagenome (GOLD analysis project Ga0325405, IMG submission 205663) | Populus deltoides microbial communities from Bellville, Georgia, United States - Xylem-Control-R2 | ecosystem: Host-associated > Plants > Phyllosphere > Stem > Wood/Secondary xylem...
TATATATATATATATATATATATATATATGCTTTCCCTTGAACTGCTATTTATATGCCAAGCTAGAATAATACTTTGAAATGAGAACAATTATGTCATTTGCTGGAGTTTGTGCCCGAGTGTTGTGTGTCATTGTCAGTCACGTCATGGAAAGAGGCTGTCTTGGGCCTCTTGGCAAAGTTATCTCTCAATTAATACAATCCTAATTCTTTTTAAAGACGAGCTATTTGCTTAAAGCAGTAAGTCCCATTTTTTTATTGCTCACAAATTCTATTATTGTATTAGTTTTTACATTGCTAGACAGGAAATTGTAAGGAAACTATATTGGCGAAATTACAATCTCCTCAAATATTAAAGCCCTAATTCTTTCTCAAGACGAGCCACTGGTCCACGGTTATAAGTTCCCGTACCTTATAGCTCACAAATTAAATTCTCTTTTGACAGATCAATACTGATCTCAAATTGATTTTAGATGTCATGTGTTAAATAGCAGGTTTATGAAGTCTCCCCTCAATGTGGATTTACATGTCATACTTCTCCAGCGAAAAGCTTGGTCGGTTTCTAGAGGAGCATTATGCGGGTAAGACCTCATGTTTTCAGTGAGTTTTTCTCTATTTTTTGTGAAGCTATTGTTCATTTTTGGGAGTCAACGTTAATGGGAAGCGATGACATGGGATGTTGAATTTTGGTGAGCATTTTTATTCTATCTTGCTTGCCTCGTTGCCCATTATTTGCCTTACTTTCCTCATGTGAGCTTAATAGATGAGATCCTTGCTAAAAGATGAAAACAAAAACAGTAAAGTAAGATTTGAAAGATGGCAAAAAGAGTCGCACTATACTGAGGCAAATATAGGTATATATGCCAGTTGTATATGGGCCTAAATAATCTTGTTTCTCTCCCTCGCACAAGCATACATGGGAGCACAAAATGATAGAAAATCACAGAGCAAGAGCATGGCAAAAGGTCACGAGGAGAAAGAGCTAGCCACATGAATACCAGTTTATTCCATGTCACTGAGTAACCTAGGAAGCAAACTCCATTTTTTAATGTTATTACAGATGTCAGCATTTGTACCTTGAGATCAATCTGACCAATCTTTATGATTTTTCTCCTGGATATGGGTGGTGCTTAATTAGACTTCTTTTTCTGTTTTTTGTTTTTTTGTCACCATCTTTTCCTGTTTCAGAATTTTTCCTCTAGCCCTTTGTTGAAAAGGGGATTGCATGTATAAATGCTGTCTCGCAAAGCTCCACCTTTTGGGAAATTGAATCTTTTGACCTTTGCAAACATAAAGTATCCCACTTTCTGCTATGCTTTTATCCATTTTTTTTTTCTTTAGCCTTTGATTTTATAGAGAGGGGCCATGTTGATGAATTCCTGTGAAAGCTTTAAGACCACAATATCTTTCCATGGTGTGATTGGTATGTGTACAACCTGACCAAAACTTTATAGTAACTTTGTACTATTGGAGCTTGTAGTATATGGCTCCACGGTTATACAACAAAACTAGTGTAACCTAGACCTTTAAAATTAGTGAAGGATCCAATGCACGCATACAGCTTTGTCTTCGCCCCTTGTCCCACGGCAGTCAAGAGTCAGGACGGAGAGCATTAATTCTTATATGAACTTTATGTTGCGTGAATTGGGCCAATAGCAAAACTACAGTTTTTTTTTAAGCACTACAATCTTTCCTGTTACAGACAAAGTATAATGACCCCTGCCCTTTGAACCAAGATTGTCTCTATGACTTTCTTGTTCACAGCATCACTGTTGAATAATTTTTTTAATGGGCAGCAAACATCCATATATTATTGACAAGAACTTTGTGGAATAAGTTCAACGCATCCAAGAACTCTTCGGATGCCTTCGGTGCGGTTGCCTCTCAAATTCTTCTAATCTAAGAATAACAATTGTTTTTTATATTGAATTTAAGTGAATCAATATTCTCTTATTCTTACTGATAGTAACACAACCGCTTTATTTTTCGTTATTGCCTAAAACATCACACTAATACTTGACAAATTACAAAATCACGCGCTAAGATAGAAAAGTCTATGGTCTAGCCGTCTCGAAAATAATAAGTTTTGGGTTGGATGATTCCTTTGATACGTTGTTAAAACCTTTCTTTTTTACATGGATAGGCTAGTATGAGTTCAATCCTCGGAATCATTCTTCGCTTGTGAATTAATTACAGAACAGAAGTACGTAGTGGGGTTGCGTTTAGGCACTTAGCATCAGGGTACTTGTTAAGATTTGATCGAATCTTAGTTAATTTAACCTCTATACGCCAAATTAATGAATCTCAATTTCAAAATCCCAACTTCTGAATTCCTTCTTTAACTTGACAAGGTGGTGCTATCTCTAATCGAAACAGGAGTAACAAAAAAAAGTGTCATCTGTATATGGCAGATTAGAAACACATGATTTCCAGTCACCTGAACTCTTTGCACTAGATTCTTCAAGTCTGAAAGCTCGTCGAACCAGTTTCGATAACCCTTCTGCTGTAGTTTTGAAAAGAAAAGGAGATGGTGAATCGCCTTGACAGATACCTCTAAACACTTGGAGCTCCAAGATAAGAATTTTCAGAGAGTTTTATAACATTAAGCAGATTTTCTCAGGATCTAATAATTATGCCGAAGGAAAACCCTTCTTATCTACAATGTTTTCGTGAACCATTGGATTGCAAACGGTGTCCTGTTTCTTGTCATAATTGGACAACTTCTTTTTACAATCGAGTAAACTCCTTTTTGCCTCTTATACGTTCATTAATATTCCACTTCTACAACAATATTTTAAACCTTTTAGATGTTATCCTATAGTTTTAAAAACATTTCAATGTCACACCTCTATTAATTAAATAGCCTACAAAACTGAGTTTTTCGGTCGTTATTGATAGTTAAGGGTAGAATCAAATCTTCTTAGAAATTATAATAAGGGTAGCATTAGGAAAACCTGAACCATGGGGGTAGAAACCACAGATTAAAGATCTAGAGGGATGCAAAATGAAAGTTACCGTTTACAGCTTGTGTTTTGACCTATTCGAAAAAATGAGATTACACTGCAAGAGGCAACAAGATGGTTCAATCATCAGATCTCTGGTGGCCAAGTAGCATCGCCATTCTAATCCTATCATGATCATTACAGGCTTAGCTTTGACCAGTAGAGATAAGATGGAACCCTGCGGATATGTTGAATCAATGGAGTCCTGGAATTAGCCCTAGACCAGCTTCTCCATTATCCGTAGTAAAAAGAAAAAGGAAAAGAGTCCAATAGAAGCACTAGATTCAGGTCCACTACGAGTCCAATCTATAAATTGATTTTAAGCTAGCAATAGTGTTGGGCTCTGCAAGTTTTTGGATCGGTGTTTCCTTAAGAAATATGAACTGAACTCCACAAAAGTGTTAATCGGACCCAAAAAAAACCAAGAAGCCCATAGGAAATTGTTATTATAGACATCGTAATCGAAACGGTTGCTGCCATGCAGCAGCAACAGCCATCATTGTCATGGCTATCGCTGATGCAAAATTAAGCCACGATATTAATTATGAATTTTATATTAAAACCCATGGTTTGAAATTAATTATTTTCTATAAGTATCGAACCTTAATATAAATATATAAGTTTTTAATGTTTAACATATAGTATAACGATCGTCATTACACAACACTCACTCGTAATGTTCCATTTAGCTGTGATCATATCCACATTTGCGATCGTAATCGTGACTGAACCACACGGTATAAAACCATCGACAAGATCTAGTCAACTGAATTTCGCTGCGTAAAATAATAAAATTGTGATTCAAAAAGCAAAAGCATAAAATGAGAGGATACAAAAAGCAAAGCACACTCCTCCACTTTGGATAGTTTTTCTGTTCTCCACTTCCTTGACTTTGCATCTTTCTGCCCTAATGGGTCTCCCTCTACTTGCTAGATATATGTGTGTTCAGGTGAAATATATATTAAAAAACACGGCTTTACAAGAATGATTCGACTTGCTCTCGATTCAAAGAAGAACAAGTGACGACAAAATACAAGATATTCGATATACTATTAATTTTTGCATCTTTTCCTTTTAATTATTATTATTATTATTTATCGAGTGACATATTAATTTGTATAGAATTGTAGTCTAAAAAGATTATTTATAAATCGGTTTCCTTCTTTACCTGTCCTGTCATCCGTGTAATGTTGGAAAGGCATAAACAATGAATCTCTTCAGAAAACTCGCTCGCCCCCCTAAGATTCATGTCTTCAAGAAGAAGCTCTTGAATCTTTAAGAAATCCAAAACAAATGCTCTCATATCTAACCAATAGAAAGAAAAATGTAATTTCAGATTTTGAGATTTACCATATCATTAAAGATTCATGATTTCATAAAATAAAATAAAAGAAAAATGAAATCCCCTGCAGTATCTGCCCACCATTTTACGCTGCATTTATGGATCTTAAATTTATTTTTCATATCCTCCTTGAATTCTAATATTACTTTCTCATTTTGTGCATGTATAAGCACTGACACACTTCACCTATTTTTCATTTTATTTTACTTTTCCCTTAACTCCCTCCCTCCCTCCCTCTATCTCTCTCTGAAAAACAAAGGACAATGAAATGCAGCCAGCATGATAACGGGACCCAAGGGTTTTATCATCCTGTGCCTGATTTTGTTCTTCCCGACCATGTTTGAACCAAAAGAGTTGAGCTCGTGCAAAGTACGTAGTCCCAGGATTCTCATTCTACTGTCAGTTGATTTTCATTCACCAGTTGACGGTCACAAGCATCCAAAGGGAAGAGCCCAAAGATGAGATAAAAATATAAGAAATGTAATTCAATCAGATCAAGATTGAATATCATATTATCATATGTTTATCAATACAAAATACTTCAAAACAATCAATCTTTCCATCATATTGACATTAAATATCTTTTCAGATGAGTCTCGTACAAATTATTTATATCTGAATAGGTGGTTTTATTATTTATTTATTTTTATAATCTCTCCATCCAAATGATAATGTCAAGAAAAAAAATTCTTCAACCAATACCTTAATATAACTTAAATTGAATTAATAATAATAAGTCATAGAGTGCGTTTGTTATTGTATTATTATTGTAGTAGCTTTTGTGATTGAGGTGTAATAAAAATAATTTTTGAAAAACATTTTTTATTGTGGTTGGTGAGGTTGAAATATATGTCTGGTTTAAAGTGTGATTCAACTTTATAGTCATGAAAAGCATATCAAAAGTGTTTGATTAAAAATTATGATTCAAATTGATGTTATAGTATAATTATCTAAAAGGACTTGATTCATAATCTTAATTTTCAATTACATAAAAAGTAATCTTACAACCAATAAAATATTGCAAAGAGACCTAAACATATTAGAACAATATTTTATAATTGTGTCTTTAAACTTGCAGCAATTTCATCACATACGTAATCCATTCACGAAGGCCTGTGGTGTCTTTGGATTTGTGAATGTGGAGCCACATCAGTTAGAAAATCATCGCAAACAAAATCAGAATGACGATCGAACTCTATAAATGCCACATCTTGCATTGAAGTCTTCTAATGTAATTATGAATTGTCATAGATGTGACAACAATTTGAACTTGTGTTTTGTAATTAAAGGATGACGTATTTTGTAAGATTAATCTTTTTTTTTCCAAACTCCAAATATACGTTCTATCACACAATGTAATGAAGAGTGCACACGGTTGAAAATTTCTTCAAGAGTTTGTGGTTGTCCTCGCCTCCTAAATTCTTACAAATGATATCTCTGACCTCTATATGAACCTAAAAATCCATATTCATTAGGATATCTCGAATTAACCAAGTAGTATTTCCTTGTAAATACATATAATTTTTTTAAAATGAAAAAAGCATAAAAAAATTAACATTAAAACATATATATACACACATGTTACTACCTTCTGGTGGCATAGAAAATTTTATATGTGGATTGTCAATTGTTTCGAGAAAAATTTGTGAATCTTGTGCACTATCTTCCCAACCCGCCCAAACAAATGTGAATTGCATATCAAAGCTACATGCAGCCATAATATTTTGGGTCAGCACACCTTTTCTTTCGATAAATGAAATTTGGTTTTCTGAAGAAACACATGCATGTACATGTGTACCATCGATAGCTCCTACACAACTCTAATATAAGAGAAACCAGCAACAAGCATCAATTTGAGCTGACTAAAAAATAAATTTCACAAATTTATTTAATACGAAGCACTATCAATAAGATGATTAATTACATTACTTTGAAATGAAGCATATATCTTGGATTGTTCATAATTTCACACGGTATGTTTACAAACCCAGGATCTGTAGGTTGTATTAAATCTGTAACGAGCGAACAAACTGATTTAAAAACAAAGAGACGTTGTGATGGTTGTTATTATGGGTTGTGTAGTAGTAATGGTTTACTGTAGAGTTGTTGTGCATAGTTAGGGTTGATTGAAGAGAAATGAATGTGAATTAAAAAACAGACGAGAAGAGAAAAAAGAAGAGGATGCTTTGGTAAATTTTCAAAGCCTTTTAGATCTCTAGAAAGTTCAACTTGTGGATAAACTTGCAAAAAGCAGTAAAAAACTGTTTTTTTATAATCAAGGTCCTGTCTCAGATAAATGGTGGGGCCTACAATTTGTATATTACTTTCAATCGGTAACCAAACACCATTATTAATGCGTTTAGAAGAAACACAAATGTTGCCATAGAGACAAACAAGCTCATAAGATAAAAGGCTATAAAAGAACATAATTTATGTAAATCTAATTGTTACTTAATAAACCATCTTCCTTCAATAAGAGAAGCTAGCAGCGATATCTAAGATTTAACTTGAGTGAAGAGGCTACAACTATCACTACAACACTAAAGATATGTTCACTATCAGAAAATCAGTTTTCTTTTCTAATAAAACATTTAAAAGCATGTTTATTATTGAGAATGAAAATGAATTTCTTGACAAAAAGATAAAATATAATAAATAAAAATTACAACTATTATTCATAAAAAAAATAAAATTTATATTAAGATAATGTAATTGTAAGATATTATGTTTATTTCATTGAAATTAAAAATTATCATTAAAAAATTATATTTTTAACTCAAGAAAAGAGTCTTTATAGCAGATTTATAATAAAACTTAAATTGATGATGTTAACTAAGTATGAAAATAAAATAAAAAATAATTTTAATCTTTTACATTACTAAAAAGTATTTGTATATAAGTCATGAAATAATAGATTGGTTGGTACGGGGATAGATTATGATATTGATCATATTTGAAACAAAATTAATTAAATTAAGAGATTTAAAATCTGATGATAATATTATCATATTATTTAATCAAATATAATAATATTACATGAATGTGATAAAAACATATTTAAAAGCTAGTAAAATAAGAGAAACAAAACTATGAAACATTTAAAGTGATTTTTTTTTTGTGGTTATTTCCATCCCTTCTTTTTAAATGAAAAAAAATAATAGTTGTTCTTTAGATAGAGAAAGAACCTTTTTTATGTTTATTTATATAATTAAGATATTTTTAGTTACTGTCTCAAGATAAAAAAAAAAAACTAAGACAATTGTCGTGATATGCATGATATCGAATGACAGATCAGCCTCCTAAGAGTGGTGAAAAAAAGTTTTAGGTTTAATCATAAAATTATGATTATAAGGTTCAGTAGTCAAATATAATATTATGGTCATTAGAAAACCTAATGGTCTGCGAGAATCCGTATAAAGGACTGGTTGTGCAAGAGAAAAACACATCACCCTCAGTACACCTTACCTAAGGTAAGTTGTATTGTTATTTGATTGTTATTCTAAGTCGCATTTCTATCCATTGGTCTTGCCTAAGATTCAAGACATATCTCCCTTCGTGAGGAAATCTCTACCTTATTAGGTTAAATCCTAACTATTCTAAGGGCAAGACTTATTTATTTCTTGGATACTAAATCCTTGCATAACAAATGACAAACTAATTATAATAGTATTTTTTTATATATTTTGACCAAACTCTAATAAATAATTATAAATCGGTTACAATATCTATTTTGTATTTTTTTCAAACATGATAAAAATGATTTTCTCTTTTAGAAATTATGCATGAAAGTTTTTTATGATTTGACCGTATGCACAAAGATGAAACATATTTTTTGTGTTTTTGAAAAGAGAAAATTAATTTTATTTTTTTTGAATTTTCAATTAAAAAACATTTTGGAGAAAACCGAGTATTTTTAATATCGGGTCTGTATCTTATAGTGTAAGTCTACAATCTGATATTATGCAAAATAGTTGGAAAAACATGTGAGGGACCCATAATTATTTTTAAAATTCCCTGTGAAAAACAATTCTTTTTTTTTTTTTAAAAATATATTTTTTAATTTTTTAATATTATTTATTTATTAAATGGGCTTGACTTGGCCCAACCATCTAGGCTGGGCTGAAACGGGTCTAGCCTGACTCAGTTGGGTTAGGCCGACTAGCAATCTAAGAACCTTATCTCCCTTATTTTTTTTTTGAAATGTTGGTCTAGAGCTCAAGCCCGATCCAATCAGGTTTGGCCGATAAAAGGCCCAACCTCTCTCTCTCTCCCTTTTTATGTTGAGCTAGGCTGAAAGAGGTATAGCCCAAACCTTTGTGGTCGTTGGCCCTGCCCAGTGACTTTGTGTCCAGGTTTGTTTTAAAACTACAATAATAAATTACTTTTATTCTTATATATCTTAATTTAACAAGTATAGAATTAAGAGTTTTTTACATTAAAATTTTTGAGATAAAAAAAATAAACATTTTCCCTAGTACCTTATATTTTGAAAATAACAAGACTTTATGAGGATATTTTTATATTTTTCTTTCCAACAACAGGTATTTGTATTTTTATTTCTATTCTCTACCTTTATGTTATCCGGAAACAATAAACTATCTAAATATATTTCTATCCCCAATAACTTTTTTTTTTTCTTCCCTTGTACAGTAATCAAACTCAAACGCAACCATAGTACCCCTTTGTTAATTTCAAGCGAGCACGAACTAACGAGACATCATGACGGTCTACATGGACATGCTGAACCCCTGCTATTGTCTGTCCTTTAGAATTGCCTTCCTGTAAACGACACCACATTGTCGGCTATGCTGATAATTCATAGCCTCGTTTCCATCCACGTGTACCCACCTTCTCTACTCACAGTCCACGTGTCTTGCCCCTTGTCACTCCCCAAATTTACAACTTTGCCACTCAAGGAATCCTAAACACTACCAAATATTTTGCCCGTTAACAGAAACATCATTTGCTTCATCATCAATATCTTAATTAATCAGACGTTTAGAAATCCAAGTCTGTTTAAAAAACAAGTAAAACCCTACTTTCGCAGCCTCTCTCCGTCACTCTTCCTATATATTTATTCTTTTTTGGTTTTGTATATGCTGTTTGGTTTTCTATCAACCATGACCACCGTACCAATGTCCCTTGCATACTCTTCTTTAGCCCTCTCCAACCAAGCCATAACAGCAGATCCATGGCCATGCTCCTTAGTTCTGTACTAAGTTTTTATCGGGAAAAGTCAACAAAAGAAGAAAGAACTCTAGGGTTTTTATTCTTCTTCTTTCTTTCTTTCTTTTTTTCCTTTTCTTTTGTAGAGATATAGATATGATTATGGGTGGTGGAGAAAAGAGCCTAAAGAACTTCCACCTCCACCTGCCTAATCTTCATCATCACCATCACAAGAAGCAGGCGAGAGATGTTCCGAAAGGGTGTTTGGCAATCAAGGTGGGCCAGGGAGAGGAGCAGCAGAGATTTGTGGTGCCTGTCATATACTTCAATCACCCACTGTTCATACAGTTATTGAAGGAAGCAGAAGAAGAATATGGTTTTGATCAAAAAGGCACCATCACTATCCCTTGTCATGTGGAGGAGTTTATGTACGTCCAAGGCATGATTGACAAGGAAAAGCCCATCCATCATCACCATGTTGGATGTTTTAGGGTTTGATATTAGTATATCATGAATAGATCGTGGCGGGTTGTGGTGCCAAACAGGCCTAACCCCATGAATTAGGTCCAGTCTTTTTATTCGGATGTCTAGAGTACTTAGGACCTCCTTTTTTAAGGTTTTTTTTTTCTTTCTTTCTGGTTCTTGATAGACCTTGATGGTTGGACGATGAGGAAGTTGATATTGCTGATAAAGATGATGTGTCATCATGACGAGGACAAAATT
>Ga0325405_1008467_pt1 | contig 10227 bp, 9 predicted proteins | sample PopdelMetagenome_21_FD_205663 | JGI IMG/M metagenome (GOLD analysis project Ga0325405, IMG submission 205663) | Populus deltoides microbial communities from Bellville, Georgia, United States - Xylem-Control-R2 | ecosystem: Host-associated > Plants > Phyllosphere > Stem > Wood/Secondary xylem...
GTTCTGTATCTTTTTAGGTGATTCTCTTATTTCTTGGAAGAGCAAGAAACAATCTATTGTTTCTCAATCATCCACCGAAGCAGAATATTGTGTCATGGCATCTACTACCAAAGAGATTGTTTGGTTAAGTTGGTTACTTGCTGATATGAGAATTTCTTTTTCTCATCCTACTCCTATGTATTGTGACAACCAGAGTTCTATTCAGATTGCTCATAATTCAGTTTTTCATGAGCGCACTAAGCACATTAAGATCGATTGTCATCTTACTCATCATCATCTCAAACATGGCACTATTGCTTTGCCTTTTGTTCCTTATTCCTTGCAGATTGCAGATTTCTTTACCAAGATGCATTCCATCTCCTGTTTTTGTTTTCTGGTTAGCAAACTCTCGATGCTTGTAGCTGCCGCATCGTGAGTTTGAGGGGAGATGTTAAATAATATTTATGTAGTCTTATTTATTAAAGGTAGAATATTACTTTTAGTTTGACCTATATATATACTTTATTTGTATTTAGGTTAAGACTAAGCATTCATAATATACAGATTATTCAGAATTCTAGCCTCCTTTCTCTACTTGATCTCAATTAATTTAACAGTTACCTCTTTGTTCTTTGTTAATAAGTATGATATGTTCTGGTTCTTCTTGCCAGGATCGTTATCATGAAATGAGAAAATCTCAAGCCAAGGATAGTAAAGGTCGCAGAGGTTTGCAGCCAAAACTCCAAGAATTTACCAAAACTGAAGATTGACAATATGGCAACGGATTGGTTTCTCGTGCTAATCTTGACATTTTCTTCAACCCATTTCAAAATATTGATTGACGGTTTCTTGTTTGATGGCAATCATATCCTATAATTAATTTCAATGTCTCCATCTTTGGTCAAATCTTTGACTTTCTAGGGTTTGTTTGGTGGCCATTCTTTCATTGGCAGTCTTCTAGAAGAAGCTCAATTTCTTGGCATTTTGTTCTCAGATATTGGCTTCTGTTACCAGACAGACTAAAGTTCTGTCGGCGTTGGGGTCTGTAGGGAAAGGGGTCCAAAACTGTCCTTGTATCTCTTACAAATTCAGGAAGCACAATCCAAGTAGTAGCACAGTAGGATCTTCATCTGTGACTTGAAAATTAGAGCCCAAACAATTGTCAGAGCTCAGAGCAGAAGACCTTGGTCATGTGGAGTTATGGTCAAGGAAAATTCCTATTGCTCCTAACCAAATGCCAAGTTATTTGAATGGCTAGACTAACAGTAAGATGTTAGAACTTATTACTCATTATTTTGATAAATTATGAAATTGTGATTTTTGCCATTCTTTTACTGCAGTATTGGGGTTCCTGTTGACAAGTTCTTGGTTGATCTCTTCTATTCATCACCAAAGATGATCATGAATACATGTTGGACTCAGGTTCCCACAATTCTTAATGTTTTTATTTTTGGTTTGAAGAAGCTTCAATGGCTTGCAGACTTGGACTCTGCGTTTTCTCTTTCTACAGCCATGGCCAAAAACCCTGCAGACGTGAGACTTATAATGCACTGAACCTTTGATCACATGACAATCTAGAAGACAATATAATATATTGCTGCATTGTTTGATTTATTCAACTACAATAAATAGACTACATAAAAAAATAACAAAATTCATAGAGAAGAAAAAATCTGCAGAAATGATCGTGTGCTGCGTACCCAGAAGCTTCTGTCAAGTTAACTGCCTTCAAATAATTAAAGAAGATTTAAGAATACCCATCGCGGTCTGAAGTGTTTTATTTTAAATCCATTTGTTTGGATCCCAAGAAAACTTCAAAGTCTTTGTAATCTTATAAATACACACGTCATTAAGTACCAAAGCAGCACCTCCTCCATCTTCACTGCAAATCACTTGTTCTCTCAGAATTAGAGATGGCTTTTTCTAAAGCTCTTCCTTTTGTGGCTATGCTTATTGTGGTGCTACCTCTGGTTGCTATGGCAAATATTGATGGCAACATGAATGCTATCTATGGTACACAACTCTCTCTCTCTTATACACACATAGACACACAAACAAAGATAAAATCATGTATTTATGATTTTTTTCTTTGTGAATTACAGAGAGGCTGTGTCAAGAAGTGGATTGTGGAAAGGGAACGTGCGTAGTAAACACATCATACCCATTGAGCTACATGTGCCAATGTCAGACTGGATGGAAGCAAACTCAATATGATGATGATGATGTCAATGATATACATAAGTTCCTCCCTTGCGTGATTCCAAACTGTAATATCCTTTTCTTCTTGCTTGTTCATTTCTAAACTTCATTCTTTTCTGAACTTCATCCAAGAACATAGTACAAGTAACAGAAAAAGAAACATTCCGATAAATTGAGAGTTCAGATTCTGTAATTTTATGCTTACAAGTAAACTTGCCTCACTTTCTTGTTTTTCTGCAGGTACTCTTAACTATGGCAGCTGCCAGCCAGCCCCACCTCCAGCTCCACAAAAAGCATTTCCCCAAAACAGCTCCTCCTTCGATCGTAATCACCATAACCAAACACCTCTATTCTCATAATCAGATTCTAAAAATAATGCTCTCCCTCGAATATCTTCTTCTTTTTATTCTTTCTTAGCTAATATTCTGTCCTGATGATCTAGCTTGCTATTGGATGTACTGTGGAGAGGGTACATGCACAAACAACGGAACATACAGATACATGTGTTCATGCAATCCTGGTTTCTCTAATCTTCTCAACATCTCTTACTACCCTTGCTATAGCCAATGTAAGAACATCTACAAGATCTTTTAGCAATGAATACTAACAGTAAATAGAAACAACAGACTTGAAAACTGGTCTGAGAGACATGGCTTTGGTTGTTTAGGTACACTTGGATCTGATTGTGCCGAAATTATCAGAGTAGCAAATTCAACATCTGATGGAACTGGAACCGGAAATGGAACAACCCCTGGTGGAAATCCTGGTGAGGTTACAAACCAAATATTTCCAGTTTTTCTCTTCACCCCCTTCCTCTCTCAAATTCTGGCCATCTTTCAACTTCTTTTTCTTTGACACAAAATGAATATTATAAGAGAAAATAAAAAATTTCAACAAGGGGAATAAGGAGCAGGGGGGGGGGGGGGATTTCAATCTCAAAACATTTTCCCCGATGAAGGATGTCTTTCAAGAATCATCAAGCTTGATTCTAAGGGCAGGCAGACCCAATGACAGATTAAAAGGGTATCACAGGCACAATCTCTTAAAATATTATGAAAGCTTAAATTAAAGGAAGAGCATGCCATTCTGATGAGCTACACAATTTTCTTTTTACATCAGCTCACGTTAAATCATTCCATGAAAGAATCATATAATTTCTGATAACATAAAAGATCTCATTTCAGATTGTGATGCTTTCTCATTATTTTTGTTATGCAGCTGGCACCATTTTGCCACTGAAGTTCCAATGGATTATTATATTGGTCATCTCTATGCTTATGGCTCTGAAGTAGGATGGAAACTGAAGGAGGAAGATCCTGGCTAGTCAGCATTTTAGTTTCACTAAATGAGACACTTTGTTATACTCACTAATAAATTCCATTTGGTGCATCATTTGTTTACTTATACACCAGATTCTTGTGTAGAAATTCAGTTTGTATGCGAATAAAAGTCAGAACACAGACCTAGATGGAGGATGAGTGTTGTATACAGAACACTGTAGGATCCATATGTTTTGATATAACTGTTTTGATTATTTATTTATACATTATTGAGCTTGTGAAAAAAAAAAATTTCTCTATTTTCCTCTTTGACTTCACGGTAATCACAGAGAAACAAAACCACAAGATCCAGGTAGCTTCTGGGACAAATGTTACTTGTGAACTAACCATCTAGTTTGATTATTATAACTCAAATAATTTGACAAGAAAACTAAACACAAGTACAAGTAATGAGCCACATGATTTCCTTTTTCCAAGTGTAATTTCTCCCATCAGTTTCCACATAAGCTTATGGATTAGGTACAAGCAAGTCCTTGTTGAGCAATCAAAAAGTTGTGTTATCAATGGAAAGGATGAAGACAACTTGAAAAAATAACCATGGAGACAATGCTCGGAGTCAAAGCCTAAAGCACATTATTACAGCTAAAGCATTATTTCAACTTCAAGCTGCTTATTTTTAATCCATGGCTGTTCACATTTGATTCGGTGGGGGTAAAGAACTGCCTTTTGAAATCACACGATGTCTCTCAAAACGAGGATTAGAATATTCCAAAATGTTAACACAATATTAGGCTAGAAAGTAAGTGATCAAACAATCAGCTCTAATGATCTTTTCATATTCTCACTCCAAATCTGCTCATTGATGATCAACAATCTGCTAATAACAGAATCAATTTTGCTAAGTTTCCCCTTCACCTGCTCAATACAATAAAATGTGATTCAAACTCAAAGATGCTAAAGATTCATAATTGATACCAGGTCTACGGACTACACATGGTTTGGCTTTTGCTAGGAATTCCAACTTTACAAAAGCATAGGTATCTTGCAGTAACAGCAAATACCAGTCACTTCAACATAAGTGGTACAATGAGCTGTAATATAGTCACTCTGATATCTATCACCTGGGAAGAACATGTTGCACTCAATGTGTATCACATTCCATACAGGAGACTCCAACTAGACATCAATATTCACTTCGTCCTGCCCTGTCTTCCTCTGAGTCATATGACTCACATCTTCCATCTTTTTCCTATATCTAAAGATTCTGAATGCAGGAATACAAGGATAGAATCATATTCAAACTTCTGTAAACCAACATCATGATTGAACTATAGAGACCTCTCAAATGTTATTCATGCCCTCCTGATGAAACCGAGAAACAATCTCAGTACTGTTCCCTAATCCCTCAGTACAACTGATATAAGTTGGGGATTATAAATGTACCCACTATGCTTTTTCAGATTTGTCTCCCAAAATCTTTTCACTAGAGAATCTTAAGTCCTCCTTTTCATACTCTTCAGTCTTTGAACCGATTAATAGAAACCAGACCTATGCTGTTGGCCAAATTGATGCACCATCAATCCACTCTAGCAATTGAGACAACAATTAACCTAGTGGATTCCTTTTCAGCACGGCAGATTAGCATCATTAACTAAGTAAACGAAAAGATGGAAACAATCTAAGAAGTTGCTTGGGCACTTTCCTTTAAGAAACAGTAAACTTAACTACAGAGCAACAAGAAAGAGAAACCCGTAGAGACACCAGAGCACTTTTGCTCCAGCTATCATCACCAATGAACTCACGATCGCCAAATTATCAGTAGAACAGTGCAGACATTTAGGTTTCAATGAACTTGAATTTCCCATATTCTCACTTTGAAACACAGGAAAACAAAAGAAAAAGGGCATTATTGATTGTACATACACAAGAACATCCATCCGCACAAAATTAACCCATTTCGATTATAACTAACAAGAAAGGAGGAAACAACATGACAAGCCATCCATTTATTCATCCTAATATCAAAACGAGGTGGCATTAAGCATTCCATGAATGATATACCCATGAAACCAATTCATTCATTTTGATCATTTCCAATTTCCATTCCTATACTAATGAGCAAAGCAACAAAATCATCCAACTAAGAGTCCCAAGAGCTCAAATTCACCGCAACGAAAATAATGAACAACACCAATGTCAATGTAACAAAGCATCAAATAACATAAAGATTAGAAATCCTCACTTGCTTTTAACCTCAACTCCTGTCTTCCCAGCAATAATAACCGCGGTCGCCATATCCAAAAACAAACCATGTTCCACGACACCTTCAAGCCCCGAAATCTCCTTCCCCGCGGCATACCCATCTTTAATGGGATTCTCAAAGTACAAATCAACAATATAGTTAAAATTATCGGTCACATAAGGCTTCCCATCTTCACCAGCTCTCAATTTAGCCTCAACCCCTTCATCTTTAAACATTTCTTGTAACCTCACCAAGTTATATTTCCAACAAAATTGCACTACTTCAACTGGCATTGCCAGCTTACTTCCACCAAGACCATCCACAAGCTTAGTGTCATCAGCGACAACAACAAACTCATCCGATGCAGCTTCAACCATTTTCTCTCTCAAAAGGGCTCCACCCCGACCCTTTACTAAATTAAGAAGTGGGTCTACCTCATCAGCTCCATCAATGGCAAGATCAATGTGGGGATGGTCATCCAGGACCGAAAGGGGAATGTTAAGAGAACGAGCTTGTTCTTCTGTGCGTTTAGAAGTTGGGACTCCAATGATGTCTTTCAGTTCCCCGGTCTTTAAGAGCTCGCCGAGTTTGGCTACCACGAAGGCGGCGGTGGAGCCGGTACCAAGGCCGAGGACCATGCCGGATTTGACATACTCTACGGCTTTGTCGGCAGCAAGTTTTTTAAGGTCGTCTTGGGTGAGGACTGGAGCGGATTGGGCTTTGATGGAGGAGATTTTGGTGCGGGTGCGGAGGTTAAGGGACGGGGTGCGTAGGGTGTGGCGGGATGAGGAGGGGGTGGTGTGGTGGAGGGAGGAAAGAGAGGAGGAGGAGGAGGAGGAGGAGGAGTGAGGAGAGGGGAGCAAGGATAACGAAGCCATGGTGGGTTTTTTTTTTTTTTGGTATGGGGATGTTCCGGTAATCTAGTTAGTTGAACTGGTGTGGTTGTTATAAGTTTGTTTGGACTCATGGGAACAGAGGCAAGAAGACAAAAGACTTGTGGTTGGTTGGTTGGTGTATTTTCGTAGTGCTTTGAGTGATGACTACCTCGATAAATTCATTATCCAATGCTCAACTCAAGTTATTTTTAACTCGAATTGATTTTAATATTAATTTTGATTAAATCAAAATAATTCTATAAATTGATTCACCACTCGACTGACTTAATCAAATCAAACCAAAACTTTTTAAAATAATTAAAATTATACTATTTTGAATAAAAATAATAAATCCAAGTTAATTTTATGACTTGATAAGTTGATCTCATGATCTAAATCTTCAAATCTGGAGTCGAGTCTAGCAGTTATCTCGAATAATTCTAGCAGTTGTGTAAGATTTGGGTGGCCATTGCCTTATTGCAAGCTGATGCACCTAAGTTTTGTCCAAATGCTCTTCGAGGGATTCTTCGTAGCCTCTTTTGGATTTGAACTCGACATCACAATACGAGTAACAATCCCATTTGCCACATTCTAATTGACAATTGGTGCGTACTGCTTATGAACAACTGCAGATACAGTATTAGGAAGTACCCCTCGTGGAACCTCAATACTTGTGAGCTTACGAGGATTGGTGCATTCAGTTGTTTCATGCGGATTTTCATAATCTTGTTGTGCAGAAATGGGATACCTGATTCAAGCTCATGAATTTATGCTTTTTTTTACAGACTAAACTTAATAATAAGGATTTTGCTTTTTTCAGGAACAAGAACTTATGAGATAATATGATCAAGTGAATATTTTTGTTGTTTGCCATGAAATGATAAAAACTTTGACGGCAGTGTTTTTGTTTTTTCGGTTTGCCTGAGAAGGGCCCATGTTACAGGTTTGGACCTTCAATTTTCTCTGTTTTGTGGGACAACAAAACACAAAGTTTGGATCTTTAAGACATGTCCCTGAAAGAGTGAGAGTTTAAGAGCCCAAACCGACCCAAATCACGAACACACATCAAACAGTGTCGTTTTATCAGTCAAATTCTGTCTCCCCTGGAATACCTCATTCTTGGTGACAAATATAAATCGCTGTCCTAAACAAAAATAAATAAATATTCTTTGTGTTTACTCTGCAAGCAATCTTTCCTTTTTGTCTGCCAAATACAGAAGCAGTACCAAGAGAAAAGGAAAAAAAAAATGTCTGCAGAATCAGCCACTGCAATTCCAAGGGGCCAAGTGAGTATTTTTTTTTTTTTGGTTTTCAAGAGAATTCATGTGATTTATTGGAATCTGGGAACTGGGTTTGTTGAGATTTGTTGACATGGGTATTAAAGTTTGAATCTTTTTGTGAATGAATCAGGTTGATTTGTTGGATTTTATTGATTTTTCTGGAGTTGAATGTCTTAACCAAAGCACAAGCCACTCTCTTTCCAATGCTATCAAGCAGGTAATAGTTGTTTATCCTTTTAAGCAGAATTTGAATCCGAATTCTTGTTGTTATCACTGATTTTTTTATGATTTTATTAAGTATTTTGCCATGGTAGAGCTTGCCTTTTATGTCTTTAGAGTCTTGGTTTTGCATGCAAGGAATTATGGATTATGTAGTTAGCCATAGTCCTTTTCATGCATGCTGATTTAATTGATGTAAAGAGAATGGATTTGGATGCCGAAATCTTTTCCTTGGAAACCCATATAGTAGTTTTATTAAGTTCCGTTAAGCACTAGTTTTTGACATTTTAAGTATTCTGGGTTTCCATGCAATTAAAGTTTTGAGTTTTAAAATTAATGTTGTCGCTGTGTTTGTTTTCTTCTAAGCTTTTTTTCGTTTGTTTTTTTTGTTACAGAAAACTGACCCTTTTTCCTTTCTTTACGTACTTTTTTGTATTTTAGGGTTATAGAGAAGATGATGGTTTGAATTTAGAAAGTGATGCGGATGAGCAGTTGCTGATTCATATACCTTTCAATCAAGTTATTAAACTGCATTCTATTGCCATCAAAGGACCTGAAGAAGATGGTATTTATTGTTTTAAATTTTTCTTCTGAAGTTGAATTTCCTTAAGATTTCACCTGCCAGTCATGTTTTGCATCATGCATTAAAACAATCCTGTGAAAAAGAATTGATGTGCTAATCTATCATTTCAATTCGTTTCTCCAGGTCCAAAGATGGTAAAACTTTTTTCAAACAAGGAGCATATGGGATTTAGGTACTGTTAGTAATGGTGTATTTTAAATGGTTCCAGTTTTGAAAGAAAGTGCAGTATTTCTTATGTTAAAATCATCGCATGGTTTGATTATGGCAGCAATGTCAACGATTACCCTCCAAGTGACACTGTAGTTTTATCCCCGGATACTCTCAAGGTTGATATTATTTTCTCCTGCTGCTACTATGATGTTGATGTTCTTGATAAGGAAGTAAGTACTGAAAAATATGTTGATATAATCTCTTACTTTACCATTATGTTTCATTTACCCTTTTGTAGGGAAAACCTGTGGTGTTGAAATATGTCAAGTTTCAGAATGTTCGTAGGTATGCTTAAAGCTTTTGCATTTATGCACTTCCTTTCTTGTCATGCTCTGTTGCAGCAGTAAGAGGCAGTTTAGTAGTGTGGAACTGATTGCTTTTCAAAATGTTTTTTTGCTTGGAAATGCATCGAAATAATATTTTTTTATTTTTTAAAATTTATTTTTGACATTAGCACATCAAAACGATCTAAAAATATAAAAAAATAAATAAATTGAAGTAAAGAAAAAAAATTAAAAAATTTCAATTTTTTTCAAAAAGCTTTTGAAAAGCAAAAACAAATGGGCTCTAAATCTTACTTTAAAATTTTGATCAGCTTGACAATATTTATCGAGGATAATCAATTAGATTCGGAGATCACAAAAGTTCAAAAGATTGCTTTGTTTGGAACAATGTAAGTTTCTATCCCTGCATTTATGAAATACCTGTGGCATTAACTTACTTGAGCTCTTATCTAGTGAACTAGTCATTAACATATTCTTTGTCTTATGGCTTGGACACATTGGAAGCATTGTTCTCATATTGAGTGCTGACTGCTTAACCTACAACTCTATTTGATCTTACATTTTGTAAAAACTGTAACATTGAGATAATCATGTGGCTAGAAGAACTGCCAAAATGGTGAAATTTGAAATTTAGATGGTATTCTCAAATAACACTGCTTATATTCATGCATTTTCTATGCAATTGATAGGCTGTGGATTCATATTTTCTAGATGCAGTGAAGTTTTGCATTACTCCTAATGCACTTCAAACTCTTAGAGATCAGAGGATCATGTCATTTACTCCTGCTTGGAATTTTCAGTTCTGTAGATTAACATAATGTTTGTATGAATGATTTTCTATCAACCAAGAGTTATTTAGAGTTTAGATTATCATTACCATCTTAGTTGTTTCTTATTAATTTGGAGCTACTTCTGAGTCTGTTGTTGTAGCATTGGCAAGAATGAGTTACATTATTTTATTCTCTTGATTTGTCTGATAAGATTAGTATTTAGCTTCTGGAAGGTGTATTGAGCTGTCTAAATATGATCTGTTGCATGTGCACCGGACAATTCCTTTCGCTTTCATGGTTTGATTC
>Ga0325405_1008474_pt1 | contig 10220 bp, 9 predicted proteins | sample PopdelMetagenome_21_FD_205663 | JGI IMG/M metagenome (GOLD analysis project Ga0325405, IMG submission 205663) | Populus deltoides microbial communities from Bellville, Georgia, United States - Xylem-Control-R2 | ecosystem: Host-associated > Plants > Phyllosphere > Stem > Wood/Secondary xylem...
GTTTTTTTGAACACCCTTATGTATAACAAATATGGGAGGAAATTAAATTTGAAGTGACCAACAAGATTGTTTGTATCATTTTATCATCTTCATGAAATTTTATAAACATGAGACCTTGCACTTATCTGCAAAATGCAGGAATTTAGATTGAGGTTTTAATCTAGATGTGGTTTTGTTCTTGGGTGTTGGAAACTTCAATATATGTACCAGGAATGGATTATAGTATTTTAGACATGAAGAGGAAGTTGAGTGTATTAGGAGCTCTCTTGGTCATTTTTGAAGCTATTTGTAAGTATATGATAAGAACTCTTTTGTGCAAACGTAATTGTGAATACAGAGGTGTTTCTGTGGATAAAGTGATAGTTATATGGATAGAATTACCTAAAGTGCATGTTTAGAATTCTCTGTATCTGTATTTGCAAGTGTGAAGATCTGGATATCTGGTTGCCTTTGTTTGAGATGCTATGATCATTTACTTCTATATCTATGCAGCCTCACACAGGAGCCATTCCAGTCAATACCGCTTGTATGGATAATCCAAGAAGATACCCTTGCAAATCGTCTTCCATTATATCAGGAAATGGGCTGGCAGCATTTGCTGTCTCATTGGAGAAGTATTTTTAACAGGGCTAATGTTGTTGTATTTCCAGACTTCACTTTGCCGGTAAAAATGCCACCTCTGTATGTAATTGCATCTCATTTCTTGCCAGTCATGTATAGAAAATCTTATGCTGTTTTTTACAGCCCACTTCTAGCCAGCCTTGTATAGAAAATCTTATGCTGTTTTTCAATTTATATTCCTCTCTGTATCAGATGTTATATACTGTGCTTGACACTGGAAACTTCTTTGTGATTCCTGGATCACCAGTAGATGTGTGGGCTGCTGAAAGCTACAGTAAGACCCACGCTAAGCATCAGTTAAGGGTGGACCATGGATTCAGCAAAGATGATTTGGTGGTTCTAGTTGTTGGGAGTTCTTTCTTCTATGATGAGCTATCATGGGATTATGCTGTGGCAGTGCACACCCTAGGACCTCTACTAGCCAAATATGCAAGGACCAAAGATGCTGAAGGATCATTTAAATTAGTTTTCTTAGGCGGTAATTCCACTGATGATAATCCTTTACAGGTAGTCAACTTCTCATTGGTTGTAGCTTATTACTTCTGTTGTGATGTGTTTATCTTCTTGTATCCCTGCTACTTTATTTAGTGTTTTCATATATTAAGTGAAAACTTGTATAATGGTACACTTTTGACTAAGCTAGTCTTCTAATGTCTATTTGATCACTTGACTGCATAGAAATGGGGTTGACTAGAAGAATGCCCAGGGAAATATATACATGATCTGACCTTGATATTTCATCAAGTTTTCTTTTTGTGTCTTATTTTAAACAATGCTATCAAAGTATTGTCAATGTATTTATTTTAATACTCCATGCAACCAAATTGATTTTCTTGTTCAATACTTCCTTTTTGTGGCCACTTATATTATGTGTGGTCACTACTTCAGAAGAGCCTTTTCTTTGCTAATAATTGGAACATACCAGTTGATAGCTCTTGCTGTTTAGTATCTTCTCAAAGGAGAGACTTTTGTTTCTTTTGGGAAGAAACAACAGAGAGAGACGGGGTGATGTTTGTTTTAAAATTTAATATCATGATCTGTTCAATTTTATGCCTTGCTTAAGCTAGAGTTTTTTTTTGTTCTTTTCATGTAGGAAGTTGTTTCTGGTCTGGGACTTCATCATGGCTCTGTGTGGCATTATGGCCTGCATGGTGATGTCAACAGTGTGTTATTAATGGCAGATGTTGTTCTTTATGGTTCTTCCCAAAATGAACAGGGTTTTCCTCCTTTACTTATCCGAGCCATGACCTTTGGAACCCCTGTCATTGCACCCGATATCCCTATCTTGAAAAAATACGTGAGTGTATTCAAGTTTTTGTGGACTTGATTCCTTTTTTGGTAAATTATGTGTAGCACCTATCTCCATTTGTTTCTTCATTTGAAGAGATTGACAAATAAATTTCTTAAAATAACAGGTTGATGACGGAGCCCATGGGATATTGTTCTCAAAATATAGCCCTGAAGCATTGACAAGGGCTCTCTCTCTTTTGATATCAAATGGAAAACTTTCTAAATTTGCTCAAACTCTTGCTTTCTCTGGAAGACTGCTTGCTAAGAACATGCTTGCATCAGAATGTATAATTGGTTATGCAAGGCTTTTGGAGAATTTGATTAGTTTTCCATCAGATACCTTGTTGCCTGGTCCTGTGTCTAACCTTCAACGGAGGGAATGGGAATGGAACTTGTTCAGCAAGGAACTAGAACAGGAAATTGATGATTTGTTAAGCATGGCTGAGGGTGATTTTTCTTTCAGAGAAACCAGTGCTGTTTATTCCCTTGAGAAAGAATGGAGCAATCATGTTAATTCAACTAGCATCTCTGGGAATGGAACTGAAATTCTAGTACCAGATATCCCAACAGAATCAGATTGGGATGTTTTGAGTGAAATAGAAAGCTTTGAAGAATATGAGAGAGTGGAAACAGAGGAGGTATGCTATTCCTTTTGAGAGTCATGCCTCACACAACATCTACTTTTTCATTGCTCCAGTTGTCTTAGTTATTTTTCAGTCTTCATGTTGTGAAATTTTCTTCAAAAGACAGCTGAAATGGAGAATTATTTCCTATTTAGCTTCAAGAAAGAATGGATAAAAGTCATGGTCTGTGGGATGAGATTTATCGTGATGCTCGAAAATCTGAAAAGCTAAAGTTTGAAGCAAATGAGAGGGATGAAGGGGAGCTAGAAAGGACTGGCCAGCCAGTATGCATTTATGAGATATATGATGGAGCTGGGGCCTGGCCATTTTTGAATCATGGATCTTTATACCGAGGCTTAAGTCTTGTAAGTTTCTTCCAGCCATATCTGGAACTTATATTTTTTTTTGTATTTATAAAGAAATTATATTTCCTTTTAGTACTTACGACATTTCTTTCTTTCTTTCCTTTTTGTTTTGGTTGCTTTCTAGGATATTTGCTTTCTTTTCTTGTTTTTTTTTTTAAAAAATAAATTGGGGTGCACACACAAATGCCATTTTCTGGAGATAATAGTGAGGGCATTTGAGCTTTTTGCAACTGGTTTTGTTGCTTCCTGAAATGACAAATGATTAAATCTTGGTAACAGAACTGTATGTTGCATCCGCACTCGAGCCATAATTTCTCTTTTGTTTTTTGTCCTATAACATTCAATTAATGGTTCTTTACTGAGATTTGAACTGTATATTGCTTTGTTTGGAGATGCTGTGATGTCCAAGTGTTTTATTCCAATATAAAGAAACCTTATAATTGGTGTTTGAATTTTTTAAGATATGCTCCTGTATGAGCAGTCATGCTTTAAGTAGTTTTGATTTCTTAATCATGCTAAATTTTTCTCTTAGTCTACAAAAGCGCGGAGGTCAAGATCTGATGATGTGGATGCAGTTGCCCGGCTTCCCCTCCTGAACGACAGTTACTATCAGAATATATTATGTGATATAGGAGGAATGTTTTCTATTGCGAACAGGGTGGATGACATTCACAAGAGACCTTGGATTGGGTTTCAATCATGGCATGCTGCTGGTAGGAAGGTATCTTTTATGCCAGTGATATTATAGTTTAAACTTTCAAAATTGCAGGATTAGATACATCAAATTTAAGGTCATTATTTTTCCAAGTTGCAATCAGCTTCTTGAAAAAATTGCAGAATTTGATATTCGCACAAACCAGTTAGCATATTTCTGATGAAACTGACATTCTCTGTTTAAAATAATTTATTTTCAGAAGTGCAATTATTGACTGTTCATTTTCTTGATTCAGGTTTCATTAACATTTAAAGCTGAACAAGTTCTAGAAGAAAAGGTGCAAGAAGAAAATAAAGATGTAATGTACTACTGGGCTCGCCTAGATATGGATGGTGGAGTTACAGGAAGCAACGATGAACTCACTTTCTGGTCGATGTGTGACATCTTAAATGGAGGACACTGCAGGTATCTTTGCTTCAAGTAGGGGGTGTTCATGGTCAGGTCATTTTGCGCAATGTTTAAAAATGTCAGATTGTCCATCTATCCCGTGGTATCTGTGGGTCCCTTATTACACATACCATACAAATTTTGCTATTCTTTTATTGTTTTCATTCTTCTGTCTTTAGCTGAACAAATCTGTTATTTTTTAGCTAAATAAATGGGAAAACTGTTTTTGGATGCCACTGACATTTGCTCTTATACTACTACTGAAATCACTTGTGGAAAAGGCATGTTTGACCATCTTCAGTTTAGCTTTAAACAGGGCCAAAAAGAAGATGGGTAAAGGCTAATCGGACATGCCCCATTGTAATTGCACTCTGTAATTTTAACTTCTGGCTTTTGAATGCATGCAGAATTGCTTTTGAAGATGCCTTCCGCCATATGTATGGCCTGCCATCAAATCTTGAAGTTCTTCCTCCGATGCCAGAAGATGGAGGTCACTGGTCTGCCCTGCATAGCTGGGTCATGCCAACCCCTTCCTTTCTGGAGTTCATTATGTTTTCACGGTAATTTACGAAGGATGCTATTTTTCGCCCAAGCCAGTTTCCTGTTACATCGATGAAATGTTATGTCCGAGGCATTATTGGTAGTTGCAAGTCCATCAATAGTTGATGTTTTGTATAATCAAATTGCAGAATGTTTGTTGATTCTCTTGATGCTCTGCAATCCAACTCTAGCCAAATGACCAAGTGTCTGTTGAGTTCCTCAGAGCTACAGGTAAGATACATAGATACTAGACTGCCTGCTTCATATGTTTAGGAGAGATTACAGTACTACCATTCATGAATATATTTATCTAATGGTATGCAGGAAAAACATTGTTATTGTCGAATATTGGAGGTCCTTGTTAATGTTTGGGCTTATCATAGTGCACGAAGGATGGTTTACATAGATCCACACACTGGTTCTGTAGAAGAGCAGCACCCTGTTGAGCAAAGAAAGGGAATAATGTGGGAAAAGTACTTTAAGCTTATGGTGTTGAAGAGCATGGACGAAGATCTTGCTGAGGCTGCAGATGATGGAGATCATCCAAGGGAGAGGTGGCTGTGGCCACTAACAGGAGAAGTGCATTGGCAAGGGATTTATGAAAGGGAGAGGGAAGAAAAATATAGAGTAAAAATGGACAAGAAGCGGAAAACAAAAGAGAAACTATTTGAAAGATTGAAGTCTGGATACAAACAGAAACCACTTAGGAAATATAGGAAGTTGAGATTCTGAAACCCTAAGGGCCAATTCTTACCACGGAATATGCTTGACTCCCAAGTCCTAATATGGCTGCTGAATATATTCTTCTCAACTTCAGAGATGGACAGGGATCTTGCGGAGAAGATGAGAAGCTTCATTTTTTTTTTCTTTTCTAACAGCTTCAGCACAGATTTTGCTCGTCTTTTCATTTTCACCAAACACACACTCATGGGGTAAAGGGGAGAAGAAAACTGGCTTCCCTTTGACTTCAGCTCACAAATCGGGGCATGTTTGCATGAAACTCCGACTGGCCCCGACTATACCAGGATTTTGAGCAGTACCACGCATGAGTTAAAATTCTTTTTAACCATTCAAATTACTTATAGTCGAGTGACCGAACCACATAATTCGTTTATCATTGTATATTCTTTTGGTAATGTAGATGCAATTTTGTTACAAAGAAAGACTAACTTGTTTTGTTTCCTGTTCTGACTTTCATTTTCGCTTCTTCGGAGGAACTGCAGATGACCAAATCGTTGCATGTACTGAAACTAACCTTCGCTTTGCTAGAGAGGAACTGCGTCTACGTTTTGGAGTCGTTCTTGCCATATGAAGCGTTTGTTCGCAGCTTGGTTGAATAAGAAAACGAAGTTTGCCCCATAAATAGATTGGATAACTTGTCCTCTAATGCACTCATCTTATATTTCCTATTGACTTGAGATTCCATTCGCGTATGTGACTTTTGCAACTTTTAACTTTTACTCATAAAAAAGTTTTTAAATATGTTGAATCAATTTTTACTTAAATTAAAAAAAAATACTATATATTTTAATCAAAATCTTACTTCAATCAGAAGTTCAATTTTTTTTTTAATTCTCTTAAAAAAATGACATAAAATCTATTTTTATCAAACATACTTTTAATTTAACTTATTTTCATCATAATTTATTTATAAAAACAACTCTTAAATTATGATTGAAAACAAAAGATTACTTTCTAAAAATCATACCAGAACATATGTTCAAAAACTCCGGTTTATGGACCATTTGCCACCTTAAACCTCCTTTCTCTGTTTTTTTTTTTTTTGAATTTGAACCTACAGTCCATGTTAAAGCAGAAGTCTCTTAGCAAAATTCGACGGTACTAATTGAGCCAATCGGGCCGGCTGCTCCCATGAACTCTCATGGCCCTTCTGTAATGTTTGTGGAAGTTTCTTATCATGTTAATCTAAAAAAAAAATTGCGAATGCGGACCCGACCCAGTTCAGTAAATTATTTCATCATCACCCTAAAAAACGAGAAAATTACAAATACCTCCCGCCCTCACCTGGGACCAATGGTCGGACCTGTTAATGGTATTTTTTAGGGTTTAAATGACTCCAAAACCCAAACCCAACCCTCTCTCTCCGTTTCTCTGTCTGTCTGTCTCTCCCGCTCTCGGAAATAGTAAGTGACCTCACTCTGTCTTTCCCTCTCAAACACTCCATATCTTTCTTCTATACTTCACTTCTGTCAATCATTTCTTTATTTTTATTCTCCCTTCTAGTGTAAATGTACTAGCTTTAGCTGAAATGCAACCACGTACTTGTTTGATTTTTGTTTGTGGGTCATTTTGAGTTACACATGATTGATCTTTTTTTTTAAATGGGGTTTGTTTGGTAGTGAGAAATATGGTTAGATGTTGGAGAATTACCTTTTTCCTGTCTGGTTTCTGAGAAAATCAAGGAAATTGAGCAAAACTAGAGTGCAAAATTGTTGAATTTTTAGTATGTGGGCATTGAAAAGTAACTGGAACTGATGATGCGTTCTCAAGTTCCTAGTTTGATGTTCTAACACGACACCGGCTTGCAACTTTGTATATGATAGGATGGGGTCATGGCTGTCTGATTATTTGATACGTTTTGTCTATGAAAATTTATTTCTTTACTGTGAAATTATTTGTCTTTTTGATACTCTGAATTAATTTGGCCGTGTATCATGTAGGTTTTGTATGCTAAAGGGTGGTGGGTTTTTTCTCATCATGCATGCTGTAAAGGGTGTCTGGGTTGGCCAAACATTTGCTTTAGCCAAGTGCAATGATTCTGGAGGGAAGAAGTCTCGGATTCGGAGGTCGAAGGAGGAGAGGAAGGGAATGGTGGAGTCCTTTATAAAGACGTAATATGATGGTTCCCCTTCAATGAAGCGTAACTGTTTTATTCTTTTGGTCTGAAGATGATTACTAAAATTATTGGAATCATTAGTTTGCCCTATCTGTTCCCGATGAATGCTATGAAATTGCTTCTCTTGGATGTCGTTTGCTAAAACTGAAAGATCGAGTGCTTGCTGAGATGCACATGCACTCACATGCTCATGGACACACACGTATGCACTGGATAAGTAATCCCAGAGGCAGCAGTCTATAACATGGTAGATGGTCTATTTCTTGTTTTTCCTGGAAGTTTGATTTATTGTTGGTAATAGGTTCGTGTAGTATTTTCCAAACCAAATGATAGCGATTAGCTTTTTGATAACACAATGATGACCCGGTCTAAATAGAAAGTTGTTGTTTATATTAACCTTTTAATAGTTATCTTTCTTTTTTTAATTCTCAATGCAAAGTTCTTGGAGAAGTAGACTTTGGCATCCATTCATTTGGAAGACCTGCTTTCAGGTACCAGAATTTAAACAATGGGAATTTTCCATCTCTTAATCTCACACACAAGGAAGTTGGTGGGTCGTTTTATACTGTACGGGAGATTGTTCGGGAGATAATCCAAGAAAATAGAGTGCTGGGTCCTGGTAACTTGTCACCGGAAGAGCAGCATAATGATCAGTTTATGGAGCAGTACCCATTGGGTACAATTTCCACAGAACCTCAAGCTTCTCTATCCACATCTCCAAATGTAAGTCCTGTACCAGATCAGCATGATGAGGGCTCAAGTGAAGAGCATTTAATTTCTGAGCTACAGGTTGAACCTGAACAGCAGGGATTCGATAATGGGAAAATCATTAATGGGAGTCATGGAATTGTTAAGAATGAAGAAGCCGATATACCAGAAGTTGTAGAGGTTCAAGAAACTGAACCTCTGGAAATAGAGAAAAGAATGAAAGAAGTGGCAGCATCTGATTCTAAAGTAACTCAAATGGCAGATGTAATGGTAGAGACATTTCCATTGCCGCCTGTTACCAAGCCAGCTGGAAACTTGAATGGAAATTGCAGTGATGTAAGGGAGATAGATGGGACTTGTGAAGAGAAAAATGTTGAAAAGGTGCTCTTGGAACCAGAACATGACCCAGGAAATGGCATTTCTTTGCCTGACAGAATAACTTCCTTGAATGATAGCAGTTTGGCAGATGATAAAGAAGTGGAAAAGTCAGCAGTTCAATTGTTGGAACAAAGCTCTGATTTCGTGCGTGAACAAGCAGTGGAAAACTTTGCAGATCTGGCAATGGCAAGTTCGCATGCATCTATCACCAAAGGAAGCATTTTGCAGGATGCTGAGGCTGACATGGATGTGAAGTTGAAGTCACCACATGATGACAAGACAATTGCTGAAACTAAGGTGAGTGTTTTTCAATACCACGTATAATTATGTGGCAACTTTCTGCTGGAGGTGTGCACTGCAGAAAACATAAACCACTAGCCCGCCTTCTTTTATTTTATTTCCCTTCCCTTCCCTTTCCTTTCCTTTCTGGGTTTTCTTTTTCAAGATTCTTTCAACTTGCATGGTGTGGTCGGCTGCTAAAAGGAATTTATGATCTAGCAAGCTGCAACTGCTTTGCTATTATTTCTTCCCTTCCAGTGCATTAATTTAATTCATGTTCTTGGTTTAATGCAAGGTGGAGCAAGATATGTATATTCATGTAAAAGCTAATTCCCTTAATATGCAAGATGATATTTTTACTTGGAGGAATGCCTTGTGCACAGATAGGGAAGCAACTATAAGCATAATAATTTGCCAATCGAAAATGTGGGGGAGAAGTTGAGCATGAAGCTATTAATGGCTCTCTTTTTTTCAGGTTGCTAGTGCTCAAAATGCCATGCAAACCAAATCTTTGGATGGCAATTACGTCACTGTTAGTATCTGTCCGTCAATAGCCAAAGAAATTGAGACAAAAGATAAAGTTGCAGTTCTACATAGTCGTGCCTCTCAGAAAGGAAGCAGTCCAACACTAAACAGAATTAATCTGTAAGTATAAGTCATGACCATACCTTTAAACTCATTGCTTTGATTTGCCATCCGCTCTACGTCCTTCACTGGAGTATTTCTAGATGTTGGTGTATTGATTTATCTTTTGCTTTGTTTCCATGAGCAGTGAATCTTGGGGAGCGGCATCCAAGAGTCAAACAGAACCAGAAACTAACCCGCTTTGGGCCATTTTTAAATCGTTCTTGGCTGCCTTTGTGAAATTTTGGTCAGAATAAATCCTTTAGTAGCGTAGCTATATTCTGTTTACAGTTTCTGCAGGGTGGATTTATACTTTACCTGTCACGCCAGTGCATCTAGTTTTCCTGTCTATATCAAGAGTGATTGTCGCTGCTTGTTTTCTTCCCCTTCAAAATTTTTTTTCCCTTCACCCACTTCACTAGACCATTATGATCATAAAAGCTTATTGCAATGGTTGGCATCCCACTTATGGGTTACTTGAAGAAATGTGGTGGTTGAAATTTCGTTGGTAAAATAGTGGCAAGACCCATTAACCTCTGAGAGAAACCGTGTCATCTTTATGGTAGGTTGATATTATATTTTTTAGCTGGAGTGATACAAGATTCGTGTTAGTATCTCGAGACAGAAAAGAAGAGATCAGGATAAAGGGGATATGTTCGGTAGAGAGGACATGTTTTTTTGTATTTTTTGTTTTGAGAATATAAAAATTCACTTCAAATTGTTTCAGAGAGTTTTTGTTTTTGTTTCATTAACCAAACATAAACATATTTCTGCTTTCTATATATTTCTCACAATTTTAGAAATGAACGATATCTTACTATTGAATTATAAAT
>Ga0325405_1008479_pt1 | contig 10215 bp, 5 predicted proteins | sample PopdelMetagenome_21_FD_205663 | JGI IMG/M metagenome (GOLD analysis project Ga0325405, IMG submission 205663) | Populus deltoides microbial communities from Bellville, Georgia, United States - Xylem-Control-R2 | ecosystem: Host-associated > Plants > Phyllosphere > Stem > Wood/Secondary xylem...
TCCCCATTCATTCCTAGGGATTGCATGTAATTTCCTCAGAACGATCGTAGGGGAATACGCGTTGATGAAAACAAAACTTTGGGCGTTTTCATGAACGTGATAGTTGTTGTAATTTGAATTTTTTTTTATTGAGATTAATGATTATAATATATTTTTTTTAATAATCCAGCCAAAATTAAAATAAAAGTTCTACATTCATTGTTTAGAGACAGCAAAATTATCGATGTTTTCACATGTGCCAAGTCAAGTATATATATAAATGCCAAGTCAAGTCAATTCTGTAGAATTTAGAGATCCAGAGAAAATTAAGAACACCCCATGTGACAACATGGATAAATTCTAATGTGTCTCCGAACATGCTTGGAGAACTTGTATTTCAGTTTTCTAGAGGAAAATCACGGCTGCTTTGTTGGAAAAAAAAAAAAAAAAAACCCTTCTCCGGCGCCTTAATTTGCTTAAAAAGCCAAAGATCTACAGTTCTTTCTTTGGTCAATATCCGCCAAAAGAAAGCATATAATCCCAGTCATATTTAAACGAATTAATGCTGGGTAATGTGACGGCAATAATACTTGTATATGACTAGATCATCACGAAGACTTCAGCAACAAGGCCAGTTGCAGAGACTATATAATTTGTGGAATACGATGAAAAAAATGTTAAAAATCATAGGTATAGTAATTCAAATGCCTTTTGGAACTTAGATTAGGAGGTAATTATTAAGCAATAAAAAAAAAATGTTAGATCGATCTTCTACTTATATGAAAACACCACTTTAATAATTATTTATGGATTATTCCATTATCACGCTAGGGAGGCAGTACATTTTTTAAAGTATTGTAATAATCATTTTTTAACTATTTAGAGTGTGTTTGGTATTGCGGTAGCTATTGTGGTTATGGTTTAAAAAAAGTTGTTTTATAAAAAGTACTTTTAGTTGAGGTTGGTTTGAAAAAATAGGTGTTTGGTTAAAACTGTGTTTAAAATTGAGGTTTAAGAAAAAGTAGTTTAATGTGTTTGGTTAAGAATGTTTTTGAAATTGAGGTTATAAAATAATTTTTTTAAAAATATATTAATATTGATGGTTTTAAATTTAAATATTGTAGATTTAACTATTACTATTAATTCATGAAATAAATAATACTTTATATAAAATATTTTTTATCATGCCATTAAACCATCTACAATTTCATTACGTACAAAATTCATTCGATAAGAACTACAGTTTCTATAATTTTTTGAGCGTGCAATAAAATTAGATAAAATATTATCAGGAATAAAATTAATTTGATATTACAGTGCGAGTGAATTTAATTCGCTCTATACTAGTTTTTTAGGAAAAAAAAATATTATTTACATGAGAATGTAAAACTAGTTTTTTAAAAAAAAAATATACAAAAACTATACACACTTAAAAAAAAAAAATACCCGAACAGTGCAAGTGAATTGCACTGTTCACGGGAATCTCAAATGTAAAAAAGCAGCCTGGAGCTGCTTTGTTAATGTTGCGTTAAAAACGTGAATTGGCATGGGTCCCACCAGTTATTTTTTACGTTTTTGGCATTACCAAACATTATGTTTGCTGTGGTTGCTTCAAACGCAGAAGCAACCACGCAAACAAACGGTCTCTTAGTCTACCACAAATTAATGCCTCAATTTATGAAATATGAGTTTACTACCACAAAAAAAAAAAAAAAAAATTTGCCTTCCAATAAAGTTGCTAATAAGTAGCTTTCAATAGATTAGCCTCCATTTAGTACTGCAGTCCAAATAGAAATTTGTTAAAATTAAAAAAATTAAAATTTTTTAATGTTTTTATATCATTTTGATATGCTAATATCAAAAGTAACTTTTTTAATAAAAAAAAATATCATTTTGATAAATTTTTAAAAGAAAAATACTTTAAAAAACAACCACGACAACACTCTCAAATACCCCTTGAATTTGACTGAAACCTACATGATTCTAACACAATTAAAAATTAAGATCTTATAAATAAATCATACCATCCATTTCCAATTATAAACTAAATTCTTTAATGATTTACTATATGAATAAACAAAAGCCAATGATATTTATTGCTAAGAAACAAAGACATTTATACTCTAACTAGGAATAAATAAAAAAAACAAACCTAGCCTTTCATAAAGTAATCATCTAGTTGTCTGGTGGTTGTCACTAATGCTAAGAATTTAAGTGTTCCAAATAAAACTTCTAAATATTAATTGAATACAAGAATTGACTTTTAAATAACCTTTACAACAACTAGAATTCGAGAAAGATACAGCCCACACAACACAACAGCCTAAATGTGTGGTAAACAAGAAAAAATAATAGACCATCACCTAAAAATAAAGATTTCTTAAACACATCCTAACTACACAACTTAAAATATAATGCTACTACTTTTAATATCCTCTCTTAAAATGATTGCTAGCAATCAATTTACATCCATCAATAAGCACACTTTTATTAGTTTGCATGGCTTTACAAATGTATCAAGTTTCAAAGCTTTTGTCATCACATCTACAACTTGCTCAAGAATGCTGCAATGAACTAATTGTATTGTTTCATCTTTTGTAAGTTCACGAAGAAAATGAAAACACATATCAATGTGCTTGCTACATCCATGCATCGCATGATTCTTGGCAAGTTTAATTGTTGAGTTGTTCTCACAATAAACAATTGTAGAATTGCTCTGTGTATAACCAAACTTCTTCAAAATCCTTTCTAGTCAAACTACTTAACAAGCACATGCAACTACAACTATAAACTCAGTTTCTGTAGTAGATAAAGATACTACATATTACTTCTTAGATAACTAAAATACTATATCAGAGCTTTTATACTGGTTTTGATGAACAAAGTGGGTTTATGAGGATAATTTTCAAAACCTTATTTTCATAAAATATGATTCTATGTGATTGTAACAACTGTGAGGAGCTTGTTTCAGTCTATAGAGAGTTTTTTTTTCAGTTTGTATCCTTTCTGCTCGTTCCCTTTGACTTCATATCCACGTGGTTATCCAACAAATACTTCCTCACTTAATTCACAATGCAAAAAAGCTGGTTTTACATCCAACTGATAAATGATCCATCCTTTTTTAGCAGCAGGTGTAAGTACTAGCCAAATAGTATCTGATCTAGTTATAGGTACAAAGACTTCATTATAATCCATTATATGTTGTTGAGTATACCTTTTTGTAACGAGATGTGCTTTGTATTTATCTACTTCCCTATTTTCATTTAGCTTTGTTTTATACATCCATTTCACACCAATTTTATTTCCACCTGCTGGTAAATTTGTCAACTCCTATGTTTCATTCTTCTCTATTGATTGTATCTCCAAATGCATGGCATTTCTCCACCTTCCACACTTTACAGCTTCTTCAAAACATATTGGATCAGCAACTGCAAACATAACCAAGTTAGTCATGTCTTCTTCTTTAGAAAATCCTTTTCCACTCTTATAGTCCCTCATCTAAATAAGTTGTTGTATGTTTCTTCTTCTATTTGAGCTTAGTAAGCTTCCATCAATGAACTCATTTGATTTTTCCACTTGTTTTATTTCTTTATTGATGTCTGCTTTATTGTTATTAGCATTGACAACTTCATCTTATTCATCTTCTAATTCCAAATTAGATGTTATTGTTTCCTCATGCCTTTTATCCCAATCCTAGCTTTTATCTTCTTAAAAAACAACATCTTTTTTCACAATGATCTTCTAAGTAGCTGGATTATACAACTTGTATGCTTTTGATTCTTCTCTTAGTCCAAGTAGGACACAACTCACAATCTTGTAATTCAACTTGGTTTTTTTCTCATCAGGTATGTGGACATAAGATACACATCCAAAAACTCTAAAGTACTCAATTGATGGCTTTACTTCACTTCACGCTTCTTCTAGAGTCCTATCTTTCATCGTAAATGTTGGACATTGATTCAACACATGAACTGACCAATTGATTGTTTCGGGCTAGAAAGTCCTTGGAATTTTCTTTTTTATAAAGCATGAAACGAACCATATTCATAATGGTTTTGTTCTCCTTCTTTGTAACCCTATTTTACCGTGGTGGGTATGCAGCTGTCAATTGTCTACTTATGTCATTCTCATTGCAAAACTTAGTAAATTCTTGGGGTGTGAATTCACTATCTCTATCTATACGCAAACTCCTTATATATACATTTGTTTCTTTTTCCACATGGCTTTTAAAGCTCCTGAAGGTATCAAAAGCTTGTGATTTTTCTACTAAAAATACAACAAAAGTCTTGCAGCTATAATCATCAATAAAGGTGATTTGGTACCTTTTTCTTATGAAATGGGTGTGATCGAACCACATGTATTAGCATGAATCAACTACAAAACATGAGATGCTCTCCATTTACTTTTTTTGGGAAATGAATCCCTTTTTCTGTTTCCCTATTAGATAATCTTTACAAATTCTAAAAAGAGTCTTAAGTTGTGGCAAGCCATTCACCATCTCTTTCTATTCAAAAGTCTTCAAACCTATAAAACTCAGGTGTTCATATCTGCAATACCATAACTAAGTTAGATCTTTGGTCATAGTGTAAAAGCAAACTGACACATCTCACCGAGAAATAGGATGTAGAAGGAACATTATGTTTGAGGACATTGTTGTTTCCATAATTAAACATTTCTTCGAGTGATAAACCTTGCATCTTCTATGTTGAAATAAAATTGCTAGTTTTTTTTTCTTGTAGTTGACCAATGCTTAACGGGTTATTTTTTAGTTTAAGTCATAAAATACTCTAGTAATGATTTGTGAGATTTTATTTAACTAAAATCTCACATTTCTTTTTCTTATTACCACCATGCTAGAATTGCTTCCAAGCTTTACGATTTCTCTAAAATTCTCATCTAATTTAGAGAACAATTCCTTCTTGCCATACGTATGGTTACTGCACCTTGAGTCAAGAAACCATTCATCTTCCTTCTTTGCTTGGTCATTCTCCATATATGCCATCAAAAGCATTTCTTCTTGAGCTTTTACAAAATTTGTTTCCTTTTGTTTGCTTGGACATTCATATTGATAATGTCCAAGATTATAACAATGATAGCATTCCATAATAGACTTTTTAAAGCTTGATGAGCCTCTTCCTCGACCACAAAATCATCCACGACCTTGTTCTCTTACTCTTCCTGATCTATCTTCATAGACCTTCAAAGCTTGCTCTTCAATGACAGGAACACTCATGTGTTGTTCATGCATCAACAGATTACTTTGCAATTGGTCAATATTCAGTGTATCAATGTTGTTTGACTCCTCAATTGAGCAGGCAACATAGTTGAATTTTTATGTCATAGATTGCAAAATCTTCTCAATGCAATGGCATCATTCATAGCCTTACAATGAGTTCTCATCTTGTTAGCTATAGTAAGAGTTTGAGCAAAGTATTTGTTTATTGATTCTTATGATTTCATTTGAAGAATTTCTAACTCCCTACTAAATGCTTATAGTTATGCTCGTTTGACTCGTGTTGTCCTTTGATAATTTTGCTTCCAGGAGTTTCAAATGCTCTTTGTTGTATCTTTATTCAAGATAGCCTCTAAGATTGATATATCAATGACTTGAAAATGATAGTCTTTCGCCTTCAGATCCTTGAGTTTCTGATCATCCAACTTTCTTTTGTCCCTTGATAGGATCAACTCCCTTATCTACTTCAATAATCCCATGTTTCACCACACTTCAATGTTTTTTGGATCGCAAAAGATTCTCCATGAGCATGGTGGCCATTTAGTTTTGGAATTGCCAACTGAATAAAATTGCTTTCTATTGCTATCGTTTTACCACTCATTTTAAAAAATTGATGCTTTCAAGTCTTAATCAGGGCCCTATAACCAGGCTCTGATACAAAATTTAAGAATTTAAGTGTTTCAGATAAAACTTCTGAATATTTATTGAATACAAGAATTGGCTTTTACATAGCCTTTATAGCCATTGGAATTCGAAAAAGTTGTAGCACATATAAAAGCTTTATAAACTTGTTGTAAACAAGCAAAAGAATATGACAAAATAACAAATTATCCCTTGAGAATAATGATTTATTAAACATATCCTAACTATGCAACTCAAAATATAATGCAGCCAGCTACTTTTAACAACTAACACCAACCTTTTTTTTTTCTTTTTCTTCGTAGCTTTAAGTCATAATAATATTGTTTATCATGCTTAAATTTTTTTTGAAAAACATCTTTTTTTTCTCATTAACGTCTGTATTCTTTATTTTTTTTATTTTTTCTATTGGTTAAAATAAAATAAAATAAAATAAATTGAAATAGAACCTAAAATGAGTGAAAAGGATCAAGTTACAAATAAATTATAAGACATGGGGACAAATTAATTATTTTTTAAGCTAGAGATACTATTTAATTATTTTGCAAAACTAAAGGGGTCAATTAATAACTTACTCTTGGATTTAAGTGGTCATTTTTCAATTGATTGTTATTGGGTTGACGAGAGCTAGAACTTCTAATTTTAGCACATCCCATACCATAATTATTAAACTTGATATATATGAGTTGATTTAGTGATTTACTGAATTAATTTCACTTTAAATTTGTTTAGAGATTAATTCAATAAAACATGATGAATCTAATTAATCCAGTTAAATGTGGATAAGATTTGATCGGATCCATTCTAAAAAACATTTCTTCTAAAATAACATTGTTTAATTAAGAAAACAAACGAGGTAATTTTCTTCCAAAATAACATTGTTTAATTAAGAAAACAAACGAGGGGTAATTTTGAATTTATCAACACACCTGCAGTCATACTATGGATGTAGTTAGTTTGATAATTATAACCGAAAATAATTATATTGTTTTCACCTAACTTAATCATGAGCTACATATATATAACATTAAGCATTTTCAAGTATAATAATCTCAAATCAATTAATTAGTTTGTTAGTCCATCAAAATATTAAATTGAAACAGCCTCAGGTCAACACCAATAAGTTTATATATATATATATATATATATATATATATATATATATATATATTAGCATCACTCAATTATTGCTTAAATAGATAAATTAATAAATACAAAGAGGTTGTTAAAAAGAATTTGGCACAGCTTTGGGCTGCCTAAACTAGACAGCCTAGGCCTATTAGGTTGACCTATCATCCAAAGTCTTTAAGAAACAAAATTTCTATAAAAAAAAAAAAAAAAAAAAACCTTAAACCAACCTTAGGTGCACCATTTTGAATATCACTCTTCCCCTGCCAATTGATACACGCAAAGAAACCCTGGCAAATAAAAAAAAAAAATGGATGAGAGATTGTCAAAGACTGACAACTAATATTCGACTAACATACGATGACATACATTAGACTAGTCAGATATCTACCTTAGAAAATCCTAGTGTTGCCAAACCGACAATCATAGGAGGTCGTACGTGACTCACACGCGCTACTTGAAGGGATACTAGTTACATAATCCGTATAATATTACGGGTTAATTTATTTTGTATAAAAAATATTAAAAAAAATAAAATTTAAAAGTGTTGAGTTTTTTTGCAAAGTTATACCAAAAAGTTTTGGGTTTGGCTGCAACGTCTGACTTAAAAGTCATATTTATAATATTAATAATAACATTAAACTTGCATGACCCAAGTTTAAGTAGGTTTGGTTGCAATAGCAGACCACAATAGTATTGGATGTAGGTCTGACTGCAAGGTCGTGTCATAAAAGTGTGATAATTAAATAGATTAATTAAAAAGAAAAAACTAACAAAAAGAAAAAAAAACTAATGAGAAAAAAGAAAAAAAACTGAATCAATTGGGTTAACTCGCCAAATTAGGTTAACCCATCAAACCTGAGATTCGTGTCATGAAAGTGTGATAACTAAATAGAAAAAAGATTTAATATTAATAAACTAAATTTTTTTAAAAAAATATTAATTAAAAGGGAAAAAGCAAAGAGAAAAATACCTACAGGAAGGAAAAAACTAATGAAGAAAAAGAAAAAAAATCTGAATCAACTGGGTTAAACCATCAAACCTGTGATCCGTGTCATAAAAGCCTGATAATTAAACAGAAAAAAATTTAATATTAAGAAACTATAGAAAAAAATAAACTAAAGTCATAAGTTTTTTCACTGTAGATTGCACCGTGCTATTCAAAGTAAAAGGCTTAAAAAGAAAAGGAAAAGGGAAAAAAAAAAAACAAAGGCATACGCCACGACTTAATTTTTTTCCTTGCATAAAAAATATCAAAAAATACTAAGATCTAAGAGTGTTAGGTTTTTCTATAAAGATATACTTAAAAGGTTTAGGTATAGCTGCAACGCTTGACCTAAGAATACTATTTATAATATTAATAATAACATTAAACTTACATAACTTAAGTTTAAGTGAGTCTGGCTGCATCACCGGACCCTAGAGCATTGGATGTGGGTTTGGCTATAAGGTTGTGTAATAAAAGTGTGATAATTAAATAGATTAATTAAAAAAAAACAAAGAAAAAAAAACCAATAGGAAGAAAAAAACTAATAAAGAAAAAGAAAAAAATCTGAATTAATTGGGTTAACCCTTCAAATCAGGTTAACCGTCAAACCTGGGATTCATGTCATGAAAGTTTGATGACTAAATAGAAAAAAACAATTGACAGATTTACCCAAAATTAACTGGGTTAACCCGTCAAACCAAGTTAACCTGTCAAGTCCGGGATACGTGCCATGAAAGTCTGATAATTAAATATAAAAAAAAAATTAACATTAACAAACTAAACTAAATGAAAAAAATTAATTAAAAAGAAAAATAATCCGGGTTAACTCGTCAAACCAGACTAACACATCAAACCCGGGTTCAAACAAAAAAATTCATTAAGAAAAATATAAAAAAAATTAGCATTTCATTTAATTTTTAGTATATAATATAGTATAATATAATAATTATTATTATAATAATATAATAATTATAATAATATAATATATTAAAGATGGAAAAGTAAAAGACGTGGGAAAGTTACAGTAATTTTACTACGCTTTTTAGAGTATTACTTAATGTTCTCACTTAATTTCCACACAAGTGCCTCTATTCTCTTTAATCTATTTTAATTTGACCTTTACACCTTTTTTTATGATTTAGTCCTTGTTAGTTCAATTAAAGTAATTTAGCCTTAATTTTTGGACTTCAATTCAATTTATATGCATGCATAAATATGATTATGGCCTGAATATGTGATTTTTCATCTATTTGGGTACTTGTCTTGGTTTTTTTCTCAACCTTGTTAGATTAAATTTAAACAATTAAGTGCTAAATCATATGAAATTGTCATCCAATTGAATAAGGGTATAATGAAAAAAAGATTGAAACTTTTGAGTATTTGTATGATAAATAATCTTAAAGGTCACTTAAAATCAACTCTAGAAAATCTGTAAGTATATAATTTTGATAAATTTGATGTATTATTTATTAAATATATTATTATATTATTTATTTTCTTATAAAAAAATGCATAAGAAACCTTATTTGTCAATAATATGTTGGCATTATAATTTTTTTTTTGTTTTTTAAAAGATGATAGACCTTATTTCAGCGTATAATATATTGACATTTGTTATTGTCGCTTCTCCTTCCTTGTTAGTTTTTAGTGCATTTGTTTTTTTATTAAAATCACTATTCAAATACAACATTATTACATCCTCCTGTACAGAGTTTAATCCTCTTAAAAATCTATAAAAAAATGAAATAAAAAAATTATACAACATAATGGATCAAAGATGGATTGAATTTAGAAAAACAAAACTTATGAGATTTTATGATAAAAAAGATTAATGTATATCATGAGAAAATATAATGAGAGATTATATGATTTTAAAGTTATTATTTATATATGTGTCAAACAATCAACTTAACTCAACTCAAAAATTTAAATTGTTAGGTGAGACTTAATGAATTTATAACGCATCCTCTAAAGCAAAAACTCATTGAACTTGAAATTTTCACAATTTCATCGCTATATTGTTCGTAATTTAATTTTTTGTTACAAAAAAAGGTTTGTAGGATCTGAACATGTGATTGTTTGGTTATTAAAACTTTTATACAATGTCAAATAACAAACTCAATTCAAAAGTTTAAACTATTAGATAAGTCTTATAAATAATTTTATATAACTCTTTCACAATATATATATATATATATATATATATATATATATATATATATATATATATATATCACAGAAATAAATA
>Ga0325405_1008481_pt1 | contig 10214 bp, 7 predicted proteins | sample PopdelMetagenome_21_FD_205663 | JGI IMG/M metagenome (GOLD analysis project Ga0325405, IMG submission 205663) | Populus deltoides microbial communities from Bellville, Georgia, United States - Xylem-Control-R2 | ecosystem: Host-associated > Plants > Phyllosphere > Stem > Wood/Secondary xylem...
TACTGTTTTTATGGTGAAAAGATTTTTAAAATCTAAAATTCTGATGATGAGAGTAGCTATTTTAAGTAAAATGTCCTCCCGAATTCAGTATAATCTTTAAATGGTTTTAAAGAGATAATAGTTCATATGCTTTCTTTCCCACGATAACAATGATTAAAAGCTTACATTTAGTGCTCCTTGAGGAGTGCCCACGTTTGCTCTACCCTTACAACAACAAAAACTAAACTCAAGTTCCAGAATGAGAACATGTCAACAGCTAATTATACTGAGCTTACAGCTTTCGTTTATCCAAGAAATTGAACAAAAAAATTATATATAAATACATACATAATAAGAAAACATACATCCCGGAACTCGAACAGGCAGGATTCTACACAGGTAATGTGACACGTGGCAAGGAGACTAATGCCACTCCTGCCACATCCTGTCAACCTTTAAGAGCTCTCAGCTGGGATATGACCCATGATACCAAAATTGTCGGCATGTTTGGGTCTCCACTCAGTCCTTCCCCTCACAATCTCAGCACCCTCCTCAAACCGGAGCAAGTGTTGGAACTCAACTTCACCAGGGTTGCCTAAATTTCCAATGCCAGTGTCAGATACAGCAGTCAAGGACTGCAGCACGCTGTCCCTGCCACACTCCCTCCTGTACTCCAAAGTAATGGCAGCAAGCTCATGACTCTCCATGATTGGTGGAGGAGCGCTCTGCAACAACAAGCACCATATCGTCAGGTGAACGAACAAAAACGATGGAAAAGACATTGATACTTGAGAGGAGGAATGAATCAGTTCAATAACACATTTGAGCGTGCCCTGCTGTCTGACATAAACTGGATTGTGATAAAAAGTTCTAAAAGCCAGAAATTCTCAACTGCCTGACACCACTTATTAATCTATGCAAGCAACAAGTTCATGAGATCAAAACAAGCAAATTGCCAAGCAAAATTTAAAGGTTAATAAGAATGTCAACTAATGCATACTCATAAAATTTTATTTGTTGAATTAAACCAAAAGGACTAAATTTTGATTCAATCCCAGCACAACTAACCTTCCGGACAGGATCTCTTTCTCATTCTCAGTCCATCCATTTTAATGAGATGCTATGAGATTGCACATTAAAGAAACTTTATATATATATATATATATATAACAATAACAAAACAAAACAAACAGAGCGGGCAAGAAGAAAGGTCAAAGAATGATTACAACTTAAAAACTGGAATATTGAGGTTGAAGAACGAACCTCAAGGATCCAGCCTATGTACTTCACATTGTTAACATGTTGGTTAACATCTAAATCATTCCATCTAGGCTGTGAATCAAGAGAAGACAAACAAAATGACTGTGAGCAGATTGTTATAGGAAATAAAATCGTCAGTGAAGATAACTACACAAGTTTGGTTATATTTAATTACAGTTAGACTTTCGCAGATATAGTCCGCTGTGTTGTCATCAATTTTTGGCAGTTTTCTGCTGTCCTCAATCACAACAGGATCAGAAGTCAGAAAATAAGGCTCTATTTCCCCTCGAACTTCTTCAGGAATTTTGGCTAACCTCCTTGTCACTTTATTCATCATCACCCACACACTGAAAATTTTCCAAACAAGATGTTTGAAATCAATTGAGCATGCAATGTAAAAGCACTACAAAAGCAAGGATCTCTTCAAAGCAGTTTTCTACCTGGAGGCTCTGGTCAAAGTTTCACCAGTTTTAGCATCACGGACAAGCCAATCACGGCGCATACCATTCTTTCCTGATGCACTCACCCAAGTATCTACTTGAACAACATCACCCCTGCAAGACTAAATAAGTCAGCCCTCTATTAGCACAACCCAACAAGACCTAGTCCCAAGGGTCAGGCGTCAGCTAATCAATTGTTGCAAAATAAGCTTAAAAATGTTTCATAAGGCATGTGGAAACAACTTGGCACTACAAGGATCCAGCGCTAACAGCAAATATCTTTTATTACATAAAACAAAAACACATAAGATCACAGATTCAGGCATTATATACACTGGATTGTGTCTCACCATGTAGGATAACGATCTACCAGAATCTGCATACGAGTTACCACCCATATCAGGTTCCTTTTGGACATCTCTGGGGTTGCACCAAATCCATCGCCAAGGAGCCCAGCAGTCTTAACATGATTAAGTGCAGTTTCCTGCAACCAATGAAAAATAAAAGGAATTATTCGAGTTTGTGGAGACAATATAAACACCTCCCAAACATAACTTTGAGAAAATTCTCTCCACGAATAAGAGTAAATTTAAATACATGACCATACTTGTAAATGGTTCATCAACGTCTCTATAGATGCTGTACGATCTGCACCAATTTCATATGACCTAATTGAGAAATTCTGGCGGAAGACAAGACCATCTTGGACAATTCTCCCAATACCAAAGGGGTCAATAAGCATATCAGGTCGCTTTGGTTTCCAATCAAGCATCATCCACTGCTTCTCTGCTGCCAAAAACATGGTTGTAATTGCAGCAAGAAGCATGCTCCAATCAGGTAATTGGTTGATGAATGTCCGCGGTGCCGGTGACGACACAACATCCTCATTCTTCAGAGTTTCCACTGATGCTGCCAAGCCAACTGGAGGGCCATTTATCTTTGGAGGAGCTTGGCCGTTTGTGTTAACTTGCAAAGCCCCAGAGGAAGCAGATTTCGTTTTGATTCCTCCCAAACTTGCAGACACACTACCAAACTTGGAGGCCTTGGCATCTCCAGATGGCGAAGGAACTGGGAAAAATGATGAAGCAGCTGCAGTGGCAACCATGGCGTGATTGTAGAACTGACAATTCAGATAGCGACAATTGAATTGAAATTTACAAAAAGGACACGCAATCTTTCGACAACACGTTCCTGCAACATGTACATAGATTATTACATTACAACTGATTAGAAGCAGCACATTGTAGAATGAAAAAAAAAAAGACTATGAAAGAACAACAGTACAAATCGTGTCCCAAATAAGTAAAAAGAGAAAAATAAAATAGACAAGTCTTATTTTCATGAATAAGCAAAAGCATAATTCTTATTTCTAGAAATGGGTTTCCCCGTCTTCAAATGTTCCCTTTTTCCTCAATGTTGAAAAGTTAGTGCATTTTTTTTCTTTCCCATTGGAATTAAGAAACAAAATAACCAAAAAACCAAACAGACCTCTAGAATTTTTTTCATTCCTGTGAAAATCTTAAACAAAAAGAATCAAAGTGCCAACATGCTTCATTCTAGAATGGAATTTACCAGAGTCAAAAGGGAATTTTTTAAAAAAATTCTGGTTTTACACGTATTTAGATCTGACCATAAAAAAGACATTCAGATTCTAAGCGCATAACCGAAATAATAACAACTAGTTTTTTAAAATCAGATCTCTTAATTACATATCAAAAACCTCATTACCCTCTCATTGCATAAACTTTCTTAGCAACCAAACACAAAAAAAAAAAAAAAAAAAAAAACCTGTTACCAGATCAAACAAGAAAATGAGAGAAGAGGAAGGAAAATCTCCCAAGCCCGTACGTACCTCGGAGAGGAGGCTGAGAGAGGAAGAGCAGGTCAACAAACACGAGGAATTTTTTAAAAGAGGAAAGTAAGAGGAAGGGCTATAGCGTCAATTAGGATCCAAAACCCCCCTGATTCTCTCTTTCCCGTAGCTTCTAGTGCTTGCAATGACTTTTGAAGTATACTTCTTACGTTTCTTTTTCTGTTCTGAGTTTTTTCAGGTTTTCGTTGTGGTTTCCACAAGCCAAAAAAAGACAATAAATATATAAAACTCTATAGAGAGAGAGAGGATTTAGGGCCAGCGGTTTAGTAGGTGGGAGGGGATTGGAGACGTGGCGCTATTGTTGTCCACCTGGCCCCCTCCCGCCTCTCCCTCTTTGAAATTCCCATTTCCCTGTCTTTATTTCCTATTTGCCATCCTCGCCTATTTATTATTAAAATAAAAATATATATATATCAAAATTTCACCTACTTGTTAAGTTTTGAAAAATTACTATTTACTTTCAAATTTTATTCTAGCGCTTACATTTAATATCTTCCCAAACAAATCAAAAAAAATATTTAATTGCCTATAAAATTGCAATTATATTTCATTTAATAACTAAATAGTTCTTATATATTAAATATTACAGCTTTTCAATCATATTAAAAATATATAATAAAAAAACCTTTTATTATATGGTTGATAAATTTGACTTATCCATTTAGTATAATTTTCCTCTTCGAATTCAAATAGGATTACATGTCTCAAAATTTAAGATAGTATTACTTAAACAATTGCTTCAAGCTAGAAATTATAATGTCTATGAATTTAAAGAATTGAATAAGTCATCATTGTCTCAATAGGAAAACTTCTCAAACATATCTTTAGTCATTTCTCAAAACCTAAATTGAGGTTTTTACTAGAAATCTCAAATTTCTAAAGAGGCAATTATGATTTAAGAGCTAGCTTAAGAATCACTCTTTTTTTAAGGGTCAACAACAAAAAATCTAATTAAAAGGAGAAGAGTCCATAACAACAACAATAACTCTTTTTAAAATGATTTATGATTTGAGTCTTATACAATGTATGGGATCTAGATTTTGATAGTGATTCTGATTTGGAGTTTGAGAGATTATGGATTTAGAATTGTAAGATTTCTTGTGTTATTGAGGTATGGGATTTTATGTTCATGGGATAGGAGAGAAAAAATCGTAATCAAAATGATAATTTAAGAGAAAACCTCTTTTTTTTGTGTTTTTGCTTACAATCCAACTATGTTTGTTGATCTAAATCAATACTTGTAGTTTATATCCTACGTTTTTTTATATATTTTACCGATCCCTAAAAAGAAGTATTTGTCACTTTGATTTTTAAGACTTGATAACTTCCTCTTTCGTGGATAGCTTAGAACTTTAAGTATGAAGTTCGCTATCACGACTGATTTAAACATCACACATTTATTTCATTTGAACATACAAGATGTCATTTTCTACCGACCAATTTCATTGGTTTATTTTAAACCCTATTATATCATATTGGCACTTCAATAATATTTTTTAATTTTCATATGTTTTACACCCATTTATAGTTCATTTATGTATTTTTCAACCATAATGATTTCTTGACTTAATTTTGGCTCATTCTTATACTTTCCATCTTAGGTATTTTTATGCATGATTTTAGCTCATTTATTTATTTGCATTCCTAACTTACTTATTACCTATTTATTCCAATTATTACAATATTAAGTTGTTGCTCATACATATTTTCTATTAGTTCCAAATAAGTTATATCTTAATTTGTTTTATTATTTACAGCCCCCACTCATGCTACCAATTAAATACTTTTTCAATCTATAAACTCATATGGCTAGATCAAAAACATTTAATTAGTAGCTCTCATTCATTTGGTCGGCTCCTAAACATCTTATTGGTAGCCCCTACTCATTTGGTGGGCTAAAAAATATGTATTAAGAGGTCCACCATTATGGATGATTACAATTTACACATAATTATTTTTGTTGTTGCAGTCAATTACTATTTACGTAATGGTTACCATCATGGCAATTAATTTCAATTTACATAATGGTAATTGTCATTGTGGTCAATTACTATTTACATAATAGTTACCACTATTATAATCAATTTTAATTATAAACTAGTTATCGTTATTGCGGTCGACTTTAATTATACATTAGATACCATTGTTGTGGTTTATTATAATTATCTACCAGTTATTGTTGTTGCGGTTTATTACAAATTACATGTAATATTACTACCTTTATAGTCAATTACAAAACACATATAACTTTTGAATTAGATGCAACACAATTAAATATTCATTGAAAATTTAACAAGTACCAAAGCTTTTTAAATAATTAAAAAGAGCAAGGGAGGGGCAACCCTTACCTTGAGCTCCTGCTTTACGTGCTCTTCATAAGTCAACCCTATTTTAAATGCTTTTTTTACAACTCCCAAATAATAAACATGCTTGTTTGTTTAGCTAAACATTTCTAATTTTTATTTTAACAATCAATTTACTTCAACAAATAATCACTTATTTCTATATAGATAAACATATCAAAGCTTAACCTTGAAACCTAAATAAGTCTAATCATGCAAATTTTTAACACTTATATAATTAAAATTTCATTTCTCATAGTCACTAGTCACACCCAAATATTCAGCCCTATCATTTATTCTTAAAATCAATCAATGTAAAACATTACAACAACCTAATTTAACCCAAATCTTTAGTCAACATGAATCACAACTACATCAACCCAGGATTCCATATTCTTATATTTTTTTCAAGCATGTCCTCGAACATTAAATCATGTTAAAACTCAAATTTCATTCCGCTTACAATAATTTGTTTTCACACATCATCAATTAATACAAAAATTTATATAATTACATCAAATTTTCAAATTCTTTATTTTCAAAAATATTTAATTTTGGCCACATACAAGAAAAATCCAAGACAACCATTTAAAATCTTCCAATCAATTTAAAACATCTTTAAAAACATTTGAAAAATACTAATTTCAAATATTTTCTTCAATTTCCTTACTTCTCTTCTTACTCAATTAACTACAAGACCCATTACTAAGTTAACTTAGTTTACATAAATTCTCATTGAGCTCAAACATAATTTGATCCTATTATAAAGCATACAAGTCTCAATCATAACTCTTTTTTTTTTTAGATTACTTAGTATCCATTAAATTCTATTTTTTTTTATCACCATTCACATCAATTCCAACATAATAATGTCACCTAAATATTAAACTTACACAATTTCCACTAAAATCTACATTTAACATACAATTTCTTATGTTTCATTAAAATTATAACCTATCTATATTTTCTTTTATACCAAAATTCTATATCCATTAAAATTTCTTGAACTTTACTATATGCAAAGGAATACAATTACACTAACTAAATCTTCCTCTCTCTCTGTTTTTTTTTTTAAAACAATTCAAGCATCGATAGTCCAATTTCAACCCTTAATAACTTATACATAATCCCACCAAATAAATTCAATTTCACATGCCAATTCTTTCCAAATGACTTACTCAAGTTTTTTCCATTATAAACCAAACTTTATATAATCCATTTATTACATTTTTCAACACTCAAAACTTGGAATAACATAAATCAACTAAGTGTTTAAACCGATTTCAAAATTTCTTAACTTACAAGCTAACAATTTAGTCAACATTTATCATAACTACCTATTCTCAAGCACATTTATATTCAACAATAAGCACAACACATACAAACTTAAATATCCAATTCTCACACCACTTTCCACCTATATATATATATATATGACCGTCTACTTGCTAAACAAAATTTTCATGTTCTTTCTTCCAACTAACCATATTTCTTTCATCTCATTCCTTACCACATAACTTAACCCATAATCTTATTTGGTTCTCTACATATTCACACATTGAAATTTCCAAACTTATTCTTCCTCCTTTCATATATCATCACAACATGCCAAACTATTTTAAAATCAAGATTTGTTACTTCCATCATCATTTCTAAAACTTTTAATTTCACATTAACTAATAATATTCATTACTACAAAAACACCCAAACTTTTAATTTACCACTTTTTCATCACACACACATACCATAAAAACTTCACACTCTCAACCAAAAATCTTTTCAAATCAAATTTCATCATTCCAACATTTCATATAACATAGATCATCATAAAATCTAAGTTATTTTTTGCTAATTTCCCTAAAAATTCCTCCTACGTGGTCGGCCCTAATGTATAATTTTTCTTTTAGTTTATTTTCAAACTTTTTCTATGTTTTCATTCTAGTTGTTTCCCCTCTCATGCCACTTTCATAAATTTAAAACAAAATATCAAATTTCCAAACCATTTATATAAACCATAGAATTGAGAAATTAAGGTTTTTTCATCCATCTATCGTAAACCCATTCAAACAATAAGTTAAATGGTAGGAAACATCTTATCTAACAAATTTGAACACCATAAAGTGGTTCCTTGAAAATTTCTCCTCTATATCTTCTTTCTCATTCGAAGCTTTCTTGTTTCTCTATCTACTGGCATACATGTTTCTCTCTCTCTATTCCTCTTTGATTTATTTTTCTCCCTTGATAATCACTCTTACTCACCTCACAAGCTCACAAATTTGGAAGATCTACATAAATTTTGAAAGGAAAATGAGAAAAAAAAAAGCTCCCTCTATTCATAAATGGTGATCGGCCTCTACAACAACAAGGAGAAGGATTTTTGGCTTTAATTATGACAATACCATTATTAATTGTCCATATATAAATTTTTGTATTTTATTTGGTCATCATTATTTTTGCATACTGTTTTATTCAATTAAATCATCAAGATTTTTAACTAATTTACTGAGGACTCTCATCCCTAATTATAATAAAATTTTCCTCAGATTTTCACCATTTTTAGTCAAAAATCGCTTGATTGGACGCAGGCTTTTACTGACGGTCAATGTTATTCATTCACAAAATCATACATTAGTTTAATCACAATTCCACTTTATCATCATCCTAAATATTTTAGCCCCAATTCACAAATATTTTCCTTTAAACAATTATTTTATCCGATTGGAAAATTTACATGATTTATGATTGAGCTACCGTTTCGCATACCAATTTATTTCTCTACTCCACCCGAGATCTAAATAAATTACCTATGGATTTTTCATCAAAGTCTTAATAATCTTTCCCCTTAATTTATTATTTTTCAATTGAGGATTTTCTTATTTAACTCTAATTCATCAATTTTGGGCTAGGGGTTTACAAGTAAGAGGTCATAATCAAGATTAAATACAACCTAAAAAAGTTAAAATCAAGTTGAGAAGAACCTAATCCGTTGATTACCTTAACCAAAAAACCGTAGTTATTGGATGAAAACCTTAACTCATTGATTATAACAAACCAAGAATCAAATGTATATGGATGAACGGCATAAAAAATATTATTTAGTAAGTTCTGAACCAAAATTAAGATCAAACTCTCACACAAGTTTTATTTCTGAAAAATCAATCAATCTCCTAAATACAAGCTAAATAACCATATTTATACTAGGTAAAGTATTTTAAACAAGGCTAGAAAAATAACAAAAAAGTTCTAAATAAAATAGAAAAAAAAATCCTAAACCAACTAAGAAAATATTGCAAATCTTGAACAGTAAATTTCAGACCATATTGTAGCCTTCTCGATATCTAATTATTATGAATTTTACCCTAATTGAAAAAAATGCCTTTCATATCTTCTAGAAAAAAATTGTTAGCTCAATCTAATGGTCAGATCGAAAGTTATGCCCATCAATATAGAACTTTATAATAGGAAAATAAGCTCAATCCGTGTATAAGTATGAAAACAAGTTGAATCATCAGATCTTGTAGGACAGAAGACCCAAATATCTTGAATTAGTCAATTAAATGCCTTTTTAATCTTTTTAACTCTTGACCTTATAATAGACCCAATTGATATATGTAATAGATCTTGTGGTGTTGCTTGTAATGGACATAAGAACTAAGGTGTGGTAATTTTGAGGAAAAAAACCAAACCTAACAAAGGAACTAAGACTCAAAACAGGAACAAAATTAAATTTAAAGATAGATAGATAGATAGATAGATGAAGCCTAATTTTAGAGTCAAGCCTTGATACAAACTTATGCAAACTCGGAGGGTAAAAACCTTATAACCCACAATCAAGATTTAAAAAAAACCAATAAAGCTAAAGTCAAGCTGAAAATAACCTGACCCAATAGTTACATAAACCAAAGAATCGTAGTTATGGGATAAAAACCCTGAACTGTTGGATTATTGATACTTCAAATGCAAAATCATGATATAAAACCTTGATAAAAAAATTCACTAACTGTGTTTTCTTTTTCATAAACCATTTGCAAAACTGTTATTATTAAGATGGCAGAGTAATGAGTATTGACTCTTGAGACGTATCTTAGTAAACATTCATAACAAGGTATATTATTACACTTCTTGAAATATTCAGGTTTACAAACTCTCGCATTGTTATCACTTGACTCTGCTTATATACTCATTTAACAAGTATTCGTAAACCTTCATTTTCACACACACACTTTAACATATGATTGTAGGTTGCATATTGAATTATTACATTATTTATGCTCTTTTGTTAAAGGTAACAACTAAGAAAAAGGGATAGTATGTTATTTT
>Ga0325405_1008485_pt1 | contig 10212 bp, 5 predicted proteins | sample PopdelMetagenome_21_FD_205663 | JGI IMG/M metagenome (GOLD analysis project Ga0325405, IMG submission 205663) | Populus deltoides microbial communities from Bellville, Georgia, United States - Xylem-Control-R2 | ecosystem: Host-associated > Plants > Phyllosphere > Stem > Wood/Secondary xylem...
GGCCACAAGCTTAATAAGTTAACACGAGTTGACATCGTTTTTTTATTAGAAATTTAACTTTTTAATATAGTCCAAGTCTAAAATTTCCTAGTTTATGATTTTAGAAGATTAAATTATCTTATTAAACCTGATTTAATCCAATATATCATTACCTCAATATTTTTTTTAAAAAAATATCTCATCCATCATTTAATATTTAAAAAGGTTTAGGTCATTATACATCAATTTTTTTACTTTCTAATATCTTAATATTTTTTAAAAAACTGAAAAAAATAAACCAGCCTGCGGCTTGGCACGGCAAAATAGCTGATCTCCCCGCTAGGTGGCAACATAGCCACACGCAGGCTGTTAGGCTACAAAACGTAGAGTGACCCAGAAGACCTATGGTTAATCCAATGGCTACCACGTACCTTCCTGCTTAAGAAACCAATTACAGGACTCCTTTGCTCAACAATAATGGAGGAGGGTTCAACAAGATGCATACGGTTCCTCCAGGCATGACAGGTGTCTTAAAGTAGTCAATTTCCATTAACTGTGCTCGTTAATGGATTCCATGAACGTGGCTGAAAAGGGTAGCCCATCGAATTTAAAGCCTGAAAAGGGCCAGAATCTATGAATGTGGCTGCATGCATGCACGCACAGGTAGGTTTTCTTATAATTTCTTCGCGAAGCAGAATCCAGCAATATGTCCTGAATAAGATAAAGAGAATCCCCAGCACACTTTTACTTTCTATTAATGGGTATCAAATCATCAAACATCTCATCTGCACGTTTAATCTTGTTGCAGAGCCAATGGCAAATATTTCAATAACTTTCTTCTCTCTCAAAAGACTTGGCATCTCTGCGCTTTAACTTGGGGCAGAAGCTATCAGTTGGCTTGTACGATGAAGTTACGTACATGGACAAATATATGACCACTTTAGAGTATTTTAGGTCATCTTTCTTCCAAACCCTAGTTTACATTTAACTTTGACAATAATCCCTGCGAATATTGAAGCTATGGCTGGAAATTATGAGCCCTAACCACCTCTATGTTGGACGTAGATCACAAAAAGTCATGCGTTAAGCAAACCAATGATGAATTTTGCATTGAAAATGTTCCCTCTTTATAGTTGATTGATTTTTGACCCATAACAGTTATTTTTATAATAATATTGTATTAATATTAATATATTAAAAAAATAAATAAACAATCGATGATTAATAAATATGCGGTGGGGGGAGGCAACTAAATTTAGTTGAAACGTAAAATCGATTTATTTATGAACCGGCGTCGGAAACCATATCACTTCCATGAAAGAAGAAAAGGAAATGGGAATTAAAGTACTAAATCTGTACAGGAGTCCTTTTTATTCTTTCATTTCTGCCGACAAAATTAGGTTAATGAAAGAGACAAATAATTTATGAACCAGCCGACCTAGGGTTAGTAAGTAAATAATACTGCTGCTCAAAACAAAAGGCTAATGATCAGTATTATTGCATTCTATGACATATCCTCATACGTTTCCTATATGTTTTTTTATAGCAAAAATATATTTTTGTCTTTTCTGTTATCCAAAAACGCAGCATCGCGTCCATTGTTTTTCAAAAAGAGAAGTCATATATATATATATATATATATATATATATATATAGGCAGCCACTCCCCCATTGATAATTTCATTTTATAATGAAGCTTAATAGTCACGTACGTCGCAAAATCAGATTTAATCTGTTTGTCTTTTGACCTTAAAAGCTTAGCTAGATCAACAACAACAAAAAAAAAAAAAATTGGAGGAGGATGAGGTGGAAATTTTATTATATCATTCTCTCATTATACTATTCACTTGAATACTTTTTTTATTTCTTTAAATTTATTTATTTGATATTTTTTTCTCTAATTTAAATTTCATCATTTGATATTAGATTTATTAAGAATTGAACTTTATAATTTATTTAATTTATTTTTTTATGAGATTGTAGAGTCTCATGACCCTGACCACAAGTTTGATATAGGTTAATTCGGCTGATTCGAGTTTTTTTTCTTATTTTTTTAATTGATTTTGTTTTTTGAATTTCAACTTTCAACATTGAGTTGATTGGAAATTGGATTTTATTATTTATTTTGGTTTGTTTTCTATAAGGTTATTCACATCTCATGACTCGGGTTATGAGTTTGATTGGTTAACTCGGGTTGGATCAAATATTTTTTTTTAAATCGATTTATCAATTTCAATTACACCCTTCAATATTAGGTTCATTGAGAATTGATCTTCATAATTTCTTTCAATCTATTTTTTATGAGGTTATCTCGATCTCATGATCCAGACTGCGGGTTTGACAAATTAACTTGGTTGACTCGAGTTCCCCCCTTTTCTAATTGAATTTTTTTATCTCAATTTTATCTTTCAATATTGTGTTGATTAATAATTAAGTTTTGTGATTTGTTTCGACTATCCTCTTCTCATGGCTCGGGTCATGAATTTAGTGGATTAACCCAGGTTGACTCAAGCTGATTTTTTGTTCTTTTTTTTAATTGAATTTTGTTTTGCAATTTTATTTTTCAACACTAGATTGACTGGGAATTGAGGTTCATAATTTATTTTAATTTTTTATTGGGTTAACCTGGTCTTATGACCTGAGGTGCGAATTTGTCAAGTTAATTTGGGTGGACTCATGTTATCTCTTTTTGTTGTTTTTTTAATTGATTTTTTTTTAATTTCATCACTCAACATTAGTTTATTAGAAATTAGGCTTAATAATTTATTTTGATTTATTTTCTACATATTTATTATAGTCTTATGATCAGGTATGCATGCGGATTGGTAGGTACTGTTAGCTCTAATTGACTCGAATTGATCTAATATATTTCCGTCTTAATATTTATATATAAAAAACATCATCTTGAATATTTATTGAGTTAAATCATGTTTTTATCAGTTTTTCAGATTGTTTTTAGACCTATCAAATCGACCGAGTCACATTAAACCGATCCTCATATGATTTTTTTCTACGAGAAAAAAAATATTAACAATATCTAAATATTTCTTATGTTAAAATTTTTTAAATCTAATCCACAACATAACCCAAGATAATAATCTAGTGACTTCTCCTAGAAATGGAGATTGATAGTGTATGGTTTTGGTCCTAGAGACAAAAACAGAAACTAAAGTTTGGTAAACTTTGCAATGGTAGCAGGATGGGGTACTGTAGCTGTCTGCTCAATGGGTGTCTTTCGGTTCACAATTAATAGGTGCATTTGCAACTTGGAAAGAGTGCTTTGGGGCACAAAGGGTTGTACTGTAGTTTGATTTTTGTCCCATCTTTACGGCCTTAAATTCCTGTTTTGTAGCCCTTTCCGGTTTATATCCTACATGAGATTTTCAAAAAAATAGATTTTTTTTAAAAAAAATTATATAGTTTTTTATATCAAAACTAATTTTTTAAAAATAAAAAAATATTTATTTTAATTATTCGAGTAAAAAATATTTTAAAAAATAATTACTATTATACTCTAAAACATGTTTTATTTGTTTTGTCCCATATCATTTAGTTATTTACTCTCTAGACACATTTTTAGATTATTAATTAACTACTGATTTTGCAAAATTAAATGAAAATATGAATGAAAAGTTGCAAAAATAAATGGGAATCTTTGATTGAGAGTTTTTGAAATCTAAGAATAAAAATTAACCCAAAAAATTATTTAATGATAAAATAAAAACTACATATATATATATATATACACACACACACGCTGTACAAAATTATATAAATTACAATCCCTTGAAAGTCAATGTACGAAAACCCTCTTCTTCTTTTTGTCCAAAGATAGGTAGACCCTCCTCTCAACACGCTCAATTTTAAAAGCAAGACCTTTTGAAGATATTCTGCTGTTTGTCAACAGAAACTCATTCTTTTGATGACAGAGATAATTAGGAGAATCCAATACCCACAATTTTTTATATATATATATTTTTTTAGTTGTCATAGCTAGCTTGGCCTCCAATACATCAAGTATAGACATGTCTTCTTGCCTTTAATATGCTTGACGAGGCATTGTTTGAGTGAAATGGGATCTTCCTTGACAATTAAGATATGCTTAAATTCTAATGATCATTAATACAGTTCAACTGGTTAGATTTTAAATTTATTTTTTAAAAATTATTAATTCGAATCTTATAAATCTTAAGGTGATTAAAAGTTTACATAGTTGTTAACTTCAAGATCCATAAAATTAGTCAATATACGCATAAACTGGTCTGAACATCTATGTTAATTTAAAAAAAAATAAATTTTTATAACTTTAATGGATAATATTATTCCCCATAGGAAAAATCTTGAACTCGATGACGCTTATGGGCTCAATTGTTCACTTTCTTTGTTAAACTTGATAATTGGAAAAGGCAAAAGCATGTGCCTAAAGTCTAGATATAATTTTTTTTTATCTAGATAGGGTGTGTGTTGATCGGGCATAATGATTTTATTTTTGCCAAAATCAATGTTCAATAGGGCGTAATGTTTACAATTACATATTTACATTTGGCAACCGACATTTTAAATTTGAGATTATCGAGAAAATATTTGCATAAAATATAAATAATATAATTTAAAGTTTTTTAATTTCTTATACGGTGATGATTTTGAAATATAAAAATCAAAATTAATGGAGAAAGACTAAAAAGATAAAATAACATTTGGATGTTTATTTTTGCGGATAAAACCATGTTTCATGATTTTAAAAAAAAATTGGTTGAAATTATTTTTTTAATATATATATATATATATATATATATATAAAATAAGAGTTACCAAAATCAAAGTAGTTTACATCCTTTTTAGTAACAAGTAATAAAGTCACCAAAATGTTATCGTGACAAGCACCCAGATCTTACGATTGAGTAAAAACTACCTTACCTGACACGTGCCTATGACCGCTCCCTCGCTATATGCACGCACTATGTAGTAGCACGCCCTGATGGCTTGAAAATGTCACCTTGTCAAGCTGCGACAAAAAACGAAAACGTATCTTCACAAATCTCTCTTTTGGAGCGCGTGCATAAACCTTTTTTTTTAAAAAAAAACATTCTTCTATTATTTTTTATGATATTGATGAATATTTTCAAACCAATATATAAACCAATCTGAAATTATTTTTTGAATAATATTATGATTAAGTGTTTTATATAGATTTAGTGTATTAACAAAAAAAAATCATTTTGTAAATAATAATCATAAGTTTTAAACTTTACATGTAAAAAATAGAGTCAATTTCTTCATTCATTTTTTTTTTGTTTTTAAAGGCTAAAATTTTAGCTATTCTTTTATATATATAAAAAATATTTTTCTAAAATTTTTTTATCATTATCAATAATCTTAGTTTAGAAAAATAAAATTAATATTAATGTGTTAATATTTTCAAATCATTTTTTAAAAACAAGCTCTTCTATCACTTTTTATGATATTGATGAATATTTTCAAATCAATATACTAGTCAATCTAAAATTATTTTTGGAATGATCTTATAATTACATGTTTTATATAGATTTAGTGTTTTAATAAAAAAATTCACTTTTTAAATAATAGTCATAAGTTTTATAAATTTTTTTAATAAATTTCTATCTGTTTCTTCTGAAAGTTAAAATTTTAAGTACTTTTTTTTATAAAAATCAAGTTTCTTCAGCAACTTTTATTATAATTATTGATAATTTCAGTTTTTAAAAAATAAAAATAATATTAATGTGTTTTATATTAATTTTGTTACACTGTTTGAAATCAAATAAAATAGATTAAAATGTTTATATTATAAAACTTTGCATTTTCATAAATAAAAATTTCTCAAATAAAAGGGATAAAAAATGTATAAGAGTTATATGGATGAAATAATAGAATTAAGATAATTCCGCTACCTCACATGGATGGAATTTTTTCCACTCCATCAGAGCTCGTTATTATTTTTCAATTATTATGGCAAATAATATTATTTTAATTTCATAGTAGATAGGAGAGTGTTGTGCACGCACCCTCCATTAACGTGGAGACGTGACCTCTAACATTACTGGTTCTTGGACCAAGATGGGCCCCACGAAGGATCATTAAATTTTGCGAATGTTCGAGAAGTGTGCTGGTGAGAAGTATAAGACGACATGCAGGTGATCTAATCAATGATTATTATTTTACTATTTTAGACAACTTCACTAATTTTTCTTCTTTTACTTTTTATTTTTATTTTGTGTCAAATCTAGTTGGCTACACCTAGTGATGGCTCTCTTTAACTGCAATTTTGTTTTTCAATTAATCTCAAAAGTATTAATTTTATTTAAGTAGCTATTTATACATTGATTTACCACTTTTACCCTTTTATGAACATGATGGGTTACTAGTGTTTTAAGCTCCTGATGTTTTAGATTTTTCTTCTTTTTTTTTAGATTTGTGATTGAGATAATTTGGGTTTGGTGTAATTTATAATATGAGATAGTATCTTAATGTAAAAATTAAAACATACCACACTTTTTTTTTATTGGATATAAAAATATTTTTAAATTAAGTTCTAAGTCAATCGAAACTAATTTTTTTTTAAATGATTATAAAGACACCCTTCATGTAAAGCTGGTAGATACAAAGAAATTTATAATTTTTTTAAAAATAATGATTCTAAGATTTAAACCTAAAACTTGAGAAATAAAGTATACATGGAATACATTGAAAGGCATAAACATGGAGAAATTCCTCAGCGAAGGAAAAAAACAAAGAAAAAATCGAGTGTAGTGGGAGAAAAAACATTTATTCCATGTTTGTTTTTGTATTTTAAAAACATTTTTTTTTTGTTTCAAATTAATATTTTTAGTGTTTTTTAATTATTTTGATACGTTAATATTAAAAATAATTTTTAAAAAATAAAAAAAATATTATTTTAATTATGTTGATTAGAAATCTTTGGACATGAATATATCATACTTTGTTGATATTCATAACTTATATGGATTATAGCATGATTAAATTACTCTCTGATTTTTGTGATCAATTTTATTTTTTAAAATTTTCAATATATTTCCTTCATTAATTGTAACTCGATTTTTTTTCTTAAACTTTGAAATCATAATAGGTGTTCTTGAAACTTCTAACATTAATTTTATTTTGTAATTGCATCCTTTTATTTCGAAGTATAAAACTATGTTTGGTGTTAAGGTCTAACCACTCTTTGAAAAAAAATTACTTTGTTTTAGTTTTAAAATATTTTTTTCTTTTAAATTATTTTATTATACTGATATTAAATATAATTTTTTTAATATATTTTCAAACAAAAAATATTTTTAAAATAATGCTTTTAAAAATACCCTCTAACTTATCACAAAGCTTTCTTCTCTCATCGTTATCTCACCACTTTTACAAAGCTTAATTTTTAAAAGTGTTTTTTTTATCGTTGATAAAAATGTTGCCATCTCTTGAAAAATGAAAACCAATATCTAAAACTAGATTAAAAGACAAAAAAGAAAGAAAGAAAATAGTATCATATAATTCTCTTAAAATTGATAAAATACTTAAATATTATTAATTTGTGATAGCTTTTGTTATTATTTAAAAGAAAATTCAATATGATCATATATAGTATAAACTATAAAGAATGGAAATATCCATCTTCAATTCCAGCTCTCAAGAAAGATAAGATGTCCAATTAAGAAGCAAAACCCCAACTACAATGTAAATGGCTCCCAAGTGTGAAACCAATAAATAATTTGGACCATACTCTTGATAAATGAGGCCATTTATGGACCATTTTTCACAATCCCGACCCTTCTTTTTTTCTCCTTGTAAAACGAGACAAAAAAACTCTCCCCTAGTTTATTAATATAAGGGTATTGTCCAAATTATATATATTTTTCTATTATTAACCCTTCTCTTTTCAATATTTCCATGATTATCTAAACTCAATATTTAATTTTTATAAAGGTAAAATACTCATATTAAAACGGATAATCCAATAAGAAAGCGGATATGTCAATATAGTATGTTAGCTAGATATGTGCATGCACTATATTGTTAGTCTCAAATTTTTTTTGTATAAAAAATATTATCTATGTATTGCAAGTGTATTTTAAAAAAAGAAAAAAAATAATTGACTTGTATTATTAGAGGTAAGCCAACTCATAAAACTCATGCTCAATGTTATTAGATAATGATAATCAGATTAAAAAAATAAAAAAAACATAAATAAAAAAACAAATATTAAATGATGAAATAAAAAAATATAAGTCAAAGAAAAAAAAACATTAATTTTTCAAACCTCGTGACTATAGTAATTAGATCTGAAATACTTTATATAGGAAATCTATGACACTCAATTCCCAACAAATTAAATATTAAAAGATAAATTAAAAAAAAATCAATTACATAATAGAATTTAAAATAAAAAATAGCATTGTAATTAATATTTAATTAATATTAAAAAGATCAAGTACACTTGTTTATCATTGTAATTTTTTTTAAAAAAAAAAACATAACTGAAAAGATCAAAAGCCCTCAACCTATGGTTTAATTTTCTAGATTCTAAGGATATAATTGTCAATTTATTATACCTAATAAATATAAAAACTTTGATAACCCTTTTCACTAGTTTTATAATATTTTGATTTGAGAGTAATAAAATCATTTTATTATGCTTAAAAAATATATTTATATTTCTAAATAAATTTTTAATAATTAAAACACAATGAAAAATATAAAAAAAAACCTCCATCACAAGAACTATTGGTTTTTGCAGGAAGAGCAAGAACGTTACTTTAAGATTGCAGTGAATAGTAAAATAAGTTTAAATGCACAGTATTTTTCCTTTTAGCTTGTGTGTTTGGCAGTGTGGTTGCGGTTGCTTTTCAAATAGCTTTTTGTGCCAAAATACATGCTAATGATGTTTTTTTATTTTTAAAAAATTATTTTTGACATCAGCACATCAAAATGATTTGAAAACACTAAAAACATATTAATTTGAAGTTAATAAAAAAATAAAAAAAATTTAAATTTTATCAAAAACGCTTTTAAAACGCAGAAACAAACAGGTCTTAGTGTTTTTTTATACATATTAATGTATTTGTTACATCACATATCTATCTAAGGACATGTCCGTCCCTTGTCTGCATTATAGCAGTACATACTTTAAACCAGGTCCAGCTCAATACCTGGATTATAGATCGAGAAAGTTTAAGTTTACCAAGATCTCTAAAATGAATTCGTTGTAAGATTTTGTTTTTTTTAAGTGAAAGTAACTTTTTTTAAAATCAAATTAAATTTTAACTGGATTAACAGGTAATGAATCGACTCATCAAGTCAAACAAATCACACCATGTTAACTCTCATCTAACTTAATTTAAAATCCAATCAAAGTTAGTTCCCGAATTGATAGGTCATAAAGTTAACATGTCAAGTCAGATCAGCTTTAATAATATCGTTTATTTCTGTAAATTAAGAATTATTTTTTTTAAGAATATATTAGATAATATTTAGTTATTGTTTCGGGACAGAAGAGATATAGATAGTAAAAACAGAAACCTGTTTTGTTAAAAAGACAGATATAAAAACAAATTAGTCCCTAAAACAATTTTAAAGTAAATTTATATACTTCCAAAACATAGAAAACATGTTTCTATAAACAATTATTATTATTTCATATTTTAAAAAATTCTTAACTCAAAATATAGTTATTATCATGATTTTAAAACCTGATTTAATGGTCGGCGTAGGAAAAGAACCGTGTCATGAGCTGAGACGGTTAACCTGGGTCAATTCTAATTTTTTTTTTAAGATCAAAACAACAACATATTAATTTAAAAATTTATTAAAAAAAGTTAATAAGTTTTGATCGGGTTTTATACAAAAATGTGAATCAACTTAAAGTTTTAAGCAGGTCATGTTAGGTTAGTCCTTTTTCTAATTTTTCTTGAATCTTTAGGCTCTTAATCAATGAAGTCTCGAGCCGACTTTTAGGTTGGTTCAAGTTTTATTATAGGATTATTATAATATTTTTAATTTTAATGCTTAATATAAACTAAATATAAATATAATATCTACTTATTTTCTTAAAATATATAAGTTTAGAGTAATAGTAAAATAAATTTTATTTTGATATTTTACTTGTATTCTCTATTTATATATGATTATTAAATCCAATTCAATTCTGTCTCTAGCTACTATTTTATATTTTATTCTGCTGCCTGTAATCGTCTTTTTTTTTACTGAAAG
>Ga0325405_1008487_pt1 | contig 10210 bp, 4 predicted proteins | sample PopdelMetagenome_21_FD_205663 | JGI IMG/M metagenome (GOLD analysis project Ga0325405, IMG submission 205663) | Populus deltoides microbial communities from Bellville, Georgia, United States - Xylem-Control-R2 | ecosystem: Host-associated > Plants > Phyllosphere > Stem > Wood/Secondary xylem...
ATTAACAATCACTTTGTTGCCAGCGACAGGCTGACATCACCCACGTAAAATTGAAGAACATTACTTGAATACAATATGCAAATACACCTTTCCAAAAATTATCCAATTGAATGAAGAAAAAAATTTATTAGCATTAACTATTCAAAGAAAAACAAAAGAAATTGGAAAGCATTAAAACGGCATAGTTTTAACCCGATGATAGGAGCGAATATAATTCCCGCGCATACCGAAACGTACCAAAATTTTTAAAAAGAATTGGAAAGCTATTTCGAACCCTTCACTTCTCTAACCATAAAAACATCTCTCTCTTTCTCTGTGCCTCCCCTTCTCCGCCGGTGGCAAATTTCAGAGTTGGAGAACAATTTGCAGCCTTCAGTTTCTGTTTGAGCTGCGATTCTACTGAAGGTAAACCACGCTCTGTATATTAAATTTAAGAACAGCACTTTGTGTTTGGTTCGTAGATGATCCGGTCTTGTATTAGCGGTATTTTATCGTACATCCATTTCTTTTTCCTCTCTCGAGTAGAAATATTATATATAAAAAGAATTATTAGTTATCATCAATTGCTGATATTAATTCCAATTTCTGTATAATTTAGGGTTTTGTTTTCCTTTTTCTGCCACAAGGAATTGGCTCGCATTTTAATCGTCTCATCTTTTAGTTATCTAGTGATCGGAATAGACAGAATCGTACTTTGTAGGATAATTATACAAATTATTGTGATTATAGCTGCGTTTAGCTTGGATTGCAAAAAAGGTATTTTTTGGTGAATCAAGGACTTGTTGGATTTAATACAAGCAAGCAATCATTTCCATGGATATTTTTATATCTCTTCTTTCGTTTACAATTTGATGTTTGTAATGCTCTTCTTTGCAATGATGGCTGTTATAAGTTCTGTTATAACGCGGTCCTGATTGTCCGTAATGAGTTTATAAGTGGAAGATTTTGTAAAATGCGTATGCTATCTTCTTTCTGCCTAGATTCGTGTTTGAATAGTGTTTAGTTGTTGATCTTATCAGCTCCATATGATTGATGCCGTGTGATTTCCACATTTATTTATACTTTCCAAACTGTTATTGAAACATGCCACTCCAGCAGCTGGCTATAGAGAAAATTACTTGAAGGTATTATTTCAAGTAACAAATATCTCATGCTACTGTGTACTTGTTGAACAGATACCTGTGAACATTTTCTTCGACATCCTTTCTGACCTATTTTTTCTTTTTAAATTTTTTGCATGCTTATGTGTTTCTTCCAATTTAACTATATATCTAGAACTGAGGGAATCTTATGATTTTTGACCAGCAACAACGGATATGGAAGGCGAATCAAGGAAGCGCATGAAGCATGGTGTATGGCTGTTTGTCCTTCACTTTCCAAAGCCTTTACTTGTAATGCAAAGTTTGTATTTTTTTTTGTGGCAGCATTTGATTGTAATATTTTTCAGATAGATGAGATTGGACAAGAGGTCATAGATGGAGCAGCTCTAGTGATTGTAGAGAAGGAAGAAACTGAGACAAACATTGTGGGATCTGAAGAGATGGAACTGAACATTGCTCACATTTTCGAAAAGATTGAACACTTCACCCAAATGGTAGTTAGCTTTCAATTCTGTTTTATTTTCATCCCTTTTCTTAGAATATTTTGTATGAAGAGCCACTGATGAATTCCTGCATGTAAAATATCTCCCTTTTTTGGTCGTCAGTTGAGAAAAAACCAAATGTACCAAGGGGAGGAGATAATTTATATACACCAGCAATGTCCCTTTCGTTGATATTTATGTCTAGGCACTTTTGTTTCTTACTAGCATTTTATACTTTTGTTATTAATTCATGTAGGTATCTGAGTTACTGGAATCAGGAAAAGCAATGTTCAAGGAGCTGAGTAATGAATTTGAAGAACGCTTGATTTCGTGAGTTCAAAATGTTATTAAATGCAATTTTTAACGTTGCAGCTGTGGTTATTCAATGTTTTCTATATTTTATGGTGTGGCCACAGGATACACAAGGAGCAAATGGAGAAATGGCAGGAGGAGATCAAAGAATTGAGGTTGCTTGATGCCTCAAATGAGGAGGCAAGTGGTATTCTGAACAATGCTAGATACGTGCTCCAAAACCCTCATATTGACTCTTGAAGGTAATTCTAAAGAAGATTTTTGGCAATGTTTTCATTATAAACACGAGTTCTTTCCCTAGAGGAAAAAAATAACTCAGAAGTACTTTGCCACGGAATTGGAGCTGCAATAGGGCTACACATCTGGCTGCTAGGCTCAGCTTGCATGGGCTTGCCTTGTGTTTGAGCCCAGTTCAGAACCTTGCCTTAAGCATTTGGTGGGCATTTGGGTGGGTGGGTGGGTGTGCGGATTTCTATTGCCTCGAAATGCCTTGAAATAGGAAGCATATTTGCAGCATATGACAAAAGTTTGTATGGTCACATTAGAGCGGAGCTAAAAGTCAGTGTGCTCATGAATTTTTTGAGGTGAAAAAAGTTAAAAGTTAGAGCAAGAGTAAAATTTATTTGTAGTCACAATGTTTTCTGGGCTGAGCTTAGAGTTAGAGTTTCAATGGTATTGTGGTGACCTCTTACACCTGCATGTGGAATGGTTGCTTAGTTCTTGAATAAGTTAATGAGCAGCTACTCTTTTTAGCTGCGTGGCTTTCTGTGGCCTTAAAATATTGAGTATTTGTTTTGTTGCTGACTTATCTGCGGCTGTTTATTTTGTTCCAAGTGCTTTGTGGAGGAGCTGATACCCAAGTTCAAATGTACAGGTTTGGCTGGATTGTGCAGCAAGAATAAATGAATGGATGCTCCTTTGGCGACAAAACAAGGTACCTTTCTTTTCAGTGCTGCATGTTATCAAACTAGAAGATACAGTATAGACTATCTTCTAGAATTTTTGCTGCTGCAGAAATTCTCAAGACTTTTCTCTTAGATCTATGTAAAAGGATCTTAGGGGATACGAAGAGAGGTTCTTGTATAGTTCCTCGTTGAAATGTAAATGGACCAACCAGTGCACTGGAAGAGGGGTTCTTGTATGGTTCCTCATATAATGTAAATGGATTAACCAATGTACTGGCTTATTCAACATTGATCCAAGAAATTTACACGGCGAAGATGCTCTTAACTTTTCTCTATTTCATTACTTATATGCCTTCTGAATTGGAAGAATGTGTACCTCAGTCAGTCCACTGATATGAAACGACTGCTGCAGCACCGAGGATGTTCTCTCTACAGTATACCTGCTCTGTTTATTTGTTTTCTTGCAGCTACAAATCAGAAAACTCTAGTTTACAAAAGTCTGCCTAACCAGGATAGCATATAGGAAAATAATTAGATGTCTAGTGGATCAATAGACAATTCCCTGCCCTACCCGGCGGGATCAAAAATTTCTTGTACGTAAAAAAATAACGCCGATAATTCTTTGATGTGTCATTAAATCTAATTTAGTGTGGTTGAATATGAAATCTCCTTTGTAATTCTGCTTAGTTTAAATTTTAAATTAACTATTCAAGAGTTGTTTTAATATAATTTAGTTAATTTAATAGACTTAATCAATTAATAAAAATATAATTTAAAAGTATTTTTAAGATTATATATTTTTTTTAAATATTAAAATGATGACACGTTAAATTAATAAGTTAATTTAAGTTAACGTGTCAAATATATAATTTAAATAATGAATTTTATTAAGTTTAATAATTTTGTTTTTTAAATTTTTTTTATTTAATTATATAATAAAAAAATAAACATTTATAAAACCGAGTATCAATTTAATACTGTGATGTTTTTCTAAAACCATTATAATTCTATAAAGTAAATTAAAATAAATTATGTAGTTTAATTCTTAATAATTATGTTTTTTAGAATTTTTTTTAATAATATAATAAAAAAATAAATGCTTAAAATATTAAGTATTAGCCCAATACTTATATTTTTCTAATAATATTATGATAACTACATAGAAAATAAATTAAAATTAATCTTGAAACTCAATTTATAATAATTATATTTTTTTAGAACTATTTTTTATTTAATAATATAATATACAATTTATTTATTTAATAATGACAAAAATAGATGATTGTAGCATTATTTTATTGCTGAGATGTTTTTTAAAGATAATAATAACCTGTGTAAAAAAATTAAAATAAAAAAATTTTAATTTTTAATAAATTCAATATTAAAATATAAAAATGAAAAAAAAGTAAAAAAAAAGAAGCATGTACTGTTCCAGTGAGCAGTAACATGTGAGGAGAGGAAAAGCGGTTTTTCCTAGTCAATTACTTCTTGTTAATAGCTATTTCGAAAATGAGACCTGTGTTGAGAGGAATAACGATTTTGACAACTACGCTTGCGATTATAATTTATTGTCTGATTGGAAGAAAATAATTGGCATCTCAACTGTACGTACAACGGATACTTCAAGTCTACAACGTAGTAGCTTTGGACTTTGTCCACATTTCAGAAAACTTGAACCGACATACGCTTGAATTCTCTCAATCACCATCCTCCATTTATGACTGTTTTATAATCCTAAAATATATTCCAATGATTAGCATGTAACTGGATGTGTGCCCGTTATTCGTGACGAACCGAGCAAAATTTGTACTAACAATAAATAAATTAATAAAAAAATATTAGGGTAAAAAAATCCAAGTTCATAAATAAACTGCCAAAAAACATTATTATATTTTAACCTAATATAAACTAAAATAAACCTTCCCAAAACACTTAGCTAAAAAAAAAAAAAACTAAAGTTAACACTTAGCTAAAAAAAAACAAAACTAAATAAACTTTTTAAACTTGATCTAATTTTTAATTTTTAAGACTTGCATCTCATAAAATCATGAGTCTAGATTCAATGAGAAAGCTTAATTCTCATGATAAAATCATTAAATATATTATTAAAAAAACTTGTAAAAACAAAAATAAATAATCCAAGGAGAATAAATTTAAAAAAAAAACAATTTTAAATTAAATTAACTTAAATAAAATAAATAACAATTAAAATAATAAAAATCAAATTTAAAAGATAATAAAATAATAGGAGTGTAATTAAAACACATTTATAATTTCATAAATTATTTATAAATTAAAAACATATTAGGAAGTGAAATTGAAAACAATGATAGGCAAACCATAAAAAATAATAAAACAAAACAAAAATATAGAGTAAAAAGAGACATCACCTTGAAAGAAAAAAAAATAAATTCAAACAAATCTTTTAAATTTGGTCCAGCCTTTAAAATTCACAACATGTGAAATCTTGATCCTAAATTAAATCAAAAAGCTTAACTCTTAACCAAATTAATTTTGAAGAATAAAATCAATAAAAAAAATGCAAAAGACAAAAATAAAATAGCAACAAAAAAATAAGGATAAAATTTGCTAGAAAAAACTCCAAAGAGAATGAAATTTGAAATTTTTTAAAAGAATAAAGAACGGATTTGAAAAATTAAAAAAATCATTAAGGTAAAATTAAAAAATATTTATAATTTGATAGATTATTTATATATTTAAAAATGGTAGTAGAGTGAAATAAAAAAAATTAAAAGATTATTTATAGATTAAAAAATAATAGGGGTGAAATTAAAAAAGTTTTTTAAATTATTAGCATTATTGAAAGCTTCATTCATTGGAAGATAAATTCTAAGAAAATAAATTTAATTGTGCGAGTTCAAAATCATTTTGAAACTTTTGCGTACACTAAAAAAAATCAATGATAAAATTTAACATGTTACATGCAAAATGAAAACTTTAAATATAAATAAAGCCATAACTCAAATAAAATGTAAATTCATCATCATCATCATCATCAGGTCTTTTGCGAGAAGTTATAGTTTATGTGATCATTTAATCTGGACCTATAATAGCCATGGCAAATGGATCGAGCATGGCTTTATTTCACTAGAGCTAATCTACATTATCATATAATCTGCGCTGCAATGCAGATGTGAACAAACACGGTTCTACACTTTCTTATTTTTAGAACAGCTGAAATAGTTTCACGGATGAGAAGAAAAACCAAAGCATTCATACGATATAGGTTGCTTAAACCAAACACGCTAGAACATTAAATTAAAACTACAGCTACGCCCCATTCTGCCACAACCTTCTACCCATACCTTATAGATGTAAAGTACCGTCGACCTCAATTTGTCAATTGACAACCATGATTTGAACGAGCTGGCAAAAGGATAAAAACAAAAAGGCCTTGAGAATCCTGATTTCTCAAACAGAAAGCAGTTCATAATAAACGGAAAGTAGTTGGTGGCTAAGGAAATGCACATTCACCATAAGTGTAAGGTTCCAACTACTAACCTGCTAGTTATTTGCAAAACGAGGGATTGGTGACATTTCCAATCTAATTACCCAATCCCTGTCTTGCTGCATGACCATACAGGCAAGTTGAATCATATGAGTGGTTGCAGTGACCATGCCATCTTATGTTGCTAAGAAAACATTTTGAAGCAGCAAAGGTTACAACAAAAAATGAGCCATCCTTGCCAAATTACTTTTCTCAGAATGTCGCATGTTTGAAGTGCATACTATCTACGCATGACCCGATGACGTTCTCGTTTTCGGAAGCGCTCTAGCATGAACTCATCCGTTGCAGCTTGCCTCCGTCCAGCTGCATCAGTGCTGTTATCAGCTGGTTTGGATCCAGCAACAGCATCATCCTGCAAACTCCTGTCCTTGTACAGCTCAGGATGATCTGCAAGTTCATCTTCACGGTCAAAAAACAAAAGAAGAAAGGAAAATCACTCAAGACCATCAAAAGATGGAGCAAGCATATTTTTAGAGAAGGTTGTAAGAAATATAGGGATATAAACAGCCCACACATTCAAGACTTGCAAGACCTGGATTTTGATTTTAGTAAAAAGATGGGGCGAAGTAAAGAACCAATCCACTCATATGATGAAAGGGTGCAATATTATAAGAAACAGCCAGCAACCTCGTCGAAGTTTCTCAGCATAATCCCTGCCGCGTTGGAAATAATCAGCACTGTAACTGGAAGGGATGCTAAATTCTGATTTTGGTCTACCCATTAGCCTTTTCTCCTGTAGAAGCTTTTTGGCTGCCTCTGTTTCCTCAATATTTCTCAGTTTGTATCTGCAACCAAGGAAACAGTTATTAAGTTTATTGAGAATAAACGGTCCAGCCATACCTCAGAAACTCTTTCTATAATGCCCATTACATCATGCAGTAACAGAATCGATGCAAAACAAATCAGATAAGGATTGCCCTTGAAGGCAAACACTCCACTTTCATGAAGCAAATTGAGCATGGTAGTGCTCCAAATATAATGATTCCAAAAGAGATACGCCAAAACACAGATTACAATTTATTAATAAATTAAAAAGGCAGGCATACTCAATGGGTAGCTGAACCTCCGCAATCCCAGTAGTCCACTGAGTAGAGCTTTCTTCTGAGTTTCGCTTTTTCACCTGACAGCATGCAGTGAGAAGTTCAAGGAAACAGTTAGAAGAGTGAAAGTAATATCAGATTGTCCCTGGTAAAGATAACCAGCATCTCAGAACAGCATAAGAAACACACACACACGCAAGTACATATACATATTTTCAAAAAAAGAAAAAAAGAGAATAATACTCACAGCAAGTTCCACGTTACAAGAACATTCTTGAAAATTGACATAAAAAAGCATGATCAACATAAATAGTAAATGGAGAAATATTTAGTATTAAAACCAAGCTACCCACTTTAAGATGCTCCGGAATTTTGTATAATTCATCTTCAGCACGCTTCAACTCCGTCTCAACTTGATCAGTTGCATCAATATTCTTCCCTCTTTTCTTGGCCAATTCTTGCTCAACATACTGCAACCTGTGGGTTTTAATTAAGACAAACACAACCGGCCAGGATGAAGAAACCTCGAAAATAAAATTGTAAAGAAAAAGAAGATAGTAAGTAAGGTACATGTTGGGATCTTCAACCATGACAGCAGTTTCTTGAGCAAAAGTGTCTTGAAGAACAAGCTCTTCTTTTTCGCCATCTCCATCGGCCTTTTCGGTTAATTTGGCAGCTACTGTAGTTGCAGTTTGCGAAGTTGTTGCTAATGCAGGGATTCCTGACTTCCTCTCCCTCTGTTTCTGCAGGAACTTCACCTCTTCTAATGCCAATCTGACATCCATTAATTAATTAATTAATTAAATCGATGTAGCTGAAAACCCTAATTATTTCTCGAAACTGTATTTAATCTATTTTTATTTTATTTTTTACCTTCTTTCTTGTTCGTCGTCGTCTGATGCTTTGTTATGCTCATCTTCTTCGAAAGTCCTCTTCCTGAAATTTCTCTTCTTCTGCATCATCCGCGTCTCTATTTTCCTGCCCTTTATGCCGATTCTGGAATTTCAATGTCAATGTTAACGTTTTAGTAACATCGATGTTCTGCGGAAACCCAATCTAAACGCAGCGTTTCGTTCTTTCTCACTTTCATTTTCAACGCCACCGTTTCAGTACGTTAGAGTCTTGCTATCAGCGGGGAATTTTTTTTTTTTTTTTTTCATTTCAGAATAAAAGGTATTCAAATTCGAATTGAAATTGCAATTAGATTTAAGTTGAATTAGTACATGTATTTATTTTAATTCAGAGGTTTTATAAAAATTTATGCAGACATTTCATAAGAACTAAAGAAAAATTGAATGGTATATACAATACATACTTGTCAATTACCTACATATTTAATATAAAAAATAAATATGAATTGCTAAAATTTAGAGGAAAAAAAAAAAAGAAAAATCGTGGTCCAAATCAAATCATTAATATAAAATCAAACAATATAAACTTACATTATTAAACAATTCAAGTTGATAAATTTTAAAATTTACCCGGGTAAGGTTTAATATCAATATTAAGTGATATTAATATTTTTTTTTCATGTTCAAATCTTATATAATTAAAAAAAATTAATTTTTTTTATTTAAAATGTATTAAAATAATTTATTTTATTATTTTTTAAAATTTATTTTTAATATTAGTATACCTAAAAATATTTTAAAAAAACAATTTAAAGAAAAAAATTCAAAATTTAACGGGGGAATATTAACAAAGCAGACTCTTGTTGAAATTATTGCAGGACTGGGTCAGTGAAATGGCAGCACACATTAAATCCATTGATAATCACCATCTTCTAGAAATAGGGCTAGAAGGATATTATGGCGACTCAAAGAAGCAATCAAATCCTGGCAACCTCCTTTTTGGCACTGATTTGATCTCCAACAACGAAATCCCGCAAATAGATTTTGCCACCATTCATCTCTACCCAGATCAATGGTAATATATTTATTTTTTTATCATCCTTAACTCATTGTACCTTCGTTTAGATCATAACTTATCTGGAAGTCTTGCCAGATTAATGCAATGGCAGGTTGCCAAATTCAAGTGAAGAAGAGCAAGACTCATTTGTGGATAGATGGATCCAAGACTCCAGATCGGTGCTTAGAAAGCCACTCGTTATAGGAGAGATTGGCAAGTCTTCAAAGCTCCTCAAATTTGTTAATAAATCTCGAATACCGAATAATTTATTCAATGACTAATTTTACTTTGATCAATGGTTCGATAAAGTTTGACAGCTTTTACCCAAATAACTTATATGAAAATCCTTGACATATCTATGGACCAGAAACCTTGTCTCTGTGCTGGATGAAAATGGGATTCAAAATTCTGATAATACATAAGGAAGTAACGACAAGATCAACCTATTGCATGGAGTGCAGTCCTATTCTGCACACAACCATGATCAAGTCTTGTATATACATGTATGCACCTTCTCGCCTTCTATATGATCGTTCCATCCTTTAGTACAGAGTTTTTTAACACCACAGTTATTCCTGATCTGATATAGAATCCCTCGGATGGTCTCTCTGCCTCTTGCACACCCTGCAACTCAAGCCAAAATCACAGAATTTGAGTATGGACAGCATGCTCTGTTCACAAGTGTATCTTGAAAATGTAATAGACATCATTAACCTTCTTTACCCCCTTCCCTCCAGAGGAATTTCAGAAAATGGTGGTGCGGGTGAGGGAGGGAAGGAGCTGACAACTTTGCAGAAATACTTACTTCTTTGTTTGCTATGATCACATTCTTTCCAATTCTGGCGTTCTTGTCGATTATACAATTCCTGCAGGATGATAGAAATAACCATATGTACCTCATAAATAATTACCATATGTACCTCATAAATAATTA
>Ga0325405_1008489_pt1 | contig 10208 bp, 12 predicted proteins | sample PopdelMetagenome_21_FD_205663 | JGI IMG/M metagenome (GOLD analysis project Ga0325405, IMG submission 205663) | Populus deltoides microbial communities from Bellville, Georgia, United States - Xylem-Control-R2 | ecosystem: Host-associated > Plants > Phyllosphere > Stem > Wood/Secondary xylem...
GTTTATTAGGGGGATGGACTTCAATCTAATTTAACAGTTACCCCTGTCCATGCAAATCCAATATTTCACCAACAGTCACCATGCAGGTTTTCAGCATATAACTTGTCCGACTACAAGTCGTGTTTGGAGACGAAACAATCGGGATCAACAGAAATGGTTGATATGGGGAATGGCTCAAAATCTTGCTACATTAAGGATATTTACCAAGACTATCATGAATGGTAGCTGGAAATTTAAAACTCACCACTACAAACTTCTTTCTGTTCAGAAAACTTAACAAAGATATGAGCAGGCTGACCCCAAGTAATGCGCCAATTATGCATGTCAAACCGGTTGTTCAAAATCTCCAGAACCGTATAGACGCAACAAGTTCGAGGCAATTTCTGCTTGTCAGATTATATACTTCCATGAGCATAACTGAACAGATATATGGCAACTGAAAAGTCATTGCACAGACAGTAACTTCTGCAATGGTGATGTCTTTGTGGATCCTCCGTTGACAGTGCAATTGATCTGTTCCAAAATCTGCACTCCGAAGACTTCAGAGGTTGCATGAACAATTTAGCATAAATGACCATCCTGTCGCATAACAATATCATCAGAGAGGATAAAGTCAAGAACAAGATGCCTTGGGATCATTTGGGATTGGTGGTTCTAGTGATAAAAATTCTTTCAAAAGAACCACCTCATGTCACTCATACTACAACCTCCTTAAGGGAAATAATATCATCACGTGGATGAGCTTCTTCTACCCTAACTTGCACTTCATCTCCTATCTGTGTTCCCAGAGACACCCAGGCAGTTGCTTGAAGCCCCACCTACAGCATTAAATGTTCGACTTGTTACTTCTATCAAATATTACAGGAGAGAAGCGCACAACAATGTGCAAGGAATGGAAATGGCAACAGCTCAGAGTTTCATATTATATGGAAAGACAGAGGAATAAAGAGTGAATACTTAAGGAATGCACTAATGTTCAACTAATAAACATGATCAACCACCATGGCATTAAGACAACCTGAGAATCCAAAGAGTTTACGGCGTTTGGATCTTCCCTTTTTTTTATGTTCCTTTTTCTCCTTTTTAGGTTGGAGGATGAGGGATTGGGGGAGAAGAACGGAAAGTGGTTAAAGTGGATTGGGGTTGGGGGAGAAGAACGGAAAGTGGTTAAAGTGGATTGGGGAACAGGCTTTACTTGTTACTGTAATAAACTATCCTTACCTCAACTAGTAGCAGAGCTGCAACCCGATCTTTAATGAACCTGAGGATCAATGCACGATATTTTTTCTCCTTTGGTTGCCTTTTCAAGAATTCTATCATCCAATATTGAAGACTGCTGCTGCAGAGCCTCCTTACTACCCTAGTTTGCATGTTAATTATTGATGCCATACCCTCCAGCTGACCAGCAGAGAGAGGAGGGGAGTCGCCTCTAAGAACTGCTTTGACCTACATGCATCCACAAATGTTTATTAATTTATATAGCTTGTACGGCCCATGTTCCGGCGACAATGTAAATATCATTAAAAAATACATATAGACTTATATGAAAAAGTAAAAGGGATGTTCAAATAAACTAAAACAAGTTAATGCATTGACATGAATTTAAGAAACTCACCTGATAATGAGCAAGAAGATCCAAGTATCTACGGATGGGAGAAGTAAACTGAACATAACCAGGAAGTCCCAAGACTCCATGGCGTATAGGTTTCCTGATATCAATTTCAGCACCGCGCATTATTCGAACAATAGCTGCGCTCCTGACAGGTCCTTCAGGAAGATGTGCGAATGCAGATACATCGATATTTGATTGGGGCTGCCCCCTGTAGGGTAAAGGAATATTGTTGCAAGAGCCATAAGTGGCTATAACTTCCCCACAAAGTAACATCATCTCAGAGACGAGTCGCATTGCAGGGTCAGCCTGGTTTTCAACATAGAGGTTAATTGAAGGCTCTGGATCTTCTGGATTAGGGACCTTGATGCGAGTTTCTAATGTGGCTGTGTCAACTGCACCCTGAAAAATGCATGAGCACTTAAATGTCACAGAAATGAGAGCCCAAAAATCTTGCTACAAGGTCATAGATTATCTCAAGAAAGTCTTAAATATATTGGCCTTGACAACCTTATCCTTCCGCACTAAAGTAACAGACTTCAAAACCTAATCATGAACTCAAGCACATTACTGTGTAACTGTAAGCATAATCAGTGATTTGAGAGTAGATTATCATTCTTAAAAAGAAAAGAGTTCGCAACCTTATTGAGTCAGCACAACCCTCCATGCAGAGACACTATAAAAGTGAAAAGGATAGGCATACCAGTTTCTAAGAAACAAGCGCATGTAAAATATGCATTTGTTTTTATTGTTATCCCTAATCATCAATGTATCCATCAGATATCATTAATATCTTCACAACTATCAATTTGTGGAAAGCCTAAAGCCATGAATACATATTGCAAAGCAGCTAGTCCTCTTAGCATAACCAGTGAGAATAACTTTCAATGATAAAATGAAAATTATCCAAGAAAGATTCTAAAAATAAAAGGTACAGAAAGGAAGAGGGAAAAAATTTATCAAATCCAATCTTAACAGTTTTGTACATATTTAGAATGTAATTTGATTGTATATTCAAACCAACCTGTTCACAACGCCACTGTAACCGAAGAGATGCAGCCTCAGAAAGAAGTTTTAATTCAGCTTCCTCATCCAGGTTCATATGAAGCAGCTCAGATGCACTTTCGTATGTCAGCATATAGGTTGGTTTAATGATTGAGTTATCCACAGAGTATTCTGCAATGCTATCCAGCATAGGGCATAAAATGGTCTTCATTAATAAAATAACACATCTTTTACAAGTCTTGACACTTCAGTTCATAAGCATTTTTACAACCAATCTAAAATAAAAGTACTGTTGATCAATATGTTGATGAATCACAGACAGTGGTACCTAAGAGAATATTCTCCTATCAACACCAAAGTTCAAAATATGGAATGAAATTGGCAAGCAATTATTACCAATTTTTTACAGGCCCAGAGGCCAGGTCAATAATCTAGAGAACTTCGATAGATGTGGGTTTACACTACAGTGACTTCCAAATAGCCAACAAAGCACAGGATAATGTCTCTGATGGCTTCCTACAACACACTTATTTAAAGTTCTCTATTGTAAATTTGTAGGTAAAACCTTAGTTGAGTAAAATCAAAAGCCATTTCAGAGCTAGCATAAGAGATAAGTCTCAAGATATCTAAAGTACCTATATTATTTATGAGATCCTAATCTGCACAGCATTCCTGAAGTTCCATTTATAATTGTACAAACTAGAGCATTGCAAATTAAATCTCACAGAAAGCATATCCAAGAAATCTATTTTACCACTTACCAGCCATCAGAATGCAGAATAACAGATACAGTAACAGCGTTGCAAACCTCTCCCTGTTTCAAACTCATTCCTTCCATCGCAAGTTTCTCTGGAAACATGGGATAAGTAGCGGTGGGCAAGAAAACAGAAGTCCCTCTTCTCATTGCCTCTCTACACATTAGGAAATGCCTCAACATTTTGAACATGACTAATATAAACAAAAGGTAGTTCTTCATCTATGGAACAAAATCCCAAACAATACCTGTCTACTTTACTCCCTGGCTGTACATACCGAGCTGGATCTGCAACATGTATCCAAACTTTAATCCGCCCATCCTGTAACCTCGTTGCACTCAATGCGTCATCAAGCTATAGGAAAACCAACACGATTCAAGATTAAATATCCATACAGTAGGAAAAGATCAAGGGCAATTTAGAAGTCTCACAAAAGATGCAATCCATAAACATGCAGTGGACGTTACCTCATCAGCCTCATCAACATCAATGGCATAGACTTTCAAGTGAGTGAGATCTTTTCTGTTAATCTAAAAACAAAGAACACAAAATGAGCAAGAAGAGTATCAGAAAAAAAAAAAAAGTATAAGAGAACAATTCTTATATTGTTTTCTTGAAATTAGCCAGGAAAATGCTTGTATCCCTTGTTCGAAACTTGGCATACGCAACATTAAAACTAAAAGGGAAGCAAGCCTGCCTTGTCGGGGTCAACCGGCTCTGATAGAAGATCTTCAGCAGCTGATATGATCTCATCCGGATGATCAGTATGAATGTTGAGCTTCAACATATCAAGATTGACATGGACAGGAAAGTATCCAATATCTATGAGGAGGTTTAATGCAGAGGATGCTGTTTTCCCCATTCCCATTGCTGTGAGGATCTGACCCACCAAATAAAAGGGAAAAGAAAATCATATGCAGAATAGCAGATGTTGAATACTTAAGAAAAAAAACAAGCAGCAATGAAAAGATATCATGTTTTCTTTTACTATTTTCATGAAACTAATGCTTCCTGAAGTATTTTGTAGGAGGTTTCATCTGGTTCAGCCTAGCAAACTTGGTGCAGTTAAGAAAGATTACCATCCCTGCAATTCTCTTTTGGTCATTGCTTTTGCATGCATCAATTGCATATGCTTCAAGAGACTCAATTTTGCATCGGATTTTCTCTTCAACCACCCATGAAGTTTTGGGGGGTTTTGCATTTGAAGGCATTGCCTTGGCAGATTTTAGTAGTTGCACAAACTCCTGAAGTTCTTTCTCAGCAGCTTCCTTTGCAAGCTTCCTACGCATAAGTTCTTCTACCTAGCTTTTCAAATAAATGGATATTTTGCTTACCATAAAATAGAAGAAAACTAAAAACATTGAATTTGCAAAAAGTGATCTGCTAAAAAACATGCATTAGTAATAGATCCACTTTAAAGTTTAAACAACTTATTTACTACCAATATTAAGACCACCAGCAAGAAGCAGGAGTTAACAAAGAAGAAGACGAAAATTAACCAGGTTTCAGTTGAACAAGACAAACATAGAAAAGCCTGATCTCATCCTTAAAGGCATATCAAGCCAGTATAGTAAGAAACCTAGTCCAATTCCAGACAAATGCCTCTGCAAGTTTAAAATCGTTTTGAGGTGGGCAAAATAGAAAAAGCTTCAGACCAGGAGTAAATCATCACAATCCTGTTGGGACAAGTGCTTTGATAATATATGATCAAATTAATTATATATACACTAAAGAAAAAGGTAATAAGATATAGCTCCTTGATTTCTTATGTTATAGTTGCTATGGATTTCCTACTATGGAAGCAATGGAAACAAGATATGGTTTTACCAGGATTCATTATAAATTATCCGCTACCACAGCAAAAACCAGATAATGCAACTGCTCAGATGGTAGCAGTTTTAAATCATTCATAGCTGCTGGCTTTTCTCAAACCACAGTAACATCAAATGAAACATAACATACAAAATCCATAAATCAAGGCTAGCAAGAATTTTATGCCTCTATGGAATAAATTTAATGAAATATAAAAATAAAAAAGCATCCACCTGCACAGTAGGTCGAGGCCCATAAATAGAGCGAGAACCTTTTGTCTCCAGCACAGTGAAATATAGATCATCCTTTGATAGCAAAAGATGGGCACAATAACTTTCAAGAGGCTCCACGCTGCCAAAAATCATCTGCAAATTAGGGCAGGAACATCATTAGTGGAGAAGTGAGACATGAAGCTGTAACAAAAATTGGAAATTCTAAGGTAGAGTACCTCGGCTAATTCTTCTGGTGTAACTGACTTATTCTTTTCAAGAAGCTCAATCCAAGCAAACTCAAGCAACGAGGAGTCCTGCACCATATTAAAACATGCTAGGTTTATGTACACACACACACACTTATTTAAAACAGCAGCCCATAACGACATGAACTAACCAAGTTTTGCTGAGCTTTCTGAATAAAGCTTGAGATTTGGGTTTGGTCAAAATTATCAACACCGGGAACAATATAAGTAATTTGTTGGGGTTTAATCGAGGAAGTAACACCATTCTAAACTACACAGAGAAAGCACAATAATCAGTCATTTAATCTCAAGCGTCTAACAAAAACAAAACCTTAGTTGTGTTTCTACTTGAACCTGATCGTACACCATCCAATTCTTCTTTCCATCACGTCTCTGCACCACTGCCAGCAATAATCTCTCTGAATCCTTCTTGAACTCCACTAATAATCCTTTCTCCACCGCTTGGTTCACCAGTTTATCATCTAAAGCCTCTCCACCAGTCGTTAATCTGCCCAGTCATTATCATTTTCCTTTTCAATTACACACATCAAAATCACATAATAATAATTGCAGATATTTCTTCTTAATAATAGATTAGGAAGGTCAAGATGAGACGGAACTTGATAGCAGAGCAAATGCCTTGGCGTTTGCGTTTGCGATAAGAAGCCAGCTCTTCCAACACCGTATCAACGAAACTTTGAAGGGAGTAGCTTCGTACATCGCCATGACCAAGAATTGGAAGGTCGAACCGGAACATAGGGAAGCCAAAGCCTGATTTGGAGTAGCGGTCATGGTGCGAGGAGGAGGTGGTGGTCCTCAAATGGCTATTGACACGGCAGCGGAAGGAAGAAACGGGAGGTGATGAGCGAAATATAGAGCAAGAGTTAACGGCTCGAACCGAAATCATTTTTTGTAAGAGAAGGAGAAGAAGAAGGAGAAGCCTCTCTTCTCGGTTACAGATTTTTTCTATTTTTTCTTGTTCTTTAGATAAGCTGAGCCTACTGTCTATTTTTTCAGAGTTGCTGAAACGCTGCGTTCAAAACCTCTTGTTGGGCCTGGGCCTGAGCCTGATAATTTTCAACAATCAAATACAAGCTGCACCCCTTTATGATCGGACACATGATTTCCTGAAACTGTATGCGCTCCTGCCTGGCCACCAAAGCCGCGTATAATATTCACTATAAAATAAAATTATTATAATATTCTCACGAAATAATAGCCCTGTAGCTGGTTATAGTCTTAAAAAAACATCACCTGCTAGTTACAAAGGTAACAGGGAAATTTACACAATGATTCAATACAAAAGAGTGTTGGGAACATGGGACGAGGAGGGGATTGTAACTGTCTAAAAATATGAACGGAATTGCTTTCGAAAAGCTGGGACCAATTATATGATTTGTACATGTATCTGGCTAGTGTCCACTTCCATACACACAACTTGCATTATTCAACGGCAGAGCCCAGTGCATAACCCCTGAATCTGAGAACTCGTTGCGCCAGGCAATATGTACACGCTGGATTTTCCATTGCTTGAGCACGTTAAGTTCAGCTGGTTGCCTATTTGGGTGGACTGCAATATTGAGATATTTGCAGCATCAGGCTTGAGCTTATGGTATATTTCACAAAACACAAATTAAAATGCAAATCACAAACTATTTTCAATGGCTAATCCTATGCATGGCGAACATGCATTTAGACCCTACACTCTGTCTGCACATTGTGACTCTAGCTTTTCAACAAAGCATTGTCAACATGTCCGCAACTTGCATAATCATTACCACCTGATCTAAAAGGATGCATTGGCAAAAAAACGGAACATCAATGTTTCCATCCAGATTTTTAAAACCCATCCAGCATTCGGTAAATAAACAAATAAATTAGGCCATTGAATCCATTTGACAAAGTAATCCAGATTTGTGAAAGGAAATGGTCCGCCTTTAAATGGACAATACTTTCTGATGTGTATATATATATACATATAACATGCAGGAGAGCGGGTGTGTGTTGGGAAGGGGGGAATAGTTTTGTTACCAAACAGTATGCAGGCTCGGTTTTGCAACTCCATTTTCCAGTAGGGACGCAAGACAAATAATGACACCATGAGCAGTGTTCATTTGCATCAACTCCCCGGAGAAGCAGAACCATGCCAATGGTAAGCCTGCAAATTACAGTTAGATTAGCGTAAGGTAAAGCATGCTATATGTAACTGTATGCATTACTAATGAATACTGAGAATCAGGATAAAGGGGATAGCTGGATGGGGAAGAGATAGCAACGAAGGATGTTGTAATGTAGACCATGGGATATCAATCTCATGCGCATACTAAGTTGCCAAACAAATTACTTGACGTCTCCTATAGTTTTGGGGCGTCAAGGTCAGAAATACTTTTCCTTTTTTATTTTGTTTAAGAATAATTTAATCAAAGGAACCGAATTTGCTTAAAAATAGACAACAGACTTTGAAATGCTTACCCAGCAATTAAAAGGATTAGAGATATGATCCACAATGCACACTGATATGTCTTGAACTTAGATTTTACTGAGGCTGGAATATACCCAAGAGGAGCACGTCTTTGACTAAACCATCCAAACTGTGGGCGGATCAGAAACACAAACCCAAGGAGAAAACCAGAAAGAAATCCTCCAATATGGGCGAAGTTGTCAACATGTGGTAGAATTCCCAATGCTAGATTGACCGCGATGATCACCACGAGAGTAATGAAAGCTGCCACCTGAGCTTGTGCCAAGAATTGTAAGATAATGAGCTCAACAATATATATTAGTAGAATTCTGCTACCATTTTACAAATCATGCTTCAACTAAAGGTGGTGCAAAAGTTACCTTATTAGCATATATAGTCCAATTTGTGATGAGTTCAGAGAGCATGCCCCCAAGTAAACCAAAAAGTGCACCAGAAGCACCAACAGAGATATTCGATTGGATAAAAAGAGCCGATAGCAAACTCCCACCAAATCCAGAGATGACATATAGCAAACCAACCTTTACTGTAAACCACCAATTAAACAGAAATGAGCCAACAATATTAACCTATCATAATGGAAAAAAAGTTTGTTGTGAACAGCTTGTTTTTCATATATTGATGGTTCTCAACTAGCAGAAAACATCGTGATACACTCAAAAAGTATCATATATGCATTGCCAACGTCCATGGCAGTTAACCTAGACTACATCAGACTTATACCAACAGATCAAAGTTTCCACTTACATATTTCCCAATTGAAGAACAATATCGACAAGAAAAAAAGACTAATGGAGGGGGAAGAAAAAAGGCATGGTTTCAGATATGGACACTCCTATGCAGACAAATAAAAATGGTATTAAGGAGGAACAACTTAAAAAAAGGAGTTAAAACTTAGTGGTAATGCACGCCATCATGTACAGGGCTGTAAGTGTTACCTCTCAATAACGCAGAAAACAGAATATTTGCCAGCTTAAAGTCCAAAATGAAAAACATCTTGAAACTAATTTGGGAATCAGACACCTCCAGACCAAACGATCATTTCAAAAAGATGATACTGGTATGAACAACAAAGCAATTTGAACATTCCACGAGTTTTAGGCCTTAGGCATTGAACAGAATAACAAAAATTACTCTTCTTCAAATCACTGCTTTAGCATTAAAATACTTAATATGTAACAAAATATGCTAATAGTTCCCTCTCCTTTCACTTCTCCCTCTACCCTTTTTGGTTCTATTCTTTTTACTACACTACATCCATTTTTTAATCAAGAAGAAGAAAAGCAAAATTGTCAAGAGAACTGTGCATGTGCCTAGCTATGTGCATCATGATGCTTCCCAAAGTAACCATAGTCTTTTATTGCTGTAAACTCAACATATTTTCCAATATCCTGTGCTTGTTCAAAATAATTATTCACTCAGATAATTTGAAATTTTAAGTTTTTAATAATCCTCACCAATAAGACAAATTTCCCTCTTTGGAATTGTCAAGCACAAATATTACTACATAAAGTATTTTACTCTTAATCATTTTACTCATATAAGCAACATCGTTTCCTTGAGAGAGTTTACGGTGATTTAAAATTAATTCTACTACAATCTTTTTTAATGTCCACGACATCATATTGAAAGAATTTAGCAGGTGCTGAAACTTGTTAATCAGTAATTTTTCAGATTTGTAATTGCTATATATGCTATTTATGCACAGTAATGCAGTAGGAATGCAAATATTAATGATGATGATGATGAAAAATCAAGTTAGAAGAACAAACCAAACCCAAATTCCTGCTCGAGCCGAATGCCAATAACCAGAAGAGATAGCATATTCGCCAACAAATGAAAAACCCCTCCATGTAACCAATTGCAGGTGATGAGCCGCCACCACTGATGTCCATCAACCACTTTCTGTACATCTAGAGCCCCCATCTTCTGTAGCCTGAAACAATATTTATTAAGTACAATCAGAACCAGTAATTTATTATATCTCAACGATTTTTAAACTTACCAGTCCATGAGTCGTATAGACTGCAAGCAGTATTATCAAACGCAAAAAAAAAAAAAAAAAAAAAAAAAAAAAAAAAAAGAAACTAA
>Ga0325405_1008492_pt1 | contig 10205 bp, 8 predicted proteins | sample PopdelMetagenome_21_FD_205663 | JGI IMG/M metagenome (GOLD analysis project Ga0325405, IMG submission 205663) | Populus deltoides microbial communities from Bellville, Georgia, United States - Xylem-Control-R2 | ecosystem: Host-associated > Plants > Phyllosphere > Stem > Wood/Secondary xylem...
AGTGGTCGATTACACGAATCACATTTCTTCCTCTTTACTTTATATATATATATATATATATATATATATATATATATATATATATATTTGCCTTAAATATATTCACGAGAGGCTAATTGTTTTTAAAAAAATTACAATTAGGATATTTTTTGAACTAACTTTCAAGTATTGAAACCAAATTTATCTCTCCAATCTTGAAATCTGACCACATCTTTCAACATGAGTTTTGTACAGGGTAATTTGATATTTTAAATCAGAAAAGAGATCTTTTGTCAACTTATGAACTAAAAAACAATACTGGGAGTATAGGAGTGCGAATAGCAGCATCTCAATTCTATAAATTAAAAAATATATACATATTAAAATATTTAATTATACAAAATAAAAAATTCTTCCGATTGTATTCACTAAACTTGTTTACTTGAATAAATAAAAGATAAATTCACACCTTAAAAAACTCATGATCTAAAAGATAAACACAAATAAAATTGACTAAATAAACTCACGCCCTAAAAATTTTTACACAAGGCCAAACACATTTAATAGAATTGAAAGCACTCTAGTTCAACTTACCAGAGACGTATGCACTGTTATTCTTTATATAAGTGAGGTTGTTACAAGAGATAAGGGAGATGTCTATGTGTTTGTTACAAGAGATAAGAATTACATGATATTCAAACGTAACCAACAATACTAGGATTGTGCCAAGCTGTAAGGCTCTGCATGCAAAGTGCAACAACGTCTTCACCATGCAGAGTGTAATGGTAGCATCTTCAACGTCAAGAACAAAGACTCTGTTGCAGTTTATTCAAAGTGGAGATTATGTGTGATGATGTTGATCCTTATCATTATCATTCCCCACAAACTAGCAGGGAGATCCAACACTGAGAATTTGTCCCTAAGAAAACAGAATCGATCAGCTGTATGCCCCTTTGTAAATATATCTGCAAGTTGCAAGGAAGAGGGTACGTGTTGTAAGATGATGTCTCGGTTTGTCACCTTCTCTCGAACAAAGTGGTAATCCACTTCAATATGCTTAGACCGTGCATGAAAAATGGGATTGGAAGTAAGAGCTAGAGCACTGACATTGTCACACCAGACAATGGGAGCAGATTCAAGTGAAATTTGCAGTTCACACAAGAGCATGCGTAGCCAATATACCTCAGCATTGACCAAGGCCAAGCATCGATATTCTGCCTCTGTACTAGATTTGGACACTATAGGTTATTTCTTGGCTGACTAAGAGATGAGGTTAGGACCCACATACACACCATAACCATACGTTGATCGTCTATCGTCAGGATCGCCGGCCCAATCAAAATCACGGTAAGCATTCACAGAAAATGATCCTAGTTTGTAGAAAAGGCCATAATCAAGTGTATGCTTTAAATAGCGAAGCACTCGTTTAGCTGTTGTACAATGAGTAGAAGTGGGAGCTTGCATATGTTGACAGAGCTGGTTCACTGAGTATGCAAAGCCAGGCTGGGTGAGAGTGACCTACTGTAGGGCACTAACTATTTGCCTATATTTAGATGGATCTGGGAGAAGTTCTCCATCAAATTTAGACAATTTGGAACCCGAAACACAGGGAGCGCGATATGGACGAATGCCAAGAAGTCTGACATGATTTAATAAATCAATGATATATCTTGTTTGGCGAAGATGTAGACCAGAAGAATTACATGTAGCTTCAATACCCAGAAAATATGTCAGCTGCCCAAGATCTTTCATAGCAAACTCAAGTTACAAGTTAGAAATAAAAGATGTAATGAAGCGTTGATCATTGGAGGTGACAAGGATATCATCCACATATACTAATAAAAAGGCATGAACTGAATCTTGGTGATATGTGAACAGAGACGGATCAACTTGTGAGCTGAGAAAACCAAGAGATAAGAGAGCAGTAGATAGGCGATTATATAATATCCCACATCGGCGGGTGAGGACTTGGGGGAAGGTCTTATATGAGCATGCTCACCTTGACTAGTAAGACTTGTTTTGGGGCCATGCGTGGCTGCTAAAAACAAATCCGTGAGGCTTGTAGGCCAAAATGGACAATATCTTACTAGTGGGGTGAGGTGTTACAGATTAAACCAAGCCCGAGGGGCTTGCTTCAAGCCATAGAGTGGCTTATAAAGCTTACAGACAAACTGGGGGTGCACAGGGTCCTCAAAACCTTTCAGCTGGGCTATATAAACCTCTTCTTCTAAAATGCCATGAAGAAAGGCGTAGGAAACATCTAGTTGCCGAATATCCCAGTTGAAAGAAACTGCAATCGCAAGAACCATACGAACAATAGATGGTTTGATAACATGGCTGAAAGTGTCATGAAAATCAATATCACTTCTCTGTAAATAACCAACAGCCACTAATCTTGCCTTGTGACGATCAATATTGCCATCAGGTCTACATTTGAGCTTAAATAACCATTTGCATGGGACCACATTTTTACCAGGAGGACGAGGGCATAATGACCATGTTTCATTCTTCAGCAACGCCTGAAATTCACTAGCTATTGTTGCATGCCATTCAGGTATAGCAGCTGCTTGAACATAAGTACGGGGCTCAAAGATTACCACACCTGCATGCAAAGCTTGAAAATGGTGACGAGTAGTGTAGTGGAGTTGAAAGTCAGGAAAAGTACGGGGTTTATAGTGTCCAGTTTGGGATCTAGTAAGCATACGATAAGAATAATTAGGAAGAGGGAGTTCACTGTCAGAATGATCAGAAGATGCAGTTTTGTGGGAAGCATTAGAAAGAGTAGCCAAAGATGTATTTGAAGAATGGTGGTTGGGGGGGACTCAGGGTGGCTAACAGGGACGACTGGTATGTGGAGTAAAGATGCAGGGGAGGAGTTATCAGGATGAATGAAAGGAAGGGGGGAAATTGGGTTATCGGGTAAGGTGCTATCATGAGAGGTATGATAGGGTGAATCTATGTTAGGGGAAGACACAGGGAAAAAAAATTAAATGGAAGAGAAGATGGAGGTAAAAATAGAGTATTTGAAGTACCTGAAGAGTCCAAGCAATTGGCAGAGTCAGTGAAAATGGATTGTTCACGTGCAGGAAAAATACCTTCATTAAAGATCACATTTTGGGATATGTATACCTGCATGGAGGATGGATCAAAACACCAAAAACCTTTGTGATTAGAGCAGTAACCAATGAAAATACAAGGCTTGCTACGGTAAGATAATTTATCAAGTGAGTAAGGACGAAGATATGGAAAACATCAACAGCCAAAAATATAAAAATAGGAAAAATCAGGTGAGCATTGAAAAAGACGTTCATAGGGTGAAGAGTAATCAAGAACCTTGGTAGGTAAGTTATTAATGATGAAAATAAAAGTTTGAAAAGCATCGACCCAAAAAACCTTAGGTAAGCCAGATTGGGCAAGGAGAGTGAGTCCCATTTCCATAATATGATGATGTTTTCTTTCGACAAGGCTATTTTGTTGGGAAGTGTGTGGACAGGAAAAACAATGAAAAATTCCATTGGTAGTTAAAAATTGCTTAAAAATGGTAGAACAATATTCACCCCCATTATCACTTTGAAATTGTTTAATAGTGTAATTAAATTGTTTTTCCACTAAAAGCTTAAAGTTAACAAACATAGAGTAAACAACGGATTTATGAGAAATAGGAAAAGGCTAACAAAAACGAGTGTAGTAATTAATAAAAATTACATAATACCGACAACCACTTAAAGATGGAGTGAAAGTAGACCAAACATCAGAATGAATTAATTCGAGAGGAGTTGTTTATTCTCTTGAAGAATCTAAAAATGGCAATTGTTTAGATTTACCCAGTTGACAAGACACATAAATACCTGGTTTATTAATGGAATCAGTAACTGGAAGAGAAAATTTAGAAATAACACAATGTAAAATGTTTGCCGAAGGATGTCCCAAACGACAATGCCGAGTGGAAGTAGAAGCCTTGACCCGAACAGTCATCGTAAGAGCATGGAATTTGGATGAAGGGAGTTGACAAGGGTTGATTGGGTACAATCCATTTTCACTTAGCCCCGTTAGTAATGTGTCCCCCGTCAAGATGTCTTTTATAGAAAAATCAATGCCAGTAAGTTCAAAGAGAACATTATTATCTTTGCACAATTTATTAATGGAAAGAAGATGAGCCGAAGCTTGAGGACAACAAGCAACATCTTTTAAAGTGAGAATAGAAAAGTGAATTTGAATGGAATTAGTGCCAGTGTGTGATATATTCAAACTTATCCCATTACCTATGTAATCACCCACAGAATGATCACCGTCATAAGGTTGAAACGTTGCAAGATTGGCAAGATCTGAGGTTACATGAACGTTGGCACCACTATCAGCATACCATTGATATTGATTGAGGTAAGTGGTATTAGCCTCAGCAACCATAGCAGAACTCGGTTGGAGGATGACATCCCTGAAATGAATAGGTCATCTGATTAAAACAGTCCAGTGACTGATGTCCATCTCGTTTGCAGATCTGACAATGAGAATGAGAATAAGAGGCAGTGGACATAACAGTTGATGATGAGGATGGCAGGTGAGGTAATGGTTGCCGAAATTGAGAAAGAGCAGGACTAGAGCCTTTTGATGTCTCAGAAAACCGAATCTTGTTGCTGTTACGAGAGCCTGGTTTTGAACCAGGTTTATGCGAATAGAAAGCATAAGACCCCATCTCCTGTTGAATAGTTTGACTATGGAATTTTTGCATAAGATCAAAATTCAACAACTTTGCATGGAAGTCTGAGAATGACATAGATTTCTGTTTAGCAAGAAGCATATATGTTGTCACAAAGGAATGAAAAGAAGAATTGAGACCATTGAGAACAGAGTTTAAATCTGAGTCATCAATTGGTTTCCCAACAGCAGATAGTTGATTAGCAAGGGACTTGACTGCATCCAAAAACTATTGGCACTGCATGAAGCCTTGCTGTAAAGATTGTAACTTTCTCTTGATAAGAGAAATACGAGATGTAGAGGGTGCGGCAAAACGTGCACCAAGGGCTTGCCAAGCAAGCCGAGAGGTCTCAAGATCATAAATGGTGGAAACCACCGCAGGAGATAGAGAAGATATAATCCAGCCAAGAATCGTTTGGTCTTTATACTGCCAAACTACATAACCAAAATTAAGAATGAATTGGTTTTTATGTTCAGTACTGGTAAATTGGGGACGGTTGGGTTCAGAACCATCAACTATTCCTATGAGGCCATAGCTGCGAAATAAAAGAAGTAATTGAGCACTCCATGCAAGAAAATTTGTACCATCAAGTTTATTGGAGATAACTTGAGCTGGAAGATGAAATGCAGTGGAAGAGGAGGAAGACTCTGTAGTGAGAGACATAGGATCAATAGAAGTGTGAGCTAGAGTAAGCTCTGATGCTATAAAAAAATTGAAAGCACTCTGGTTCAACTTACAAGAGACGAATGCACTGTTATTCTTTATATAAGTAAGGTTGTTATAAGAGATAAGGGAGATGTCTATGTGTTTATTACAAGAGATAAGAATTATATGATATTCAAACGTAACCAACAATACTAGGATTGTGCCAAACTGTAAGGCTCTGCATGCAAAGTGCAACAACGTCTTCATTATGCAGAGTGTAATAGTAGCATCTTCAACGTCAAGAACAAAGACTCTGCTGCAGTTTATTCGAAGTGGAGATTATGTGTGATGATGTTAATCCTTATCCTTATCACACATCAACAATATTATTTTAAAATGAATATTTTTTATTTTGAAAAATAAACTTCATTTGTATAAAACCAAATATATATATATATATATATATATATATATATGAATTAGAATAATATATAGAAAAATCAAACACAAACAAAAAAAACAATTCTAAAAAAAATTATATTAAAAAATAACATGTAAAACTCGTAATCTGAATCGTAAAACTAGAACAAACTCATAGAAAAGAAATTGAAGATAATCACAAAATTAATATTTAAAAAAAAACAAATGCAAAACGATAAAATCATACAAAGCTGAATCCCCAATGAATCAAATGTAAAACAAATCATGAAAAATAAAATAAATTATAGAAAAGCATTTAAAAAAGTGAGGGTGAAAAAATATTAATTAAAGCGAAAATAAAGATTTGATTTGACCAATGCTCCGTAGTGGGTCATAATTTTTTCTTAAAGAAAAAACCTCGAGTACAAAGACTATTTTGATATTTGTTTTACGTAATAAAAATTATAAGTATTGATTAAAAAATTTATGCAAACATCTAATAATCATCTGTGTAACTAAATAAAAAAAGTCGTTGATAATAACTAAAAGAGAAAGTAAAAAAAAAAAACAAGAGATTGATGCAAATTAAGATATTTGATCTTGCAAAAAAAAAATATTTACATGTTTGTGTCCACTGAACTTATTTATTAAAATCAATAGAAAAAATAGAAAAAAAAACACATATGAAATTGAGTGAATAAAATTAAAGGAAAAAAAATTATGCGTGACTGAACATATCATAAATATTATTTCAAAATAAAAATAAATATTATTTTTAGAAAACAAAACTTATCTATATAAAATAAAATAAAAAAATCTGCAAAAGTTAAATACAAAACAATTTTTTTTTATAAAAAAAAAAAACCTTTATCTAAAAAACCTCGCAAAACTCGTGATCTAAGGTAACAAGACCAAGACAAACCGATCAAAAAGAAATTGAAGGTAACCACAATACTATTTTGTTTTTCAAAAAAATAATATTGTAGAATGATAAAATCATAAAAGAAAATGAGAAAAAAAAAAGAATTCTCAACCATATATTAACACTTATAACTTGTGACCCATATCATTAAATCGGGAAGCATGACAAATGAAAAAATCATAAAGCCTAATCCCAAACAAATCAAACACCAAAGGATGTAACCGGGAAAAAAAATTAGCCATATAAAAAATATAATTAAAAGAATGAGGGTGAAAATTGAAATAAAAAAAATTTGAAGGCATCTAAAAAAAATTAAATTTGAGGGTTAAAATGAAAAAAAAAACTTCAATGAAAGGAAAAGAAAATCAAAAGAATGAGAGCTAAATTGAGAAAAATAAGACTACATAAAATTTGATTGAAAGATGAAATTAAAAACCAATAAAACTTTAATAAAAGAGCTAAAGGTGAAAATGAGAAACCACAAGAATAAAGACCAGATTGGAAAAAAAACAATATATGACAGCTTCTAATTCAAGGACTGAATTGAAAACATACAAAACTTTTCTAAAAGGGCTAGAGATGAAAATAAGCGATAAAAAATATAAGAGCTGAAATTGAAACAAAAAAAGAAAAGAGGACAGACATGTACTTTCTCTGGAAGACAGAGAAAAGAAGGAAGAAAAAAAGAAATAACGATCGATGACAAAACATCTATTAACCGCCATCACGCATCACACTAGGAAAAAGAGAACGTAGTGGTGCTTCTAAAGACATGATGGAAGTTCAGGTTTGAACAACCGGTGGCATCGCATACGCCGTTCAAAGAACATATACACCACCTACGTGCTAGCAACTTTTCAAATTAAAAAACAAAAAATCAATGTAAAATTACTAAAACACCCCGCATTACCCTGGAAATAACAAATAAACCAATGTAAAATGATCAAAATACTCCTAAATGCATAACTGATCTTTTATCTTTTCTAAATATAAATTCATATTTTTATTGTAGCTTAAGAAGTGAAAAAATTGAAAAGCCCTTGATCAACAACTCAAGTATTTTCTGACCTTTAGGGTAAAGAAGTATTTTTACTATTTGAAAGTTTTTGGAAAGTAAAAAAAACCCTTGGTCAACAAGTTTAAATTTTGTTGACCTTTAGGGTACAATAATATTACTAACATACTCTACTCCCCTTCAATCTTTTAATGACCAATAAGCCTATGATAAAGACCAAAACACCCCCACATCTAAGGCTTTTATTTTTTCAATCAAAGGGCAAAATAGTAATTTTATTGTATATAAAAAGACAAAAATACTCCATCTCAAGCCTTTAAAGTTGCAAAAATCTAATGTGTTGTTTCTTGATTCACAATACACATATAATAAATTTCCAACGTGAATTAAAGTTTTTATTAATTATTTACCTACTAAATTAATCATTTTTTGTATTATTTATGTACAACTAAGATTTTATAACAAATTTAAATAGATTCTATAATTGTTAACCTAATAAAAAAATCCTTGGTCAACAAGTTTAAATTTTGTTGACTTTTGAGGTACATTAATATTTTGACTATACAAATGAACTTAAAAAGAATAACATGCTCCCCTTCAATTTTTTAATGGTCAATGAGCCTATGAAAAGACCAAAACACCTCCACATCTAAAGATTCTATTTTTTCAATCAAATGGCGAAATAATAATTTCATTGTATATAAAAAGATCAAAATACTTCATCTCAAGCCTTTAATGTTGTAAAAATCTATTATGTTGTCTCTTAATCCACAATACACACATAATAGATTTCCAACGTGAATTAGAGTTTTTGTTAATTGTTGATCTACTAAATTAATCATTTTTGTTTTTTTATGTATAGCTAAGATTCTATAACATGTGTAAATAGATTCTATAATTATTAACTTATTAAAAAAACTCTTAGTCAACAAGTTTAAATTTTGTTGACCTTTGGGATATAATAGTATTTTTACTGTACAAATAAACTTAAAAAGACTAACATATTCCCCTTCAATCTTTGAATTACCAATGAATCTATGAAAAAAAAATCACCCCACTTCAAAGGCTTCTATTTTTTCAATCAAAGAACAAAATAGTAATTTCATTGTATATAAAAGGACAAAAATACTCCATTCCAAGCCTTTAAAGTTGCGAAAATCTAATGTGTTGTCTCTTGATTTCCAATACACATTTCCAATGTGAATTAAAGATTTTATTAATTGTTTAATTATTTTTGTATTTTTTATTTTTCATGGAAAACTAAGATTCTATGACATGTGTAAAAATCTCCTAAACATGAAATACAACAAATATAAATATTTTATTGCTATATCAACTTCCATCTCGCATTCTATCTCGTTAGCATGTTAGTGTTAATATATATAGATAGATTAAAACAAATAACATTAAATATTTTAAAATTAACTAACTTGAATTGTTTTTTTATATATAATAATTAACTAATATTTAATTACACATTTAATAATCTTAAATATCTTAAAATTAACTAATCTTAATTATTTTATATTAAGTATATTAAACCTCAATTTATACAGATCTTAATTAAATTATTTAATTTTTTTTTGTGGGGTTCAAACAAGCTCTTATTTTTATTTTTTTTAGAAAAATAATTACAATAAAGAGTATTCTTAGATTGTCTTGTAATATATCTCCATAATCGCTAACCCAATCTCTTGGATTGTCTTGAACTAATCTTAAAAATAAGTAATTGCCAAACGAATAATTAGATTGTCTTGTAATATTTGATTTTTCTAACTATTTATTTATTCTACAGAAATAATAAGTTGGACAAAGCTAAAATTAACCATGGTCTTTATAATTTATGCAAAGTGGTCCCATATTTTCAATTGTCTTTTTTTTTTTAAGCAATACTTGCCTATAATTCTTATCATTAATCTACTAATTTGTATCACAATCTACACTATTTGCTATGATTTGTAAGAAAAACTAGAGAGTTATTCAAGCAAAGTAATGTGGGGTTCATAACCAGCTTGCTCAATAGCTGATGTTCCGGTGTGTTTGACATTGCGTTTCGAGAGTATTTTTAAAAAAATTTAAATTTTTTTCACTTTAAATAAATATTTTTTTAATTTTTTTATATCATTTTGATATAATGATATCAAAAATAATTTTTTTAAATAAAATTATTTTGATATATTTTAAAATAAAAAATACTTTAAAAAGAAACAGTAGCACACTCTCAAAAGACATTGATCATCTGATATTTTTTTATTTTTTATTTTGTTTTCTGTTTCTTCGGTTTTTTCCCCTAGCGAATCTGAATGTCTAATACAGCAGACTTCAATATCAGTGTAAAAAAAAAAAAGACTGTTTTGATAATTGACATGGTGAAACACATGGGACGATCTCTGTATTTAAAAAAAAAAAATATTACAAATTGCTGTTGTAACCATTACACTTATTGTCTTGAAACCACCCTACAACTCAATCGCTCCACTGCTGAAGAGATCTGAAACTCCAAACTTTCATAAACCAAACCAGGTAAG
>Ga0325405_1008493_pt1 | contig 10204 bp, 4 predicted proteins | sample PopdelMetagenome_21_FD_205663 | JGI IMG/M metagenome (GOLD analysis project Ga0325405, IMG submission 205663) | Populus deltoides microbial communities from Bellville, Georgia, United States - Xylem-Control-R2 | ecosystem: Host-associated > Plants > Phyllosphere > Stem > Wood/Secondary xylem...
CCTTTTTACCCTTTATAACTTGGCGAGCAACCCTCCTTTCCCCTCCCCCGTTTCTATCTTACTCATGCATTTTTTTTCTACAACAAAAGGCAGAAACAACCACCCCCTCCCCTCCTCAATCTTAACACAACTCAACCTCCTATAACAAATCTGCCCAACACAACACTCGGTATGTCAGCATCCATGTTCTAATTCAAATTTTATTGAGGATTCTCCATCTTAAGTAAGCAAATCTACCCCCTTTTTTTATTTTAATACAATTTTGAAATGTTAATTTTTTTGCAAATTTTTGTAGTATATGTATTTTGTTTGGGTGTTTACTCAATTTATAGTTTTTTCTCATACAAATTTGTTGTATGGATTTATGATTTGTACATGTTAAGGTTTGTTTTAGATTTTGTAAAATTATATTTATTTGTAAATTGATGAAACTTATGTTGATTTTTGACTTAGGTGTTTTGTGATGAAATAAATAAGGGTTTATTTAACGGGTCTATTTTATTTCCTTTTCAATTTTATTACCGAGTTAAAATTTTCATACTTATAGAAATATGGTTATGGATGCAATGAGAATGTATCAAGGTTATGTCATCGAATGAACAGGAAGCATTTTACCTGAAGGGAACAGACGGAAAGAGAACTTTTATGCTGCTAAGTCCATGATGAAACCTCCTGATCTAGGATACCAGAAAATTGACATGTGTCCAAACTTCTGCATGTTGTACTACCGTGAAAATACAAAGTTGACCAAGTGCAAACCATACGGGCATTCTCATTATAAAACCAGAACTGGCAGGTGAAGGACACTTGTCGCACATAAAAAAAGTCCAGACTGCAAAGGTTATTCATGTCATCAAAGACTGTTGAGCACATGACATGACATCAATCTCATGATATGGTGGATGAAGTGATGGTGCACCCTTTTGATGAGTGAAGCTTAGAAACACTTTAATAGTGTGCATCCTTAATTTTGAGTGGAATCAAGGAACGTGCGTCTTGGGTTATATACTAATGGTTTATAACTTGCCACTAGGGATGTATATGAGGCCAGAGTTCATGTTTTTATCTACGGTCTTACCCAGTCCTAATAGTCCGGGTCGAAATATAGATGTTTGTCTTCAACTGTTAATTAATGAGTTGAAGCAATTGTAGGAATCTGGGGCTTTGCTAATGATGTATCGAGGAAACACAATAATTTTCTTGCTTATGAAATGGTTTGAATTATGTGATATTTAATTGCGATGAACTGATATATTTTATTTAGTAAGTATACTACTTAACATGTCATTATTTTTTAACAATTTATCTTTTATAATATCATAAATTGATACATTATTGAATTCCTCGTAGGACACATCATCAATATTTACTGTCCCAAGACTCACAGCTGACTAAATCCTAAATCTTTCGATTACAGGATAAACAATTTTCCACGTGATTCAAAACGCATGTAATAACTGTTTAATTATTCTTATCTCTTGGGATACTTAATTTCATTACACATTTCTTGTTAATTGTTCATGGTTGTACTTTATATATCAGGTTTATCAATTGGGAATGAATGTTAGTGTTACTTTGTCTTTACTAAGTTTCATCAATGAGTATGTGTTTCATACTGAAGAATATAGGCATAGTAGAAAAACATATAACAATATGGTTTGTGTTAAGGGATCGACTTCTAATGAGTTTGAAGTTGACTACCATGAGAAGTTAGAAGAGGTCATTGAATTGTAATATCATAGCGAGCAGATTAAAGTATTTTTATTCACATGCTATTGGTATGACACCACTAACAGATTAATCAGAGTAGATCTTCATCATGGTTTGGTCGAAATTAATTCAAAGGCTAGACTCCACAACGTTGATGATTTCTTTGTTTTCGTTAAGCAATGCTAGAAATTTTATTACATATACACTCCTTCCTTTAGAAATAATCGTTCTAAAGTTGATTGGTTATATGTAAAGAAAACCAAAACCAGGGGTCGTGTCAAGGTTGTTCAGGATGGGAACGATGAATTAACTATAGGATATGTTATCTTTCAACTTGGTGAGTTAGTTGATCCATATCGAATTGCACTATCTAATGACTTGGAAGAAAATTTAAATTTTTGTATCACCAAGAATATTTTTATTGATATTGACATTAAGGAGTTAAATGATGTTTTGAGCTCCAGTGGACACACACAAGTCGATCAAGATGATGATAGTGACGAAATCAACGTAGAAAATTGCGATGGTGATGAGGATAAGTCAATTGACGAAGAAGAAGACAATTCTGATTAATTTGCACAACACGAATTTGTAATGCCATAAACTATAATGTAATATTTATGGATGAGATTCACTTGAATGTAATAGCAATGATGTTAATTTATTATTAAATGACAAGTAAATATTTTTTTATTGTTGTGATGTGAATGGGTGTTATTGTGTTGTTATGTGAATTTAAGTATTTGCAGGATGGATAAATAAAGAACACAGTCAAATCATATATTCCAGTGGCAATGAGAGTTGTTCTCCTTTTCCCTGACACTGCTAATGGTGTTAACTACACATGGATATACCGATGAAATATTTCTGTCGGTATATTCCATTGACGATGAGAACTGTTCCCTTCTCCCTAACATTATTCATGGTGTCAATTACAAACGGGTATACCATGAAATGTTTCTGTTAGTATATTCTAGTGGCAATGCGAACTATTCCCCTTCTCCCTATCATTATTCATGATGTCAATTACACATAGATCTACCGATGAAAAGGTATATTCCAGTGGTGATGATAATTTTTCCCCTTCTCTCTAGAAATATTTAGTGACCAATAATTTTTTTTTTTTTACCAATAAAATCATTGATGGAATGGGAACTCCAACTCTCTAACGATTAATGCTTTTTTTTTTTTTATTGGGGTACACTTTTCCTGACAGAATCACTAACGAAATAGGTATTCCAAGGAAATGATAATTAATGCTCTTTTTTACTGTTGACTTGTTACTCTTTTACCAACTTGACTTCACCGATGAAAGCATCGATAAAAAATTTAAAGATATTAATATTTAATATTCTATCAATAGAAACCTAATATAAAAGACCATGTGCACAGTAAACATGGCTTCATCTTCTTCATTCTTCTCCTTTCTTGCTCTCTCTTATCCTCTATTAAATTATTTGCTCTTCTCTCTCTCAATTCTTAACTATTAATAAGCCGAAATCAAGCATTATCTTCTCTTCTCATCTTAAGGTATGTTGTTTATCTTTATTTTTCTTATTTTTTGGTTATTTTAACAATATTTTTTATTTATTTTGTTTTTTTTTTAATTCTTAGCCGAAACAAAGCATGTCATTATGGTAAGAATTTTTCATTCCTTCTTCTTTATTTGTGTTTTGTTTTGAATTATTTTTTAGGTTATTATTTTTGTTCAATTTTGTGTTTTTAATAATTAATTGAAATCAATAGTTGTGTTGAAGATTAGTTGTTATTGAAATAATTTTTGCATTATTTTGAGGAATTTTAGTTATTATTTTGTATTTATTTAATTTAGAATATTTTTTTTGTAAATTTAGGATCACAAATTTTTTCACTTATAAATAATTATGTTGAATTTTAGTTGTTATTGAAATATGTTTTTCATTATTTTGTTGAATTTTAGTTATTTTTTCAAATTTCGTTGTTTAATTTCAATTAAATGTGTAGGATTAATTTTAATTTTTTTTTTAATTTAGATTAGATTCTTGTAAATTTAGGATTAAATATATTACCACTTGGAAGATGTGAATTTTGTGCAAAATTGAATTATTCTAATTTATTGGAAGAAATTGAATGAAATCAACTGGTTTATGGCATATATATTATGTATTTGTAGGTTTAAAATTTTTAGGAAAATCCTGTATAGGGGAGGTGCTGCTAATTTTTAAAAAAATTAAAAATAGTTTAATATTTTTCTGTTAATTTGTGTAGATGCCTAGAAAAACATCTATTGTACCTCATGAGGATAAGATCATTGCTAGTTCTTCTAGCAGCGATACTGACGACCATGATTCATTAGGTACCGACCAAGAATAGGCACCTAAAGGACATCCATCGACATATGATGCGAGGTCGTCGAGTGCAATGCTGCAATGTTAAGGCGGGTCCCATCACAACAGGATCCATTTACCCGCAAGTAAGAGATCTAGTTGAAGGACTACCTTTCAATGTAAGTTTGAATCGCTTTCACAACAACATGATTAATAATTTTTTTAAAAATAATCTTATTTAACAAATGCAATTTTAAATTTATAAACATTGAGGCAACCATAACAATAACTTTAGACTATAAATTATTGATGGAAATTCTATTGTTTCAATAGAGTTAGGTTTCCAAACATCTTGAATGGAAACCATATGTCGATGCATGGTTTTCAAGGTTTAAGGTTAGTATTAACTTAAATATATTTTTTTATTATGTTAATTTGGTTAGTTTATTGAAATTACTTAAATTTACCTTATATAATTTTTACTGCAAAGGAAAATTTGAATGGGAGAGAGCGGATGATAATGTTGACAAGAGGTTTTGGGAGAATCACGTGGTAAGATCGAAATCAGGATAATTTCTTTTATTTCAAATATCAAAATTTTATTTTTTATTTACTAACAGATAATTTATTGGTAACATATAGATTGCATGATTTTTGGTACGAGGCCAAAAAAAGCAAAAAAAAAATATGCGAGAGAAAGCGAGCTTCCAACCTAGAAAGACATGGAAATTCGGAAGGATTTCAAGCCGTCATATATCTTGGAAATTGTATGAGAAAAGTACATTCAACACATGATGTTCGTGCTATTCACATGATGGTTACAGTATGGAGCGAAGAACTGGAACCGACCTATTCACAGTTCCGTTACCACCCATACCGGTGACTTTGTTTTGTTTGTTTCGCATGTGAAGCGGATGATAAGATTTTTTATTTCTTCCTTTTTCATTTGTTATTTTTTATAAATATATTTAACTGATAACATTTTTATCTTTCAGGCTATGGTTGGACACAAGCCAACCCCGATGGAGCTCTTTGTTGAAACTCATTTGTGGAGTGATTATCGCCAAAAAATGATGCAACAGTTTGTGGATTGTTGAGCTCAGCACTTTGTGATATGTTGGTTTTCAACCATTAGTTTTATTAAGTTATATTTTCCTGTAATTTGATGAATTTATTTTTTCTTTCTAGGATACATATAACAACTGCTTGAAGGAGAGATACAGAGATGATCCTTTGATACATCCAAATCTCAATCTAGATTTGTGGTTGGAGGCAGATCATCTGGTGGGCCCGATGGAAATCGGGTGTTCAGACTCTCTAACAATACGGTCAAGAACTTGCAGACGACCCATAATATTTTGACCATTGGATGCTTGTAATTGGTCCCAAGCACTCAAATTCCAGAGTTTGAGGTGATGTTAGACCAGCGAGTATATCATCGAATGACCCATCTCAAAGAAAAATATAAATGACTCATTATGGAATATAAAGAACTCCATCGAGTGGTAATGGAGATGAGATCACACATAAATGGTCCATGTGCTCCTCCTTATTAACTCCATAGTCTCGGCAATAACCAACCTCCTCCTCCTCCTCTAACTCTACCTCTATTTTAGATTTATTGTATTTCAACGTACAAATGTTTAAATTTATAATAAATATTTAAGTTTTATATTATTTTAATTTCTTTTTATATATTTAATTTTTTATATATTTTAATTATTTTACTACTTCTGGTCAATATATTTTTTAAAAAAAAACATTTTAAATATTAAGATAGGGTTACCGACGAACCATGTTTGTTGGTATATTCTAAAGAATTGGAGAAGAATTACTGCAAAAACCATTGCTATTATAAACTCTCCGATGAAATTATAAATGGTACAATGAAGGCGGGTACAAAGATTAGAAACACCTCCATGGAGGTGGAGGACATGTATTGATAAATTATTGACTACTGAACTTCAACTAGATGTTGTAAAAGTAAGTTCACCAAACATGTTTATAATTTATTTTTTGGAAAAAAAATAAAAAAATTAAATTAATATACAAAAATTATATCACAAACATAACCTTAATTTTAATTTTATTTATTTCTTATATCTCCTTGACACCTCGTAAAAGATTAAAATGGTGAGTGTTTCTAGAAAACAAAAAAAAATCTATTATTAGTGATTTTTTTACCGACAACAACCCTTTCATCTCCATTGCTTTACTCTTTTAATTTTTTTAATCTTGTTTCTTTGTTTTGTTTTATCTAGATGTTAAATCTACTTTGTTATGATCCTTGGAATAAGGCTTTATTGTGGTCGATGTTTCATGTTGGTTGAAAAAGATTTATACTCTTTAATAATTTTAGATAGTTGAGAACTTCCATCAATAATAAATCTAATAATATAGCCCATTCCTTCGCTCATTTATTGTGCTGCTAAGATTTATTGTGTGCATGATGTGCAAAAAAGTCTCAACTTGGATTGTCCTCATTAGATAGGTTCAATATGATTTTATTAACATTCATGGAGAGGCCATTTACTTCATAGAAGGTAATTATTCATCATTATTATAAAAAGGTTTTATCCCATTTTTTAATATATCAAGTTGTAATTCACTTCATAGTTTTTAATATTATTGTGTCATAAAAATTGGGACACTGGTTTTATTTATTTATATAATCAATGAAATCAATGTCATTTATAAAAAAAAAAATTAAAATTAATAGATATATTATGCTTGAACAAAACATGTTCTCCTATATTGTTTGGCATTTATTTCACCTACTAAATGAAAATCCTTATTTTATATTAAAATAAGATAAAATATTTCATATATTCATCAGTAGACTATCAAAAGTTATCAATCTATGCAATTAACATTATGCTAGAGACTCCACCTAAGCTAATTTGTTTTATTAGTGATTATTATGAAATAAGCTAATTTCTAAAATCTATGTTTTAGTGACCGAATGCAATTAATGACCAACGACAAATAACCTTAATATAAGTTGTTATTGCTCTTGGGTACAAATCATTGATTGTGTTTGATTATAGAATTATCTTTAGTTTTTTTTCTCATATGAGTACATTGTTAGACACCGTTTGACATTAATTTTTTTTTTACTTCTTAAAGTTTTTTTTTAATATTTTTTTAAAAAACATTAAATTTATTTTTTTAAAATAAAAAATCATCATCAACTACACTACTAAATAAGCTTGGTCAATTTAAAGAATATGCAAATTCATTATTTAATGTGACGCACATATATCAAAATAGTACTCATTAAAATTAAACATACAAGTAATTAGAACTTTTTTCTATTTAACATTAAGTTGTATACTTAAAACATCTTACACTTTAATCAATACTAAATCTTATCTATTAATGTGTTTAATGATGTACCTCTATATCAATTTTAATGATGCATCTTTGTATCAATTTAAAATATTCAAAGAAAATATTATTATTTTTTTATGAATATTGACTATAAAGTTTGAATTCAAGAAAAGAGAGCAAATCTCATTAACCACCGTGTAAATCCCTTGATGTTATTTAATTGACTAGCTATTAATAATGATTTCAAGGTATACCAAGATAGCTTTGCATGTAAATATATTATCTCTATATATCTACACTCATGTAAGCATGTAAACACATAAGCAAGTTTGTACAAAGACTCCATTGAATTATTACTTGTGTTGATTTACACTTATTGAATAATGTTTATTTTGATTTTAAAAGTAACCTTAAACAATTGGTCTTGGTCTTAATCATAGTATATTTAGGTTATATTTATTTAATAAAATGGATGAGAGCAAATATGATTGTAAGAATTCAAATTGAATTTTTAAATATCAATTTATATTCAAATCCTAACAATTCTATATTAAATTCAAAGATTTCGTTGGATTTATTATTTAATATTTCAAAATATATAAAATTCACTACATTCAAATGAATTCTAACACACACACAAACTTAAATATATTTAATTTTAAATAATTTTTTTAAAAAAATAAAATACCAAACCAATAATGCAATATTTTGTTTAATTGATTAGTTTTTCTCTTCATATTAGTTTGTAAAATAATTGATTTTAGAAATTAAAAGACTGCATAGATTACTTAGAAAAGTAGCTGCAATCTTTGGGAGAAAAATATTATTTAGAATTAGTATAAATAAACCATAAACCTCAACCTAATCATACATTTATGTTTTTTCTCATAGATTTAAAACATTGTACTTATTAAAATACTATTAGTATTAATTTTAACCGAATCGAATTATTGTTAGACTAAATTAAGATAAATTTATATTTTCTCTATTTAATAAATGGGTATTATATTTTCTCTATTCTATTTAATATATTTTAAAAAACCCATTTAATTATATAAGGTCAAATCAGAAATATATTAAGATCCATTTCATTAATCTTCCTATTCATATTCATGGGGTTTTAAGTTCAATATAAGTTCTAATGTATATTTTATGACCATCACATGTTTAAAATTCTACTTTTTAAATGACTTTATAAAAAGGATAAAAAAATAAAACCCTCCAAGTTTGAAGGTCAACATTTATAATATATGAAGTGTGGGGAATTATATCTCCTAGATTTAAGATTTAAAATATGCCCATAAAAAATTATTGAATTATTAATTGGTTTTTTTATACAAGAAATGTTTAACAATGCCTATATGTTTAAAACTATTAAAATTTTAATTTTGAATACTTTGATTTAAGAGGTAAATGGTTTTATTTTATTGTTTTGTATTATGATGCATTAAATTAATTTGATGAAATTACATTAAACCTCTTGTGTTTGGAGTGCAGTAACACTTTATCTCCATACTTTAAAAAACTACACTTTACATACCGAGTCAATAATAATTTTTTAAATTTTAATAAAAAAAAATATCCATGTATATTAATAGTTCATATCTCTCTTCTCTTTATTCAACAAAAATCATTCCCCCCTTTCCCTCTCAAAATCTTACTAATTAACATAACCCACAATCTTTTGTGTTGCTGCTATTTCTTAGCAAGAGAAAAGGTAGATGGTCATACTGCTATTTATATGGAATGCTGATGTTTGTGTGGTTCAGGTTAATGGATATTTGTTTTTTTGGTTTTAAATGCAAGTTAGTTTAATGGTGTAATGTTTTGACAGGAGAGAGTGGTGATGATGAAGAGGCTAGCAATAATGAGTTGTGTGGTGGTGCTAGTGTGTGGTTGTACGAGGAAAAGATGATATTGTTAGAAAAGAGAATAAAAGATTAGTAAGGTTTGGTTTATAGGTGTTGTTAGGTTTATAACAGAAGAAATGGTTGTGTGGTGGCAGTTCAATAGTGATTGTTATTGTGTGATAGTGTTGATATGGTTGAGTGAGAGGAAGGGGAGATTAACATGAGAAAGGGATGGATGTTGAAGGTTTGGTTCATGGGTGTTGCTAGGTTTATGGTATATGAGATGGTCATATGGTAGCGGTTAGTGGTGATGGTTTGTAAGTGGCACCAGTGTATGGTTATGCAAGGGATAAAAAAAGATATGTAGTTGAATAAGGGATTAATGGCCGAGTGATCCAAACCAAGAGGGCAAAACCCTATAACACACAATAAAAAATTGGAATACTTACTGAGAAAACTAAAACTAGATTATAAAAACCTGACCTGTTGATTACTTGAATCAAGAATCAAAGGTATATGGTTAGAACACCATAAAGATGATTTCATTGATAAGCTCTAAAAAACTTAAATGAAAAACTAAAAGCAAAAGTGCTCACATAAGTTTTTAATTCAAAATTCAATTTGTTTTTCACACCCAAAAAATAAAAATTATTTATATGTTTGAATTAAACAAAAATAAACCCTAACTAACTATAAGATGAAAATTAAGCACAAATAACTAATTAACTTAAAAGTATGGGTAAAATAAAATACAAAGCTCAAGTCTTATATAAATAAAAGCTCAATCTGTATATTCCCCAAAAATCATTTTCGAGTCTTATTGGAAGGCTTTTTTTATGTCTAATTGCTATGAGATTTTAACCATATGGAAAACAAAGCATTGAGAATGTTTTAGCAAAATTCCAGTTTGTCCAAATGGTCATTTTGAAAGTTATGACCATTACCATAAAATTATATAGTCAAGCTCTAGCATATTAAAACAACTCATATCTTGCTTAGATCACATTG
>Ga0325405_1008497_pt1 | contig 10202 bp, 3 predicted proteins | sample PopdelMetagenome_21_FD_205663 | JGI IMG/M metagenome (GOLD analysis project Ga0325405, IMG submission 205663) | Populus deltoides microbial communities from Bellville, Georgia, United States - Xylem-Control-R2 | ecosystem: Host-associated > Plants > Phyllosphere > Stem > Wood/Secondary xylem...
AAACTTAGGTTAGAATTCTACTCGCAGCAGGATTCTCTGCTTTCACACTATATATTCAAATGAGAATATCTTGAGTTTCAAATATCGAAATTAGGAGATTCAAAAGCCCAAATTTATCTACACACCCGGTAGATGAAGGACTCCAAGTGAGATAAAATCGTTTTGAAGGCCAAACTCCGGACGCAATTTGGAGGACGAGATAAGTTTCTTGATCTGATTAGGAAACCAAAGGTGTTGAGAATCTGACATAAAAACGGTGGGTCTTAGGACCCAAACAAATGTCGATCAAGCCTCTAACATGCCATGAATGAATGAATACAGCTGGGATAGTCAGATATTGCAAGAAATCAAGTCAAAAACAAAGTTGAAGTTGCAATAAAGTTGAAATTACAGTAGAGACATGACATCAGTAGAGTCAGTTTTTAACACTAACTCTGAGAGATTTATCCAACCTTAAGATCAGATAAAGAAGGAACAAATTAAGTATCATGAAGATTTCTAATTATCCAAATAATCTTGAAGAAATTCGGCAGCCAAGAGGGAGGATAAATAAAGCAGAACACAATTGAAATAGGGTCCGAAAAACATTCCTTCGTTTTCTGCTTTTGTCAATTTTCCAACAACTATGAACTAAATTCCTGGATTCGGTTCAAGAGGGATACACATCATTTCCATTAGCATATTATGAGAAGTAACGTTATCATTTTAATTCATTCAGATTCAAGTATTTATTTTTCCTTGTTCAGAATTATATTGTTGATTGTTATTCAAGCTTGTTGAATTGTTTTGAGATGGCATGTATGCTTTCTAGTTTCTTTCAATCCGTAATTGTTATTAAGAACTAGAGTAAGAAGCAAAATAATTAATTTGATTGTTGCAACTCTCATCTTGATTTATTAGAGAAGAATAAACTAAGTTAAGTTGTCAAGCTTTTAAACGTTTGCTTATAATAAATGCACAAATTTTATTCCTAGACTATGGTCAAGTGAATGAAAATTGCTTTCAATATTACATTCGCTTGATGGTAAGAAATTGATTAGAGAGCTTTTCGTGATTAATGTACTCATAATTTCATTGATTTTCCTTAGCTTTAAGGGATATCAAATTTATTTGCTTGACATGAAAGAATATTTATTTTACTTCGATGATCAAGAGATTTATAGGAATGGATGTATGGATCCTTGAACTGATTTGACGACATAATAATTTATTATTTTCATAATTATTGTTTCTTGAATTTTTCATTTAAATCCCCCGTTCTTTCTCATTTTAGTATACTGTAAGAAGATTAAATGAATTTTTTTTTGGATTCGACCTAGTTTTTTCGATCATACAATAAATTTATTTTATTTATGATAGTTAAGTTAGAATTATATTTTGATGGTTCCGACGACCAACCACTTTGAAAAATAAGTTAAAATATAAAAACAAACACCTTTTCTAATAGATTTAATTTTCCCCCATAAAAATATCTTTGTTACTCTGATATATCATGTTTGGAACGTTGGGATCATTCATTTGTATCTAAGGGGTAATGAGTTTCTGCTAATTTGCTAGCCAATTTATGCTTTATATATCATTTTTATAAAACACTCGATAATACTAAAAGTTAAATAAAAAATTCATCAATTCATAGATTTTTAAATCCAATTAGGCTAGGAGTTTAGTTGATTGAATTGCAGTTAACTAATAATTAATTTAGTTAATGGTCAAAACTCTTGTATAAATTTAATTTGATTTATTTAAAAACAATATCATTTTACTTAAAAATAATATTATTTTAAATTAATCCAGGTTAGTCTACTCAATTTATAACACAATCGTTGATCAAATATGCATCGAGTTTTATATATGTAGTTCATTTTAATTAGGTTTTTAAGATTTCAATTAAATCTTTTTATTCATATTTGTTCATGGATTCTATCCAGGAAAACTATGTTCCGCATGAAACTCAAAGTTTTTCATTAAAGATACGTGAAGAGTTAGAGAGGGAAAAAAACCCTAAATTGAGAATCTTAATAACATGTTCTTCCCCATCAGCATTTTTTACAGCATCTTTCTGATTTGTTTAACTCATTAATTGAAAGTCTTTCAACTGCTTGTTTAACTCATTAATGGAGATGGGGAATAACATGTTGCCTGTAGATTCCATTTCTTGTTGAAACACTTAGACCTATGTCAGATTCTGGAACAGAGTTTCTGAAACACTTAGACATATGTCAGATTCTTGTTGAAACTATGCTAGGATGGGTCAATTTTTTCTAATATAAAAATATATTCAAATGATAATAACATGAATAAATCTAGATGAACTTGATTAATTCACAATTCCAAATAACCCTAAATGAAGAAAAAAAAAGTTTAAGATCCAATAATTTAATATCAAAAAATAAATAAATAAATCAAAGTTAAATTAGGCTAATTTCCGAAACTAGCAACTTTAATCATAAGACCGAAATGATCATACAGAAGATCAAAAAAAATCCTGAATAAAATTCTTAACCATCAAAAAATAAAAATAAAAAAATAAATAGTAATCAAAATAATGAGAACTAAATCTAGTATAAAAACTATTGAAAGAAAATAATGAAGGACTTAATCGAAAAAAAAGATTAAAAAAAAGAGCAATTAAAAGAACGATAACCAAAATTGGATTAAAAAAAATAAAATAAAGTGCTAAATGACAAAATTGAAGGGAAAAAAAACAAATTAAGAAAATGATAAAAAAAAATGAACAATTAAAAGAATAAGAACTAAATCTGGAAATAAAATAAAATATTGAGGGACAAAATTGAAAAAGCAAAAACAAGAAAATGATTAAAAAATCAAGAGAATGAATACCATATTTAATATAAAAACAAAACATTAAATGGAAAGAAATCAAACTAAAAAAAATCTTAAAAAATCCAAAATAAAGAAAGACCAATCAAAAGAATTTTTTTATCAAAATAATACAATTTTTACTTTTTAACTAGAAAAAAAATCAAGTGATTAGTTACGAAAATCATGTCAATATCCGTTGATTTTTTTCCCATTAGTTTCTTATCAGAATAATATCATTTTTACTCCCTGCACAGTACAAAATATAATTGACCCCAATAACTTTGATTTTTCGACCCAACCCGTGACCCATGACATGACAGAGGTTAACTCCCAAGCCAGGTTTTAAAAACATAATAAAAAAACATCAAATATAATATAAAAATTCAATGAAATAAAACAATGGGGGATGAAATTGCCACAAAACAATTAATCAATAAGGGAACTCAAAATAAAAAGAATTGCAATCATAAGAAGAATGATCAAATTCAATAAAAAAAAACAATTAAAATCAAAAAATTAGGGATTAATTCAAAAAATAAAATCCAATCAGAAAAGGATTAAAAACAAAATAAATAGGAATCAAAAGAATGAAGATTAAATTCGATAAATAAAACATTAAAAATCACATGTCAATAGATAAAATTGAAAAACAAATAAATTAAATTCGATAGAATTAAAAGATTAAAACCCACTTTGTAATTTTGCAAGGCCAGCATACTTTTTGAGGTGGAAGAGAAAGAAAAGAGGAAGGAGAAAAAAATTATTGTCAGAGCTCCTCCGTGTCATGGATGCCAACAGGTATCGACCCGCCATGTAGAGGGTGGCATGCTACTTCGAATGCCACCCCAGAAGGCTACCAATTTGCACTAGGATGCGTTGCGCGCGCCATTCAAAGGACGTGAATGCCTCCCACTTTTATTTTTTAATTTCATCCCTTAGAATTTAATTTTTATATTAAGTTTGGTTCTCATTTTTATAATTGTTATTTGCTTTTCTCTTATCATTTTTTAATAGAAAATTTTTATCTATCAAATTTGGTCCACATTCTTTTGATTATTACTTATTTTATTTAAAATAATTTATGAAATATTAATTATTGTTATTTTAATTTCTTCATCTTTCAATTTTTTTATTTTTAAAATTTAATCTCTATTATTTTGATTATTATTTATTTTATTTGAGATAATTTATGAAATTATATTTTTTTTTCAATTTCATTCTCATTCAACTTTTGATTGATATATATATATATATATATATATATATATATATATATATATATATATATATTTTTTTTAATATTTACTTTTCAATTTCATCTCTTAGAATTTAATTTTTATATTAAATTTAGTCCTCATTTTTATAATTGTTATTTGCTTTTCGGCTTTATGGTAAAAAGCTTGGCACTTTCTTAGGGGGTGTTTGTTTCCCGGGAAGTGGTTTCTGGAAAACCAGTTTCCAAACTTTCCTGTGTTTGTTTGTCATTAGAAAAGTTGGTCAACGGAAAACACTTTACAGTCAAAGGAAAATTTGGCTTGGTTTCCAGGAAAGTGTTTTCTTTTTATTTTGAGCGGAAAACACTTTCTAGAAGTTATGAAAAATTTAAAAATGTCATATTATTTGCTGATTATATCAAATTTGGTCCTCAAACTTTTGATTGCTATATATATATATATATTGTTTTAAATATTTATTAAACTAAATTCGATAAATAAAACATTAAAAATCACATGTCAATGGATAAAATTAAAAAACAAATAAATTAAATTCGATAGAATTAAAAAATTAAAACCCACTTTGTAATTTTGCAAGAATAGCATACCTTTTGAGGTGGAAGAGAGAGAAAAGAGGAAGGAGAAAAAAATTATTATAAGAGCTCCTCCGTGTCATGGATGCCAACAGGTATCGACCCGCCATGTAGAGGGTGGCGTGCTACTTCGAATGCCACCCCAGAAGGCTACCAATTTGCACTAGGATGCGCTGCGCTCGCCATTCAAAGGGTATGTGTGCCTCCCACTTGTTGACTCATGCTCCGTACACACTAGCTAATTTTTGTAGTTATAAAAAGATCAGAATACCCTTGATCCCAAGAGATAATTGCAAGAAAATCGATATTAAAAAACTGAAAGTATCCCTTGACCTTAGGCAAAAAAAAAAAAGTTGACCTCAAGAACTATGCAATAATTACATTGTATAAAAAAAATGTGAAAATTTGGAAACACTCCTTAGACACTAGTTGTTGTTTTTTTTCAACATGGACATAATTATATTCTGCAATAAATATGTGAAAATATGATTTTACCTCTCTAAGTATATGTTCAATTTTTTTATTTAAAGAGTAAAATAATAGTTTATTATAAATTATACTGTTTACAGTTCATATTAAAATACTGATTTCTCAGGGGGTGTTTGTTTCCCGGAAAATGGTTTCCGGAAAATCAGTTTCCAAACTTTCCCGTGTTTGTTTGTCATTAGAAAAATTGGTCAACAGAAAACACTTTCCGGTCAACGGAAAATTTAGCTTGGTTTCCAGGAAAATATTTTCCTTTTATTTTGGACGGAAAACACTTTCTAGAAGTTATGAAAAATTTAGAAATGTCATATTATTTGCTGATTATATCAAATTTGATCATCAAATTTGGTCCTCAAAATATATATATATATATATATATATATATATATATTTTTTTTTTTTGAATATTTTTTTTCAATTTCATCCCTTATATATTTAGAAATTATATATTTTTTTCAATTTCATTCTCATTCAACTTTTTAATTTGTAAGATTTATTCCTCATTATTTTAATAAACTTGAAAAAAATAAAAAATCAATAAGTTATTTTTCAGCTTATTTTCCATGACATAACCAAATACTGGAAAATGTTTTCTAATTTATTTTTTATTACACTATCAAATATCAAAAAATAATTCACTTTTCTAGAATTTACTTTTCTAAAATTTACTTTTTTAAAAAAACTATTTTCTAGTAAATAAACGTAGGATTAGATGTATGTATAATGTATAATAACTTATAACTATAATTATAATAATAGCGCATGGCTAGCGTTGCTTTCCTTTTGAGTTGATGCATCTGTTTTATGACTCGGATATTTGCTAAGAAATTATTTATTTATTTCTTCGTCTTTTCTGCAGTGGATCAAGTGCGAAGGCCTCCATCGGTGCATTGAATGAGATGTTAGCTTTTAAGCTGCAGTCGTTTTCCCCAGCAAGGGTTTCTACAGAATGAGCATATAAAAGGTTTCAGGATATATAATTTTCTATCCTGAAATGAAAAGGCTTTCATTTAGAACAAATGGATTTTAAGATTAAAATAAGTGACCCTGAGTTGACTTTTTTTATGGTTAAGATTTTTATAAATAAAAATTATTTTATATAAAAGGAGTAAAATATTCTAGATCTAAAGAACTATTGAGGTTTGATAATTAGTTATACCAAAAACAATGTAGGTTTGATAAACATATCAGATTCAAAACACTTAAATTTGACAACCAATCAAGCTTAAGATTATAGGTATGACAAATATATCAAACTCAAGAAACTTGAACTTGACAGACAACCAAGCCCAGGGTAATATGGGTATGCCAAGCATGTCAGATTCAAAGTGTTTGGACATTACTATGTTTTACAGCTATATAACTGATTCTGAAAGATTCTCTATAATAAAAGTATTAAAGACATGATAAACTATCATGTTTATACTTGTAGGTATATATGAGGTATTTTAAGAGACTTACTATACTTACTATCTCATTAATGACATGTAAGAAATATTTGTCTCCTATTAATATCGTTGAAAACAGAAAACTTTCTAGTCCTTAACTTCTCTGAAAACAACAAGATTTTAGGGATATAAATACCTTCGAACCATCCAGATATAAATTTGTTTCAAGCCTGGAATTTTTTGGGACATAACTTATGATTTGATCACTGTATCGAATTGAATTTTTTTAAAAAATTTCTACAAACTTGATACTATAGCAGGTCTGACTTGTTGCAGTCAACCAAGATTGAAAGAAAGGCATTCAAATTAAGCACGAAAATTGCTTTTTTGTTAGCTTTATTACTTACATAATTACGTCTAGTGGTGCTTCTTTTGAGAATTTCTTGTTTGAAGGGTTGCACTATTGAGGATAGTAAAACTAATAGCATGTTTTACAGTGCGATTGTGATTGCTTTTCAAATAATTTTTCGTGTTAAAATGTATATCAATGATTTTTTTATTTTTAAAAAAATATTTTTGACATCAGCACATCAAAACGATCCAAAACGTACAAATCATATTAAATTTTTTAAAAAAAATTCAAATTTTTTGAGAACGCGAGTTGAACTATGTTCCCAAACGCTTAGTGTTTCTAACGCGAGTCACCGTGTTTTTTAAATTTTAAATTTTAATTTTTTATTAAAAATTAATATTTTTATATATTTTAAAATAAAAAAAATATTTTAATATATTTTAAAATAAAAAATACAACTACATTTCTAAACAATCCATAATTAAATCACAACGGCTCAATTTGCCTCTCATATCGAAAAGAGAAAGACTGAGAAAACAGAGAAAGAGAGGAACCGTACTCCCTTTTGAAGAAAATAAGAAAAAGAAAAAGCTTGCGATTGAAACTTTCAAAAGGTGTACAGTGATGGCAAGGAATTTTATATCATCAATGGAGCAAAATTAAAGCTTTTCTATATTCATAAAACAAAAGTGGTATCATTGCTCGTTGCTCGTGTAGTTCCATTATTATATTTGTTTGGTTTGTATGTGCTTATGGGATATATTTTTTTTTAATTTAATTTTTAATTTTTTGATTGTTTTTTTGTTAAATTAATTTTTATTTTTAATTTTACTTTTCAATAAAAAAATTATTTATATTTTTTATTTCAATTTTAATTCTTATCCTTTTGATTTTTTTCGATCATTTTATTGAAATGATATTTTTTTTAATCTCACCCTTTAATAAGAAATAAACTTATTTTATGTTCAATTTTGATTCATATTCTTTTAATTAATAATATTTTTTTGAATCCTTTTATATTATAGAAATTCTTTTTTAATTTTATCATTAAATATTTAATTAATTAAGAATAAAATTTCATGATTTTTTCATATAGAATGCTTCTAATCTAATAACCTGGGTCGCAACTTTAAAAAATTAACACGAGTTTATATTTGTTTTTTGTTTAAATTAGTTTTGTGATTTTTTTTATCGGGTTATCTCAATCTCATCAACTTAAATTGTAAGTTTGGTGGAATAACCAAATTTATTTTATCTAATCAACCTAATTTATAATCCAATCTCAATCTCATCAATCTAATTTATTTTATCTAATTAAATTTATAATCCAATGATGAATTTATCCTTTTTTTTGAAAAATGTGTCTGAGACACTGTGGAAAAAAAAGAAGAAAAAGAAAAATGTGTCTTTAGCTAGTTATTATGAGATAAATTCTAACATTTTACAAGTATGCCGACACAATGTATCTTGTCATTTTCTTTTATTTGAATACGTGTATTATGTTTTTATTTATTTACATAATTTTTTTTATAAAATTTAATCAATCAAATACCTTAATTAATTTTGTTATAAGAATATTGATGTAACAATCAACTCTCTGTCAGGTAAACTCAATTAATATTACTTTATGTTTCATTTATTTAAAGATATGAAGCTTTCATACTATATGATTTTCGTAATCAAATACTTGTATCTTTTTTTTTTATATAATTACTTGTACTCATAAATTTTTGCTGATTAAAGTCATGTTTGTTTTTGCATTTTAAAATTTTAAAAAAAAATTATTTTTTTTATATTTTACTTTACTTCAAATTAATATTTTTTTTTGTGTTTTTAGATCATTTTGATGTGTTGATGTAAAAAATAATTTTTTAAAAATAAAAATATATTATTTTAATATATTTATGAGTAAAAAACATTTTAAAAAACAACTACAACCAAACTCTCAAATACGCTTTAAGTATTTCTATAAGTTTTATTTCACAAATTAGCTGAAATGTATTACAAATTCATATATTCGAAATTCCCATCATTGTTTTTAAATATATTTTTTTATTTCCTATCAAAAAGTTAAAAAAAAAAACTACAAAGAAAACTAGTTAATTAAGAGACTTTATATTTTTCTTTCTCATTCGTTAGGTTTTAATTTTAGGTAACGATAGACACTTTAAAAACTCTAACTAGTGAATAACATAAATATTAACTCACTTAATTAATTAGTTAAATTTATTAGTTTTCGTTTTAAGTTTTTTTTTTGTTATTTTTTATATAAAAAATCAGCACATGAACTTAAATAGGAAAAAACAGAAGGAAAGTAGACTTGTCTTTAACATATCTCTTTGTTTCTAATTGCGTTTATTATATCAATATATAATATTTAATTCTTCAATATAACCTTCTATCATTTTTTTTCATTTAAATTGAATTACACGAGGCTATCATAGAAAGATCATTAAAATTAAGAAATAAAAAAAAAATCTCAAAATTACTTAATCTTTAAAATTTTAAGAAATGAGAATTTTCCAAGCAATTGAGTAAAAAATAAATAAAATCAGAACAAGCACACAAATAGAAAAAATCTATAGAGTAGAAGTACTTTTACATGTTATTATCTCTAAAAAAAAAAAATTAAAATAATATCAACTTAAATTCATTTGACATAGATATTATTTGAGAGTGCGGTTTGCATCGTGTTCTCTAAAAATTTAAATTTTTATTTTTTTATTAAAAAATAATTTTTTATATATTTTGAATTGTTTTAATGGGCTAATTTCAAAAATAATTTTTAAAAAATAAAAAAAATATTATTTTAATGCATTTCAGCATGAAAAATATTTTAAAAAACAATCACAACTATACTTTTAAATAGACACGTAAAGTTAATTATCATATATTTCTAATTAATAAGATTTTATAAATATAAGTACTTAAATTATAAAATAAAATATATTTGGCTTAAAAAAATTAAATTTATTTTTAATATTTTTTAATGATTTTAATTTACTTATATTAAAAAAATTATTTTAATATATTTTTAAATAAAAATTATTTTCAAAAAAACATAAAAAAATAAAAATAAAGTAAAAGCCTCCAACACATAACGTACAAAAAACACCTTGTAGCTCCTTCATCATTCACCAACCATCAGTATTCTCTTTCTCCCTCTCTCTATCCTACCTGTCCACCGCCCCAACCTTTTTCTTTATAAATCAAAGTTACATTTTTCTTTCAATAAAATCATATCCTAATTTACTATTTTTAGAAAGATATGAGTTCATCATAATCTACTCCTTCTAGTTTAATAAATTAATTATTAATCCTCATTGTCTCAAAAATTATATTCCAA
>Ga0325405_1008500_pt1 | contig 10197 bp, 4 predicted proteins | sample PopdelMetagenome_21_FD_205663 | JGI IMG/M metagenome (GOLD analysis project Ga0325405, IMG submission 205663) | Populus deltoides microbial communities from Bellville, Georgia, United States - Xylem-Control-R2 | ecosystem: Host-associated > Plants > Phyllosphere > Stem > Wood/Secondary xylem...
AAGGGATCCAATCAGTTCCAGTTAGATCAAATCATACTCAAAAGTTAGATCCCACCAACATCATAAGCAATTATCAGATTTAACGGATTTATCAACAAAAATTTCTATCGATATTTAAACTAGTAGTCATTTATTAGTATGTATATTACTAACAGTATCACAAACATAAACATTTTATCGGAAAAATTTTCATCAGTAATTTATGGATTTACAAACGGACAAAGTATGTCATAAAAAATTTACTCGTTTTATTCTATCAGTAACTCTATCGGTAAATTTAACATATCACTAACAGGAAAATCATAGATAATGTCATCGGTGTTTTTATTTGTCTGTCAATATATCCATTGGTAAATTTAACATATCACTGAAAAAATATCATTTGTAATTCTGTAAGTGAGTTAATAGTAGTAGTGGCATTTGTAGTAATTTTTTCAACTCTCTGTAATATACTGAAAATATAGTTTCATCAGTAACCTTATCAGTAATAGTTACAATTTCTGTAATTATTTTCCAACTCTCTAGAATATAATGATAGATTTGTGTCGTTGGTAACCCCGTCAATAATTTCAAAAAAAAATTAATAAAAATATATTTAACAAAAATAGAAAAATAATTAAAATAATATAAAAATCAAATATTTATTATAAATTTAAACATTTGTACGTTCAAATATAATAAATTTAAAATAAAGATGGCGCTAGAGGAGGAGGCTTGTGGTCGCCGTGACCATGGGGCCAATTAAGGGGTGCACATGAACCACTTATTTGTGATCTCATCTCCTTTACTTATTGATGGAGTTCTTTATGATTAGTAATAAGTCATTCATGTTTATCATTAAGATGGGTCGTCCGAGCCTGTACTCGTTGGTCAAACATTGCCATGAACTCCGGATTTTGAGTGCTTGGAATCGATTGCGAGCATCCAACGGTTGAAGCACTACAGGTCATCCACAAGTTCTCAGTCGTAGTATTAGAGAGTCCATACGCATGACTTCTATCGAGTCCACCGGATGATCTTACCTCCAATCACAAATCCGGATCAAGATCCAGATAGGTCAAAGGATTGTCCATGTGTCTCTCCTTTAACCGACTGTTATATGTCTATTAAAAAGAAAAAATAAATTCATTAAATTCAAGGAAATACTAAAGAAAACAATGATTGAAAACCAACATGTCATAAAGAGTTGAGCTCGGCTATCCACAAACTGTTGCATCTTTTTTTGATGGTCATCACTTTGCACATGCGTTTTAAGAAAAAGCTTCATCGGGCTTAACTCACGTCTAAGAACCGTCACCTAAAAGAGAAAAAATATTGTCAGCTAAATATATTTATAAAAAAACAACTAATAAAAAATGGATCTAATAAAAAAAACCTTTTCATCTGCTTTGCATGCAAAAGGAACGGAACAGAGTCATCGGTGTGCGTCGTAACGAAACCGTGAACACGCTGGTTTTGATTTTCTACACCAAACTATGACCATTGTGTGAAAAGTGTGGATGTCACTTGCTAAATCAATTTTGCCCATACAGCCTCTTAGATGTGCGGCAATTTGAAATCCTTCTAAACTGCCATATCATTCCAACTTGAAAACTTTTTTTTTTGGCTTTCTTTTACGTCTGGTATCAAAAATCACACAAGCTATATGGTACAAATTAATTATTTGTTAGTAAATGCAAAATAAAATTTTAATATTTGGAATAAAAAAATTTATCCTGAATTCAATCTTACCTAATTGCAACATGATTCTCTCAAACCCTCCTCACAATATTATTATCAACTATCTCCCATTCAAATTTTCCTTTGAAGTAAAAATTTATAAAAGAAAAATTTCAATAATTTCAATAAACGGTCCAAATTAACATAAAAGAATATTTAAGTTAATACAAACCTTGAAAACCATGCATCGCCCTGCGATTTCCATTCAGGATTTTTGAAAACCTGGCTCTATTGAAACAATTGAATTTTCATTAATGATTTAAAGGCCAATGTTATTGTTCTCTACAACCTCAATGTTTGTAAACCTGAAATTGCATTTGTTAAATGAAATTATTTTTTAAAAAAAATGATTAAACATGTCGTTATGAAAGCTAAATAAACTTATATTGAAAGATCTTCCTTCCACTAGACCTTGTACTTGTAGGTAAATGGATCCCGATGTGAAGGGACCCCACCTCGATGTTATGGCATCGCACTCGATAAGCCTGCATCTTAAGTCGATGCATGTGCCTCAAGTGTTTGTTCTTGATCGATACCTAATGACTCATAGTCATCAACATCACTGCTAGAAGAACTAGGAGTGATCATGTTCTTGTGATGTGCAATAGACTTTTCTCTAAGCATCTACATAAATTAACGGATAAAAAAAATTAGATGATTCATATTTAAAAAAAAAAACAATTCGGTAGCATATTCCCTATACTAGAGACTACTCAAGATTTTTAAAACTATAAATACACAACATATATGCAATAAACCAATTGATTTTATTCAATTTCTTTTAACAATATGCCATAATTTAATTTCGTAGAAAATTTTTATTTTCTATGTGATAATATTTTTAATCATAAATTTACAAAAAAAATATTCTAAATTTATAAAAATTAAAATTAATCCTACATATTTAATTGAAATTGAAGAAAAAAATTAAAAAAATCCAACAAAATAATGCAAATTATTACAATAAGAACTAAAATTCAACAAAAGTATTTCTAAGTGATAATATTTTTAATCCTAAATTTAAAAAAAAAATATTCTAAATGGAATAAATAAATAATAATAATTAAAATTAATCTTGCACATTTAATTGAAATTGAACAACAAATTTGAAAAACAAATAACTAAAATTGAAAAAAATAATGCAAAACTTATTTCAATAACAACTAAAATTCAACACATTTATTAATTTATAAAATTATTAAGAACACAAAATTGAACAAAAATAATGACAAAAAAATAATGCAAAAAAACACAAAAAAGAAAGAAAAATGAATGAAAAATACTTATTTTAATTGTGTGCTTAATTTCAACTGATAATTAAAAAAATAAAGAGAAGAGATTGTTAATAAACCCAAAAAAAAAGAAAAAATAATAAAGAAAGACAACATACCTGAGAATGAGAAGAGAAGAGAATGCTTGATTTAGACTAAGAAAGTCAGAGAGAAGAGAAGAGACAGAGAGAGAAATGGTGTTGTGAGAGAAGAAAAGAGAAGAAGATGTAGCCTTGTCTGTTCTGAATCTAGTCTTTTAATTTAGTTTTTACCGATAGAATTATAGACTACTTTTCATTCCATCAATAAAGCCAAATGAAAATTTGTGACTGTCACAAAAAAATTCAAAAAGCCCCTCCAAGTAGTGTTGATGACTTTTTATTTTATTGGTGATGTCATTGGGAAAAAAGTCAACAGTCAAAAGAATATTAACTATCAGCGCATTTATAAGTGAACAGTTCTCATGGTCTCTAGAATATACCGACAAACATAGTCCGTCGGTATACCAGTATGTAATGAACACCATAAATAGTGTCAAGGAGAAGGGGAACGATTCTCATAGTCTCTAGCATATTTTTAAAACCCGGTCCGGCCCAACGGGTCGACCCGGGAACCAGTCGACTCAGGGCAGAACCGGGCCGGGTTGAAGAAAAAATGGGGGAAGAAAAAACCCGGTGTGACTCCGCTGACCCGACAAGTTGACCCGGTTGCAAACTCGTTGACTTTTGTTTTTTTTTTATTGAAACGACGTCGTTTTGATTTTTTTATAAAAAAAATTTGACCCAGCCGACCCGGTGACTCAGTTAAAACCTGGTGACCCGGTCAAAACCCGGAACCCAGACCTTGGACCGGGCTGAGTCTTAAAACTATGGTCTCTAGAATATATTGACAAAAACATTCTCTCGGTATACTCGTATGTAATAAACACCATAAACAATGTTAGGGAGAAGGGAAACAATTTTTATGGTCTGTAAAATATGCCAATAGACACATTTCTTCGGTATACTTGTATGCAATGAATACTATGAACAATTTTAGGGTGAAAGGGAATAGTTCCCATAGTCTTTGAAATATACGGAAATATACATTTTGTCGATATTTCTATCAATATAAAATAGTGTCGATGCCAAATTGTTTTTATATTTCCTATTTATTCATCTTGTAAATACTTAAATTCACTACTGCACACACATCACAATAATAAAATAAATATTTTTTGTCATTTAATAATAAATTAACATCATTGTCATTACATTGAAGTGAATTTCATTCATAAATATTACATTATAGTTTATGGCATTACACATTAATGTTGTGCAAATTAATCAGAATAATCTTCTTCTTTGTCAATTGACTTGTCCCCATCTCTATCGCAATCTTCTACGTTGATTTCATTAATATCATCTTCATTAACTTGTATATGTTTACTGGAGCTTAAAACACCATTCAACTCTCCAGCATCAACATCAACAAAAATATTTTTGGTGATGCGAAAATTTAAATTTTCGTCTGAGTCATTAGACGAAGCAACTCAATATGGATCAACTAACTCACCAAGTTGAAAGAAAGTCATCCCCATAGTTAATTCATCGTTGTCATCCTGAAAAACCCCGACAAGACCCCTGAGTTTAGTTTTCTCTACAAATAACCGATCAACTCTTAAACGATCCTTTCTAAAGGAGAGAGTGTGTGTGTGTAATAAACTTATTGGTATTACTTAGTGAAAACAAAGATATTGTCAACGTTGTAGAGTCTTGCCTTTAAATTAATTTCAACCAATCATGATGGGGATTTACTCTGATTCTTCTATCAATGGTGTCATACCATTTGAATAAAAATACTATATTCTATTCGCTATGATATTGCAATTCAAGGACCTCTTCCAACTTCTCATAGTAGTCAACTTCAAACTCATTAAAAGTCGATCTCTTAACATAAACCTTATTGTTATATATCTTACTACCCTACCATATTCTTCAATATGAAACACGTGTCCATTGACAAAATACTTGTTGTAGCAATTTACCTTCTTTCAGGACCTAGACTTAGTAAAGACAAAGTAACACTAACATTCCCTCTCAATTGATAAACCTTGTACATGAAGTACAACTATGAATAATTAGCGAGAAATGTGTAATGAAATTAAGTATATCGAGAGATAAGAATAATTAAACAGTACTTACATGTGTTTTGAACCTCGTGGAAAATTGTTCATCTTGTAATCGAAAGATTTGGTATTCAGTTAGTTGTGAGTTTTGGGAAAATAAATATTGACGATGTTACCTATGAGGAATTCAACAATATATCAGTTTATGATATTATAAGAGATAAAAATTTTAAAAATATCATGTTAAGTAGTATAGTTATTGAATAAAATGTCTCAGTTCATCGCAGTTAAATATCACATAATTATGTTCTTATCTAAATTTTATTTCTTACAACTATCTTTCCCTCACAATATTTTTTGGTACGGGTCAGTCTAGGATGGAAGAATATTGCAGGTTCCCATATGAAGGAACTTCCCCACCATCATTATGCCTTAAAATGCGGTTGATTCTTGTTCTCAATTAAGGCTCGAAATACTACTAGATAAATGTTAAGATATCTTCAACAATATAGGTCTCACATATCGAAGCCTCAACAAGTGCCTTGTTTTTTCACATTTCTCTTAAGGTTGAATAAGTACCTGAATGGAATTAAATGAATGTTTTAAAATATGCAAAGAAAGATAATAAAAATTTAATTACAATGCATGTGTAATTCTTAACCTCTTAAATGAATAGATCCATCTATATTAGACTGTGCCTCCAACTTTTGCCTCAAACGATAAATATATGGGTAGATGTTCTATCGAGTTGAAATGTAATTGAGGGAATATCATCTCAGGTTTGCATATTATCTGAACGATATTCAATTCAAGTCTCTCTATGTGTTGTGTCTACAACTTATTGGAGCATATATCTCTAAAGAAGAAACTAATCTTTGTGAGTGCATTTCATATCCCTTTTCGCAGTAAATCTCAATGAGCTAACGGAATAAATAGTTGTATAAACACGTGGCAGTCATGGCTCTTCATTCCAAACAATCTACAATCCTTCAAATTCACTAACTTTAATGTGTTCGAGGCATGTCCATTAGGAAAATATAGACTTTTAAGTTATTGGTAGACAAGTAACTGTGCATTCTTGTCTAAGGTGAAGCTGACTTTGGGCTTTGTGGCCCTTAACCCAACATAAACCAACTTCATATTTGTATGGTGACAAGATAAAGTTATATCCATTATAGCCTTAATGTTATCCTTTGTCTTCCCCTTCACGTCCATAACTGTGTTGAAAAAGTTCTCAAACACATTCTTTTCTATGTGCATGACATCAAGGTTATGGCAGAGGAGATTGGTCTTCCAATAATGAAGCTCTTAGAAAATACTTTGTTTTACTCAATTACAAGTCAAACTAAAATCAGGAAACTTATGCTTACCAGATAGAAAACCAAACATAATGACATCATACTCCGACATCATGTTATACAATTCTTCACCCGAAAAAATCAGTAGCACAATATCCCTTTAAACTCTGCCAACAAAGAAGTCATTTTTGTTCTTTTTAAACCATTGATCAGTTGGCGAAAACAATTGATAATAGTAAAAAAAAGATGTTTTACCATTGTTTGTTAGCGTGAATGCCTTGTTATTTTTCATATAGTATGGACATGCTAGTTTTTCAATCATGCTCCAACTAAAAACCATTCCATAAGCTAGTAAATCACGTGAATGCCTTGTTATTTTTCATATAGTATGGACATGCTAGTTTTTCAATCATGCTCCAACTAAAAACCATTCCATAAGCTAGTAAATCACTGATAGTCCACAACAAAGCTGCCTACATCGAAAAATTTTGTTTCCTCGATACATCATAAATTAAAGACCTAGATGACCACAACTGCTTCAACTCATCAATCAACAATTGAAGATAAATATCTATATTTCGACCTGGACCATTAGAACCAAGTATGATCATAGATAAAAATATAAACTTCAGCCTCATACACATCCCTGATGGCAAGTTGTAAGCCGTGAGTATCATCGGCCAACAAGAATAAAGAGCAATGAATGACCTGAATGGATTGAATCCGTTTATACATAATCCAAAATGCACGTTCATTGTCTCCATTGAAAATTGAGGGTGCAAATTGTTAAAGTGTTTCTAGGCTTCACCATTGGAAGGGTGCATCATCACTCCATCCACCACATCATATGATTGGTGCCTTGTCATGTGCTTAACAGTTTTTTGTGACATGAATAATCTATGCAGTCTTGGTGTGATTGAGAAGTATCTAAGTGTTCTATGTACAATAAGAGTCCTTCCTCTACCATTCATGGGTTTATAATGAGAATGTTCATATGTTTTACACTCGGTCAACTCTGCATTTTCAAGGTAGAACAACATGCAAAAGTTTGGACACATGTCAATTTTCTAGTATCCTAGGTCAGGAGGTTTCATCATGGACTTAGCAGTATAAAAGTCCTCTTTCAACTTATTCCCTTTAAGTAAAAAGCTTCTCGTTTATTCAACAATTCTATCATAAGTGCCTCACTCAACCTATGATTTAACTTTATGGTGAACACCTGTGCAACAATTGATAATTTACTGTGATTTGTGCAACCATCTTATAATGGTTCATTATAATCTTTTAAAAGATCAAAAAACATGATCGCATTTGCATTAGGTTCTTATTTATGATTGGACATGACCAGAATGACCCTAATTTATTCTCATTGCATCTATAACCATATTCCTATAAGGATTATTGTTGTCATCAACAACTCCTTGGCACATTACTAGAACTAGAAGTTGACCAAACTATCATTTCTACCATGGTATCGTGAGGAACATATGGTTTTTCGTATGCATATCAACACAAGTATTTCTCTATGAACCCTTTTTATAAAATATGCATCGTTACAATATCTGAATCGAGAAATTTTTTTTTTATACATCTTGCATGGACATGTAATACCCCTTCCACTAATATTTTTTAGATTAGATAGTATGTAATTAATAAAACCTTAAACCCCATTACAATAACCCATCATTTGTAACCCTTAGAGTAAATATCTATACATCCATGAACAATCTTTCATTGCTTATATCAAATCTATATAAAATAATGATGTCAACATGTATTAATTAACTACATTAACTAAACAATTTGTAAAAATATTGATTTAGCTTAAACTTATTCAATCTATTTTAATAATACTCTTAATTCATTATCAATTATCTACATAAATTCAAATTTCTACACATTTACCAAAAAATTCAACTCAATAATAAATTGATAAAATATAAAATGGACCCATTAAATGAGCCATTTTTATTTCATCACAAAATACCTAAGTCAAAAATTCGACATAAGTTTCACCAATTTACAAAAAAATATAATTTTACAAAATCTAAAACAAACCCTAACATGTACAAATCATAAATTCATACAACAAATTTGTATGAGAAAAAACTATAAAACAACACCCAAACAAAATACATATACTACAAAAAATATACAAAAAAACAATCAACATTTTAAATTTGAGTTCAAATTAAAAAAAAAAAAGGAAAATTTGCTTACGTAAAGTGGAGAATCCTTAATAAATTTTAATCAAAATACGAATGCTGACAAACTGAGTGTTATGGTGGCCGAATTTATTGTGGGAGGTTGAATTATGTAGAAATTAGGGGGGGTGTCTGTTTGTTGTAGAAAAAATGCATAAGAAAGAAAGAGAAATGGAGGAGGGGGAGAGGAGGGTCAATCGTCAGGTCATAAATTAAATATCATCAATGACATTATCAATGGAATTATTATGTCAGTAACTCCATCAATCATTCCGTAGGAAAACATTTCACGCCATCGTATGATGTATCTTTTTGAATCCCACTATAATACTCTTCATAATTCCCTCGGTATATAACGATGAAAAGTTTTCCGTTGGCATATTTACGGATGTACTTTAATGTCAGGTTAATTTCTTTGGTAATGTCGTATGTAAAAGTTACATATCATCGTGTTGTTTGGCTTTTTTTAATTTTTTATTTTCCCACTGCAATTCTCTCGATATATACCAAGAGAATTTTTCTGTTGGTGTTTACTGATCGATACAGGAATGGAAAATTTTATTGGTAAAGGTCTTTGCAATATACCAACAAAAAAATTCTGTTATTATTTCCGTTTATATTTGCTAATTTTTTGGTAGTGAGCTACCACCTCTAGTGAATGCATAGTGAGCTATAAGAAAGGTTTTTTTTATTATATGCTCTTCATTTGTTATATTTTGGATTTGAATCCAAAAAGAAAAGGTTACAAGAAAGAATTTCTAGTTAATGCATCATTCTAGTTGCCAAAGGCATGTTAAAACATGATCATCAAGGAATAAATTGGTTTTGATATACAAAAACTAATCTAAAAACATGTCGGACATTTTCTTTGATGAATAACATATGTATTAATTTCATTAGAATATCTTGACCATTAAACAAGGAAAAAAGGCAATCTATTGGTTGAATAGGATGTTGGAATTTCATCGGTCGAGAGATAACTTCATCACAACTCTTATCTCACGTCGAAGCGTAAAAGAACAACTCTTATTTCTTATAATATTTGTATTAATCTCAAATAGCTTGGAAAGTCTCCAAATTAATTTAGGCTTTATATTTGTACCAATTCAGCAAATAAGCTCCAAAAAAATTTAAATTCGGTCCAATTGAGCTGTCTTTTATACTATATATAGTTCCTTCTATTCTGATAAACTCGATATTGTTTATTATAATTTAATTTTATCAAGTTGAATTGACGAGATGTGATGAATATATGATAATTTTTCAGAAATAAAATTCATGAGTAATTATTGGTCGAGCTTATACAACCACAATAGCTAAATTGGAGACAATTTCCAAGTAACATAAACTAACAATTTAAGCCACAAGTGCCTTCTTATTGACATCATCCCATACGCCACAGGAGTGATAAACTGTTTCTCAAGGAAAGAAACCGCGGGGGGGTTGCGAATGTGAACAAGATGCTGTTTTACTATAGCTTACGCCGTGTAAAAGGGTTAGAATTTCCCTAATTATCAACCTGGTCTTTCATTTTCCTATTCCTAGCTACTTGTCACTTTAAGGTCTAAATAGTTACAGAAAGGCAAATATTTGCAGAG
>Ga0325405_1008502_pt1 | contig 10196 bp, 6 predicted proteins | sample PopdelMetagenome_21_FD_205663 | JGI IMG/M metagenome (GOLD analysis project Ga0325405, IMG submission 205663) | Populus deltoides microbial communities from Bellville, Georgia, United States - Xylem-Control-R2 | ecosystem: Host-associated > Plants > Phyllosphere > Stem > Wood/Secondary xylem...
TACTGAACTTGAGAGGTCTTCTCCTCACATAAGCATTATTCTTCTATCTATCCTGTGCAGCTTTGATGCGATCCCTGATAGTTCTCACTTTCTCCGTGGTGACTTGGACCAACTTCGTACCATATAACTTTCGGTCCCCAATTTCCTCCCAACATAAAGGAGTCCTGCACCTCCTACCATACAAGGCTTCATATGGGGCCATCACTATTGTGGCTTGGTGACTATTGTTATACATGAACTCCACCATTGCTATGTGTTCCTCCCAATTTCCTCCAAATTCTAGCACACATGCCCATAATAGGTCTTCCAAGACTTGGATGACTCTTTCTGATTGGCCATCAGTTTGAGGGTGAAACGCAGTGCTCATGTCCAGTCTTATCCCTAAGGCATGTTATATGCTTGGCCAAAGTCAAGAGGTGAACCTGGGATCTCGATTCGATACAATGGACACCGGAATCCCATGGAGCCATACCACCTCATTTATGTAGATCTTGGCAAGCTTGTCTATCGAGTCGGTCATCTTTATAGGCAAGAATAGTGCAGATTTCATTAACCGATCTACGATGACCCATATCGCGTCATTTCCTTTCCTCCCTTTGGGAAATCCTAACACGAAATCCATGGTGATCATCTCCCACTTCCATTCTGGAATTTGTAATGGTTGTAATGGTCCCACAAGCCTTTGGTGTTCAACCTTAACTTGTTGACATATCCCACACTTAGACACATACTCAGCTATTTCCTTTTTCATATTAGGCCACCAATAGTGATGTTTCGGGTCTCGATACATCTTAGTGCTGCTAGGATGTATGGAGAACTTGGACTCATGTGCTTCTTGTAAAACCATTCGTTTGATTGTTTCATCATTAGGCACGTACAACCATTGTCCCATCATCAATGATCCATCATCCGCTACCTGGAATTTCATTTCTACCCTGGCTTCCACATTCTTCCTAATCTTGGACCCCTCCTTATCATGGATTTGGGCATGTAGTATTTGTTCCCGATACGTTGGTCGCACCAACAGTTGGGCTACCAACCCACCTCCTGCATTAATGCCTAAATCTGCACCCATCTTTTTCAATTCCGCTAATTGTCGCTTCTTTCCCACTGGTAACCTTCCCAGGATGGCTTTATTTTTGTGACTAAGGGCATCTACCACCACGTTTGCTTTCCCTAGGTGGTATTCTATGGTGCAGTTATAATCCTTAATGAGCTCTATCCATCTTCTTTGTCGCATGTTCAACTCCTTTTACGACATTAGATACTTCAGGCTCTTATGATCAGTAAAAATTTGGGTTCGAGACCCGTACAAATAGTGTCTCCATATCCTTAAGGCAAATACTACAGCAGCCAACTCTAGGTCGTGCACCGGGTAGTTCACCTCATGAGTCTTCAACTACCTTGATGTATAGGCAATCACCTTCCCATGTTGCATCAAAACACACCCCAATCCCTTCCCCGAGGCATCATTATATACCACAAAACCCTTGGTCCCTAAGGGAAGGGTTAACACTGGAGCAGTGGTGAGCCTTCTCTTTAATTCTTGGAAGCTTTTCTCACATTCTTCTGACCACACCCATTTCTTATTCTTCCTAGTTAGCTGGGTTAAAGGGGTTGCAATCAGGGAAAATCCTTCGATAGTATCCTACAAGTCCCAGGAAGCTACGTATTTCAAACAACACATGCACATTAAAACTATTCATTAGTAGTATACCTGCCACAACATCTGATGCAGCCCTAACCTCCTCATGTGTCAGGTGGAAGACCCTCCCCGGGGTCCAATCATCTTATGCCCTTGGTCTCCCTCGACTGGAGTTTGCTCCTGATTGAGAAGATCTCACTGGCTTATTTATGGTGACTGACTGTTGGTGGCTTTGACTAGCTGCCTATAGCTCTGTACCTGTCCAGTGTTCCTTTTAGGGCAGTCCCATTTGTAATGACCTCTTCCACCATAGTAATGACACCCTTGACCCATATACTGGCAGTTCCTCCACCTATGACCTTCTCCTCTACACACAAAGCATCGCCCGGGGGAAACTGAGCAATCCCCAGGGGGTTTTTGTCCATATTTTATACAAAAAGGATAGTCAATACCCTTGTGGTCACCGGTCCCAGTTGAAGAGTTTGCCCTTGAGTGCGACTGTCCAACCATCACCCTCCCACTTGACTGTTGGTGAGGCGGTAACATCAAACTCCCTTTTTTCCTGTACTGCTTAAACATTCCACCTTTTCCTTTCTTCGGGAGTGGTGGTCTACCGCTGAAATAGTCCCCATCTCTCTTTTTACCTATACCCTGATGTCCCCCTTGACTTTCTCTAATACAAGTCTCCAGAGCCTGTGCAGCCTCAATCAACTCCCTCACAGATTTAAACCGTAAGGCGATCAATCCTTGTCTCAAATCCTGTCGCAAACCATATCTCAACTTCTCAATCATATGTTCCTCTGTCAGCATATAGTGTTGGGCGAACAATGAGAGATCATGGAACCTTCTTTCGTACTTCAATACCAACATATCACCCTGTCTTAATGCCAAAAACTCTTGTTCTTTCACTTTGCGATGGTACTTGGAATAAAACTGATTCTCAAACTCTGTCTTGAAGTCACTCCAAGTTAGTGTCTCAGTTGCACGCCTCAGCTGAACTATTTCCTACCATGTCATGGCCCTATCAGATAGTAACTGGGTTGCACAATTTACCCTCAAACCCTCGGGTATGCTTATTTAAATCATAGTCTTTTCTACCTTTCTAATCCATCTCCCAGCTACCTCTACATCTTGTTCCCCCATATACGGTTCACAGCCCATTTCCCTCATACTCTTGACTAGTCGCACCAGTAGCACCACGTTGTCCATGGTCGTGCTAGTCATAGGGGCTGTCTGTGGCATCTGTATAGTGGGAGTTGTTTGTGTCGCCGAACCAACCATGCCCTCCATCACTGCTTTAACTATTTGTATAAGGAGTCCCGCATCTACATATTGTGGGGGCACACCAGTTGGAATAGTTGACGGTTGTGATTCTAGTCTTTCTTGTTGCTCTGCTGCAACTAGGGGTACTTCCTCTATCGGTTAGGCCTCCGGCCTTCCCCTGCTACCGCGGTTTCCCCTGCAAAGTTTCGGGTGGTATTATCAGAGCATAAGATGTCGTATCATCTAAGGGAATTTTGTTTTGCCAACCTTGGGCACCTTGGTTCCCGCCCTTCTTTTCTAAGGAGGGCAGTTCAGTTAATGTCCCTTGTCGGGTACGTACCATCCTAAAATTCACCACAACAACATAATTATCAGTGATCCTCAGGATCCAAACCAAGTGCTCTAATACCAACTGTAGTAACCTGGCTTTTCAAGCCCAAAACAATGGCAATTTATTTTTTGTACTTGACACACATCGTGTCGGTAATCGGTGAACCTATTCCCTCACATTATCAAGATACAATCCATACATCAACAACAATCAACTTTTCATTTAAAAGTGAATCTTACATAAACCCATAATATTATATTTACATGATTAGAAGTTCACATTAAAAATATACATACATAAACATGAGTTTGCATTCCTATCCTACTAATAGTCATCACGAATTTAAACAAAAGGATCTAATAAAAATTATATGTTCAGTACATTGATTCATACAAAATACATCGTGATTTAGAATGCAAACTACATGATTCCTTGCAAAAGTAGGTCCCCGTGTATTGGGTTTCCTAGGAACCTCGTTGGTGTGACGTCCTTGCTGCAGTACAAAACATTTAAGAGAATGCAATTATTTAATAATAATAATAATAATAATAATAATAATTAAACGGTTTGGCAGTTTAATGAAGCGTTAACATTATCCCATGTTTGAAGCATGACATTTATGGTTTCTTCATGTACTTGGTATAATCAACTCGTAGTACATATAAATGCACCAATTTTATTTTTTTTACAATCAACCATAATCTCAAACTCGGCTATCCTCTTAAGGCATCATTTGCTGAGGTTAATCATTCACATACCCCGGTCATCCACTTCAAATGCCATCAACCAAAGTTAATCAACCATTGTCCCGGTCATCCATTCGGATGCCTTTAGCCGAAGCTAATCAATCATTTGTCCCAGTCATTCCTTCAGATGCCATTTGCCGAAGTTAATCAATCGTTTGTCACGATCATCTATTTGGATAACATTAGCCAAAGCTAATCATTCATTTGTCCTGGTCATCCATTCAGATGCCATTAGCCGAGGCTAATCAATCATTTGTCCCGGTCATCCCTTCGGATGCCATTAGCTGACGCTAATCGACCTTTTGTCAATATTTAAGCATTTGACAATCTAATATTTGTTCTAACACAATATGGTAACATTCACGATAAAGTATTTCATTATTCAACATATGAAAAAGAAAGGTGAAAGTCACCTACCTGCTCCACCTGTGGGTTGTTCTTGTCTTGACAATGGTCCAATCCTGACCGTAACACCTAAGACATCAATGGTCACAAATCAGTACTTTTGTATCTTTGAATCACCTTCGTCACCACACTTATTCCAAGAGTTCATATGTTCACATTCAAGTGTTCCACATTTTATACCATTATACCATGAAATTGTTACTAGGAATTAAGTCATTTCTACCTAAGAGGTCTATTGTAGAAATCGACAGCGAAAACTGGTTCGTTGTCGGCTGCCCAATTCAGCAGCGAAAACTGGTTCGCTGGCGACTCCCCATTTGGCAGCGAAAACTGGTTCTCTTCAGGCTTCCAATTCGGCAGCGAAAATTGGTTCGCTGTTGGCACCATAATTTTGGTAGCGAAGACTGGTTCGCTGCAGCCAACATGTTTTGCGGCAGCGAATGCTACTTTGCTACAGACAACTCAATTTCGATAGCGAGTCACAAATTCGCTGCAAACAATACAACTTCGGCAACGACTACTAATCTGCTGCAGACCACTCAATTTTGACAGCGAATCACAATTTCCAGCTCCTTAAGACAATTTTAAAAACTATGTCTCTACTGATTTAGAAATCGACAGCGAAAATTACGTCGCTGTCGATTCAGAAAATCGGCAGCGCAACTGCGGATTCATAAATCGGCAGCGAAAACCGCGTCGCTGCCGATTTCTGAATCGGCAGTGATGGTGGAGTCATCAATTCCATATATATACCTTTTAGGTCTTTACATATTGGATCCACTTCATTTTAGGCTTAGAATAGACCCAATTGACACTTCTAATGGATCCTTTGATTTCATAGCCAGGATCACATCATCTCCTCTCTCCTTAAAAAAATTCAACCTTGAATCATCATGTACATCAAACAAAAAGAGATCAGATACATTAAAAGTAGCATTAACTTCATACTAACATGGAAGATCCACTTTATGAGCATTATCACTGATCTTCTCAATGATTTGAAAAGGACCATCTCCTCTTGGCATTAACTTAAATCTCTTTTGCTTAGGAAACCACTCTTTTTACATATGTACCCAAACTCAATCTCGTAGTTCCTTTATTGGCTTTGTATGCATATTTCTCATCCTTTTTCACTATGTGATTTCGTACCTTTTCATGCAAATCTTTCACCACTTGTGCTTTTCTATTACCATTGTCATAACTCATTTTTAGGTTATTCTCAAAATTTATCTTCTTTCTTTTTAAAATAAAAAATAAATAATAATACCAAGAAGATTGGTATTTTAACAAAAACAAGTTAGGAGGATTTCAAATATAGAGGAAGATCAAGTTGCAATTTTCAGATGGAATCGAGAGCATAATTGTACCCCTTTTATACCCAAAACTAAAGAGGCAATGTAGATTCATACTTGTAGTGCCTTCAAGAAGAAACTCAAGCAGTTGATTAAAGCTAAATGGATAACTTTCGAATAAACTTTGAACGTAAGTACAAACCCTTAACCTAATCATGCTTCAGGTGGTGGATTGGTAAATGCACTTGAAATGTTCGGGAAATTTAAAAGCACCAATGGTAAGAGTATGGTGCGAAAAAGGTAGCATGAATTCTTGAAGGACTCGAATTTAAAGGGGTATCCATAGAGGATGAAGTTGTACCATAGTTTTTTCATCCACACCATTTATAAGATCCCTACAAGAGCTTTTATTAGGAGGTTGGCCGAAGGGGAAGTGTATCGAAGTTGGAAAATGGAGCCTGCTCCTATTGTGTTTAAAAAATAATTGCCTTTGTCTAATCATGCCTGCAGAATTATTTTGATTTTATCATGTTTCAACCTATTTTAGTCTTATGGTAATTTGGCTTATAATGCCTGAAGACTTTCTCTATCAAATGAGCCTTTATTTTTGTTGTTGTTCCATGCAAATGACACTCCTACATGAGCACACCATTTACTCATGAAACCACTGCACCATGAATTCTTTGGTATGTTCCCCTTTTCTCCAAAAACTATGCATGAACTTATGTTTTCACAAGAATTTTTGGAAAATCAAGGTTTTAGTACAAAAATATAAATCAAATTGGCATTTGTTTTAACAAATAAGTTCTAGGAATTCAAGTGATCTCCTGGAAAAGAAACTTATAAAACTTGAAGAGTAACCCAAACACCATGAGATGACTTCAAAGCTGAGTTTGAGTTGAATGAACCATGAGAAACTACTTTTCATATTCACATAAAAGAAAGCAAAGCTTACTGATCCTAAGTGCAAATGTTTGAAATGAGGAAAAGCCATCTTTGATTCTCCTTTCACAAAGCTAGAATATACCTTTAGCAGTCCTTTTTTTTAGCCTAATACATTTTTCTTGAGAAAATTAACCTTGGCTAAGATTATACCCTACACTAGGGGGAAAGTGCATGAAATATGGAAAAAAAATCATCAATGATTAAAAGTGCTTAAACAAAGCTTGGGGGCATGAAAGAATCCAAAGGGATCAAAATGTTTAAGCATACCATAAAAATAACAAAGACAAAAGGCCCAACCCTGACATTTGGGGGCAAATGAACCATTTTGCAAGGTTTAGAAATACATGGACCAAAAGAGGTTAGGAAACAAGCACCAGTGATCCTTAGTCTTGAAATCTCTTAAACACCTTTTGAGCCCATAAATATCATTTTTCTTCGTAACCAAGAGCCAAAGCCTATGTTATGTGTCAAATCAAGCCCTTTTTGATCAAAGGCAGACAATCTGGATCAGTAGGCATTGCTTCCCCATAAGAAGCAAACTATATTATTCATACAAATAAAATGAATGCTTCGAAAACTGGTTCTCTGACCAAAAAATTATCACTTCATGCTTTTACCAAAACGACAAAACAATGACTTTCAAACCTGTCTATAGAAATCACATAAATTTCTTCAGAACAAGTTTGCTTGAAATTGACATTAAAATAGCTTCTGTGTTTGGAATAGCTTTGAAATTCCAGAAATTCTCAATAAAAGCACCTTGTAAATAACCAAATCTTCTTTTGCACAACCTCTTCCCTAAAAAAAACTTGAATTGAACAAAAAACACAAAATAGAGGATGTCTCTATGATTCCATTTCTAGGAAAACAGAAAATATAGGATGATGATATTAGGCCCTTCCCAGAGGTCAAGATCACAAGTAGTGACTCGAGTAAATCAAAGAGAAAAGCCATTAAAGCTTACTATAGAGATTCAAACTTTTTAAAAGGAGAAAAGTCTGTATATTTCTCAAGTAAGTATACATGCATATTAATCATAACGCATTATACTTTGATCTTTGATAGACTAGTGTCTCACCAACAAATCTCTTTTGAGTGTGCCTTTGAGCTCTCATCTCTCAAATAGTGCATCTTTAGGCCCTACTTCTTTCTTTAGCGTGCATTTGAGCCCTCGTCACTTGGAGAGCGCGCTTTCTAGCCCTATTTTCTCCCTTTTGGGTGCACCTTCGAGCCCTCATCTCTCAGGTAGTGTATTTTCTAACCCTACCTCCTTTCGAATGCACCTTTGAGCTCTCATCTCCGAGGTAGTATGTTTTTTAACCCTATCTCTTTTCGAGTACACTTTTTGATACGATCCAGGAAAGGTCAAATTCAGATTTTGACGTAAAAAGTGCACCTATCCAGTTTTACAGAAATAGTCATAATTCTCAATCCGACCGTTGGATCAAGCTGAAATTTTACGTGGAGTCTCCTGACATGTTTTCCTACCTTGGTTTAATATTTCAGGTCAATTGGAGTTTGGGAAGGCATCGAAACATGGGTCAATAGAGGCTGTATGAATTTTGTTATTTACTTACTTTTGACTTGTGGACTTCCTATTTGGTTAGGATTCTTTTCCTAAAAGGATGTGGCAGCTTATTTTAGGAATCTCCTAATTCTTCAAAGATCTTTAATGGGCTGCAACATAGTTTCCATGTGTGGCAAGGATTCATAAATTTGTTCAAAAAGACGTTTATTGGATTTTGCTGCAAAAAACTAAACAAGAGAAAATTGGATCAAATCAAGTCGGAATTAGCTGAAATTTGATACTCTAATTACTAGGTTCCTAATCACACCACATATCAAATTTGGGGTCAATTGTATATCGTTTGCTTGGGGTTTCAAATTCGGGTCTAATTAGGTCTGATTCATAATGTTTTTGCGTCAGTATATCAAACCTTGTCGTAAATTGCTCAAACTTTATATTCTGTCTATTTGGGTTGATATCGCACTATATCTGAAATTTTAACTCAATTGGACATCATTTACTTTAGGTTCCAGATTCGGACTTAACTCGTCGTAAACGAGTCTGTTTTGCATCAACTTTTGAACTTCGCATGCTTTTTGTTGTTTTATTTTCTTGCAGTTTATTTCATCATATCCAACATATTTGGGTGTTGTTTCATCATCTTGCTTATTTTTTTTCTGTTTTTATTCAAGTCTTCAGTTTTGTTCATATTTCGGATAAACTCGCTTGCTACTCGCGAGACTATCATTGCAGTTTCATTTTGCTTGTTTTCTAGTTTTTATTGCCTCTTGAGTCATATATATATTTGTATTGCGCTGACAAATTATTTTTATTTGGTGTTGGTTTCAGTTGCGCAAGAACCGCAAGAAGGTGAGACGAGAGGTGTGAGCGTGTGAGGATATTAAGAGTGTTTGAGCAAAACACGAGCAATGTGAGGATTTGTTTTTACCACTAACCAATTTTTGCAGGTACTATCATGTCAGATCAAAACAACACAACACCCCCCCACGATGTAGAACTTAAATTCCAATTGCAAACCATGACGAAGATGATGGAAATAATGAATTTCGTGATGGGGAATGTGTGTGACAGACTTGAGAAGGTGGGAAAACATGGAAACATGGCTAGGACATATACCCAAGACGTGAGAAAGGTTGGGGCTGAACACAAATCTAACAATAGTAGTGGGGCCGAAAGGCCAATGTGGGCTGATTATGAGGATTTTGGGGAGGACGTTGATGATATTGGTGATAGTGGTTTTAAGGATGAGACCATAGGCCACTGGGAAGGTTTTTGGCAGCCTAGAAACCAAAGGGATTTCATGTATTTTGATGAGGTGTTATGGCAAAAGAAAATGAGGATTCAAAAGGAGAGGTGGTATTAAAGGGAGAGAAATAAAGAGATTAGTGTTCTAAAAAAAGAATCCAAGAGTCTATCCCGTATTCTAGGGGAGATGAAGCAAGAACTTGATGTGTTAACAGCAGCACTTAATGCCTAGCAAGCTTCATAAAGAGAGGAGAAAAAAGGCTCCAATGAAGATATACAAAATAGAACGGCTGCAACTTTAATCTAAAGTTGTTGGCGACGATTGTTGGCAAGAAAAGAACTCCAAAGGCTTCAAAAAGAGGCTAAGGAATTATCCATCCAACTTGTTGGTGATTCAAGGATGAATCATCTTGAAGAGAGAGGGAATGATACGATCCAGGAAAGGTCAAATTCAGATTTTGACGTAAAAAGATCACCTATCCAGTTTTACAGAAACAGTCATAATTCTTAATCCAACTGTTGGATCAAGCTGAATTTTACGTGGAGTCTCCTGACATGTTTTCCTACCTTGATGTAAAATTGCAGGTCAATCAGAGTTCGGGAAGGCATCGAAACTTGGGTACAGAGACTGTATGAATTTTGTTATTTACTTCCTTTTGACTTGTGGACTTCCTATTTGGCTAGGATTCTTTTTCTAAAAGGATGTGGCAGCTTATTTTGGGAATTGACACGATCAAAGAGTTGATGTCTTATCCCAAGTGCAGGAGTGTCACAGTAATAAATAACCCGGCAAGAC
>Ga0325405_1008503_pt1 | contig 10195 bp, 13 predicted proteins | sample PopdelMetagenome_21_FD_205663 | JGI IMG/M metagenome (GOLD analysis project Ga0325405, IMG submission 205663) | Populus deltoides microbial communities from Bellville, Georgia, United States - Xylem-Control-R2 | ecosystem: Host-associated > Plants > Phyllosphere > Stem > Wood/Secondary xylem...
CCTCGCAAGCGGTTTTGATCTTACCTCCCGTGGTTTTTTCCCCACGACTCCAATAAATAAAACCTATTTACGCCCTAGTTTCAGCATCTCTGTGACTGTCTCAGGAACAAGAACAGAAAAGAGAAACCTCTGGATCATCGAAGGGTTGGAACATCAGATCAACAATGGTAACGATCAAGGCTGTTAAAGCTCGTCAAATTTTTGACAGTCGTGGAAATCCCACCGTTGAAGTAAGTCTTCCTCGATTCAATTTTAGTCATCCAATGATAACCCGTCATTTTTTTCTCACTTTCGATGTGTTTTTTTGTTTTGTACCTCGGTTTTTCATGTTTGATGTTATGTTTGGATGTTAAGAAAAAGTGGGGCAGATAAAATCTTCATTTTTGATATTTTCTTGGTAATAAAAGAGGAAGCTTTTGCAAATGCGTTATTGAGATGTTTTGGGATTTCTTTTTGTGCTGGCAGTTGCTGTTGTTCTGATCCTTTTTTTTTTAAAGTTTGATGTTTGGTTTGGATGTTAACAAAAACTGGGTCAGAGAGAAAGTTTGGTTTTGATGCTTTTTTAGGAATAAAAGTGGAAGCTTTAGTGGAAAGCATGACTGGGATTTGATTTTTGTAGTCCGTGCTTTCGTTCTGTTGGTGGTTTCTTGTGTATGTTTTTTTAGCTGATGAAATGGTGGGTTTTAAAATAATAAACAGGCAGATATTTTGCTCTCTGATGGAACCTATGCTAGAGCTGCCGTTCCAAGTGGTGCTTCCACTGGTAAAGATTATTACTTTTTGTGTATTTCACAAGTTCCTGTTCAAGATTTATGTGGTATGTATGTATTACTGTTTGCTTGATCCAGATCTGATTTTGTGTAATTGTGTGTAAAAAGGTGTCTATGAAGCTTTAGAGTTGAGAGATGGAGGATCAGATTATCTTGGGAAAGGTGTACTTAAGGTATGTGCAGATCATGTTCTTATGTTCTCGTGTATATTGGCCGTACTGGCTGTGGAGATTGTTTCTTAATTTTATTTTTGTGTCGTGATGATGTTCAGGCTGTAGGGAATGTCAATTCTATCATTGGACCAGCCTTGATTGGCAAGGTAATATATGGAAATTCAATTTTTTATTTTCATTATACATGTCTTCAATCACAAACAGTGTTTGATGATTGATGTGGGTTTTCTTACAGGACCCAACAGAGCAGGTTCAAATCGATAATTTCATGGTACAAGAGCTGGATGGAACTGTTAATGAATGGGGTTGGTGCAAACAGAAGGTTTGTTTAATTTCTCATCTCATCAACATTCTATTTTGCTCGTAGAGAATCATTTGTTTAATCTGTTAATGACTGGTAACTTATATTCTAATTGAGACTCTCCTTTTTTTTTAATTATTCCAGCTCGGAGCAAATGCTATATTGGCAGTGTCACTCGCTGTTTGCAAAGCAGGTGCAATGGTTAAGAAGATCCCTCTTTACCAGGTATATATGCTGTGCTAGTGTAGTCTGCTGTTCTATTGTTTCATTGTAATCCTTGGGGGGTTCATTGTTGTGATATCATTTATCTTGCAGCACATTGCAAATCTTGCTGGAAACAAGACCTTGGTTTTGCCAGTACCTGCATTCAATGTCATCAATGGAGGTTCCCATGCTGGAAATAAACTGGCAATGCAGGTAATTTTGATGATGAACTCACGTGGTTAAATGGCTTTTCCCCTTTTTTTTTGTGCTTGCCTTTAACATTTGTCTTTCAACAGGAATTCATGATTCTCCCTGTTGGGGCATCATCTTTCAAGGAAGCCATGAAAATGGGTGTAGAAGTGTATCATCACCTGAAGGTAATTTTATGGTTCTTAAACTTTATTCTCTTTTATGTTCAATTCAAATTACCACTGTCTTATATTGTAACTTCTTGCATGTACATACAGTCTGTGATTAAGAAGAAGTATGGACAAGATGCCACCAATGTTGGTGATGAAGGTGGCTTTGCTCCTAATATTCAGGTTTGTTAATGCTACTAGCTACCTGTTCATGTTCTAATTGTTGCATTGGAACTGCTAGGTCTTGCTGGTTATCAATTGCGATTGAATTAAACTGGGCGAGTAGTGGTAAACTTGAACCGTGTCGTATGTGTAGGAAAACAAAGAGGGTCTTGAACTGCTCAAGACAGCGATAGCCAAAGCTGGATATACTGGAAAGGTTGGTGTCATTTCTGATGTTAACGTGCTTTATCATTCGCTTGTAATCTAATTAATTTTCTGTGTCTCATGCTAGGTTGTGATTGGGATGGATGTTGCTGCGTCCGAGTTTTATAATGACAAGGACAAGACCTATGATTTGAATTTTAAGGAAGAGGTAATCACATGTTTGACAACCAAATGCTTCTTTGTGCCTGCTTAGAATGATTGCATTCTATTTAGAAGGTTGGATTTAAACTTGTGACTCTGAGCCTATTATCTATCTGTCTCAGAACAATGATGGATCACAGAAGATATCTGGAGACAGTCTAAAGAATGTATACAAGTCATTTGTGGCTGATTATCCAATTGTGTCCATTGAGGATCCATTTGATCAAGATGATTGGGAACACTATGCTAAGATGACTGGTGAAGTTGGTGAACAGGTGCAAATTGTTGGTGATGATCTACTTGTCACAAACCCCAAGGTGATTCTGGGAGCTTTGTATAATGTATGATGAGATAAGCACGTTTTCATATTGATTGGGCTTATAATTAAATGTTTGATTTTGTTGCAGCGTGTGGAGAAAGCAATTAAGGAGAAGTCCTGCAATGCCCTTCTATTGAAGGTAGTATCATCAAAAAATTTTATTTTAGACGAGGCATCCTATTATATTGGAGCTACCAACTCTGAATAGTTTTACTTTCTTACACAATTTATCAGGTGAATCAAATTGGTTCTGTAACTGAAAGTATTGAAGCTGTGAAAATGTCTAAACATGCTGGCTGGGGTGTCATGGCAAGCCACAGAAGGTACATCCTTGTTTTTTTGTGGCTTTGATTAATTACTTTTCCACCAACGAACATTTCTAAAACGGTTCACCTTGTTCATTGCAGTGGTGAAACTGAGGATACTTTCATTGCAGACCTTTCAGTTGGATTGTCTACTGTAAGTACTAGGGCATTTCCCAAGTTCTTGCTGTTTGTGTTTTTTACCTTGTCAAATTATGTGCTCTTGTTATTTTGCCTCCAATTAAAATTTTTGGAGCACGTGAGTTGCATATGTTGATGTATTGTTAGACTGTTGCTGGCTGATGTTTACCCTCTTTTCTTCCTCCTTCACAACAGGGACAGATCAAGACTGGAGCTCCTTGCCGATCAGAACGCCTTGCAAAATACAACCAGGTAGATGGAAATGTCTTTCAACTCTTGACCATCAAGAAGTGTTTTTATCATCTGTTGCCTTCTCTCAACTCTGCGATCTGAACTAATGGTGATTGACCCCCCCTGGTATTTTTCTAACTGCAGCTTCTCAGGATAGAGGAAGAGCTGGGATCTGCAGCAGTATATGCAGGAGCAAAATTCAGGGCACCAGTTGAACCTTACTAAAAGCATTACCAGTCTTACTGAGCAAAATTCAGTACCTCTAAATAAGCTCTTGAGCTTCGTGCTTGTACTTTGCAGCATATTAGTTTTTGCTTGGTAGTGATGTTTTTGCGGCCATCGCGGCTATAGTTACTTGCATTACCTGAGGGCGTGAGTTCTGGACGTTTCCCAGTGCTGGTTTTTGTTTTGATTGTTATTAATAATATGCTTGAACTGTGAGTTATCACAGAAGTTTTGAGCATGTTCAAGTTCTAACAACATATTTTCCATGACATACCTTGCACTTTACCTCGTAAAACTCAGTTTTTAAGACCATCTCAACAAACATGATCTGTAGAACTTTCTCTATGTAAACGACTGGATGGTTTCAAAGTTGCCCTTGTCAGCTCCTATGAATATGGAGAGCTTTTATAAACAAGAATTTTCTGGAGGGTGGTACTGATTGTTTTTGGTGCACGGTCTGAAAATAAATAAATAAAAATTTTAAAGTAAAAAGAAAAGAAGATTTAGTGCATCAAGGTTACACAATAAAAATTTAAAAAAAGATGAAGAAATTTTTAATTTTTATTGGATGAGATATAATAATAATAATATAAAAAAATTGACTATCAAATGGTACAGTGACCTGTATGCTGGTCGATTCGATTTGGGACTCGATGAAAACATTGTAAAATCTATTCGATTTGGGACTCGATGAAAACATCGTAAAATCTGGTCGAGGATGACTTGGCGTAACCTCTCTTCTAAGTAGATAATTTTTTTTATATTTTTTTTTAATTAGTTATTAATTTTATAAATATTAAAAAAATATTTTATTTTTTAATACAAGGAGTATATATACTTTATGTTTATAAGAAAAAAAAAAATTTTAATGTGAAATAAACAAAATTTGGTTTAAATAGTTGAATTTAAAAAAATAATATAGTATTTTTTAAATGTAAAATAAAAAAAATTTAAAGTAATCTTTTAAACTTTATTATTTATAATATATATAGTTTATATTCATATAAATTATTTTTTAATTTTTTCATATAAAATATTAAAATTTCAAATATATTTTTAAAATTTTTCATATAACCGGAAACCTAGCTTTTTTAACTGGGCTAATTTTCACGTCAAGTTTAATAACTATAACATCCTTGACTATAATAAATAATAAAGGGGTGTACGGTGATAGCAGTTAATTTGAATTTTATTCTAGCATTTGAACATAAGAAATTGTAATTGAAACCCTAAACTTTTATCATTTGAAACTCCTCATGTGGTAAATAAAATGATACCCCACTCATAACACCGTTGGTCTGTCGCCCTGAAGTGCCCTATAAAATTGTTCTTAATTATATATGGCTTTACGTGTTGCAAGGATACTGATTAAGAAACATTACTAACAGCATATGAATCCTACATGATTAAGAGAAGAAAAACGGTGGGGTTCTTCCTCAAGCTAGTAAACAATTCTTGTTACTACAGTGAAATTACAGGTTCAAAAGATAATTCACTGCTGAAACAGAATCAGCTAGTTTTTACCAAAATTTTTGCTCACGACACCCTTCTTGACACTAAAGATTATATGTTGGGGGTGAACTTGCAGTTTTGTAACACAAGCCTGCAATTATAACACTGGGCGATCAAAAACCAATGACTTCAAAAGCCGAAAAAGAGCGCATGAAAGGACTTCAAAAGCCGAAAAAGAGCGCATGAAAGGATGATCACCGAACGTTCACCAACTCAACATCAAAGACAAGCCATGAGTGTGGCGGTATTTTCCCACCAGCACCCCGTTCTCCGTAACTGCATAAAATATACACAGTAAATATACTTTGGCAGGGAAGGAAGGCTTAATAAAGAAGATTTCAACAAATTTCAAAAACCATGCTTCAAGGGTTTAATAGATGGACCCCAAAGGCAAAGAATTCGATAGTGAACTTATGTCATGTCATGCGGGAAGCAACAGATAAGGCATTGGATTAGGTATTGTCCAAAAGTAACCATGCAGATCAAATCTAATGAACTTAGCCAGAGTGAAACAATCACTGATGTGGTAGCTATAGCTTACCCCATCGATGGTGGAATTGTGAGTCTTCTTTTGTCACCAACCCGCATGCCTGAGGGTTAACACATATAAACATGTAAATATACGGATAATAAATTAAACATACAAGTTAATTCTTAATCATTAATATGCCTACCATTAACTCCAACATCCCATCCCTTTATGACTTGTCCGACACCTGCATGATCACATGAAAGTAATTTAACCATCACAAAATCAAGTATTTGTGATCCATTGACTACAGTCCAAATTGTGGTGTACCTAGGCGGAATTTGAAGGGAGCTCTTCCGACATTAGAGTCAAATATCTTGTCATTCTTCTTCAGCTTACCGATGTAGTGCACACTGACCTGAAACTCAAAAAACAGATAGTTTCAGTCGCTTGAACAACCTTTTGCGTCCTGTTAACCAATAACTTCTGGAAAAAAAAACACACCAATTAGGTTTACAGTAAATATGGGTGAACTTGCATCTTGCTTGTATGAAATCATCAACAAGCCAGCAAGCCAGTAACTGATAGAGGCAACTCAGTAACATGCCATATAAGGTGACAAATTTGAACATTTCAGAACTGAGTCTAGATATTCTAATGATTCAGAAAGATTTAACTCTTACAAAATTGATGAAAAAGGAAATATTGATTATCGAATCAACCTGTCTATCGGTAAAAAATGATGGAAAATTTATTATGTATCAGAACATAAATATTTTATTGGTTCATAAGAGAAAACAAAAAATTAATCAAAGATATAAGAAAAAAAACTACATTGATAAAAAGAATTTTACCGAATCTATTGTAATAAATCAAAACTAATTCAAGCACCAATTACAAAAACAGTGTGCTTAATTTTACCACAGTTAACCGATTTCCTCTATTTGGAGTGTAAAGAGCATAGAAAAAAAAATTAAGCAAGTGCTTGGAAAAAAATATGACTTTGCCTTTGCAGGCTGGTTGATCAATAGTCAAATACGAGGCGAAGAGCTACCTGACTCCCGGGAGAAGCACGTTTACCATCTGGTTTTCCCATTGATAATTCTTCAATAACCAATCCATTTGAGAAGGTTCTAGCTTGTGAAGACTTGGTTGTAGATTGCTTATCATCGGAATTCAACAAAGATTTGGCTTCACCTCCCACAGCTGAAACAGCTTGTTCCTTGGTTGTTCCACTATCCTGGGTCTTCTTCTTCTTCTTCTTTTTCTTCTTTTTTTTATCAGATGAATCTTCACCAGGCATACTACCAGCATCAGTGTCAAGGCCCCTGCAAATGGGTTCAGTAGCAGCATATTTAAGTAAAAGCTAAAAAATAATACTAGCAATCAGGCTACCATAAAAGCCTCCATTCACCAATACCAGCATCCATGCATCCATTCATGCTAGAGAGAGACAGGGAGAGAGATGAAAAAATCCTAAGCCATTTCCCGTTATTGTGAACCTTTCAATGTGTGTGGTGAGATTATTTGGAGAGAAACTCCGAGTTTAAAAACAGAGAGTTCACATACTTATTAAATTAGACTGGGTCCAGGCACATTTCCACATTCAATGACACATGGACACACATCATAAGAATGGACATATTTGCATCTTTGACAGGCAACAGTAACAACATTCCATATTGCAAAATAATAGACTATGGTTCTCACCTCTGATTGTGTTTGTTTCCATCGGTAGAATCCTGCCTTTTCACTTCCTCAGGCTTGATTTCATCTCTAGAGGCATTGTTGTTCTCTTCCTTGTCATCCATTTCATCAATCTTTTCCTCTGCACCTTGTTCTCTCTGCTTCTTCTTCTTCTTCTTCTTTGTTTTGCTGCCATCAAAAGTCAAGAGCCACTTCAGAAGATAGAATTGACAAGTCAAATGTAAAGCAAACTCCCTGCTCTTGGAAAGTGCAGCCTAATAACACAACCAAGCTGTCCCTTAAGAAAAAATGAATATTGTTTTTAGAAAAAAAACACCCAGTTATGGATGGTCTCACCTTTCTGGTTGACCGTCTTCATCAATGCTTTTAACCTTTCTCTTTTTTCCAGTAGTGTCATCATTATCCTCTCTATCTATCTTCTTCTTTGTTTCTTGGGTTGTTTCCTTATCTTTTTGTCCATTTATTTCTGCTTGGGGCTCCTGAACAGTAACTTTTCTTTTTGCCGAGGAAGAAATTGGAAAACCATCTTCATCTTCACTTTCCAGAACTGAAATGCCTGCATCCCTCTTAAGAACAATTTGTCGTTGGGAATTGTTTTGGTCTTCCTGGTCACTTGGTTGATTATTCTTCTTCTTCTTCTTTATTCGTTTAGACTTGCCATTTTCTTTTTTAGGTTTGTCATCTTCAGTTATCTCCTCGATTACAACTAAAATAAGGAGCAAATTTAAGGGAAGAAAACATCTTTGGTTAGTTGTTGCCAGTAATCATAAAACTCAAATACCAAGTGTCCCAGCAAGCACATTTGACATAAATTTAAACAGCCACCAAACATTGAAGCTAGACGAGAACAATAGATTATGAACTCTTAGTGAAGTAAATATGATATATTGTGACAGTGCAGAAATGTTATGACATTATGTGGACAAGTTTGAGGTAAATTTTCTTTGGCATATATAAACGTATAAAATTCATTAACTAGAATTACCATGTCTTAAAAAATCTTCGAGTTTCAAAACATTCTGAAGCTTTCCTCCTAATCTTTTTTTCTGATATTTTGAACTATTTATATCTTGCAGAAATATTAAACAGCCAACAGTCTCCACGTACTAATACTAGCAGAGATTTATTTGGAACAGAACTCCAAATATATGGATGCATTCTGTGGCACCAGCTCCAGACTTAATGGCCATGTTGGAAGTAGATCAAGTATTTCATCATACAAGTATATAGTCACAGCTTTTAAAACTCGTTTGGAAGCTATATAGACCTCAAAGAAACAGAATAAGGGGAAACAACTATATAGACCTCAAAGAAACAGAATAAGGGGAAACAACTATATAGACCTCAAAGAAACAGAATAAGGGGAAACAACCATATAGACCTCAAAGAAACAGAATAAGGGGAAACGATCCTTGTGAATATAAAGATGAAACATATTTAATCAAATTATCAAATTACCTCCACCATTGGGAACAGGCGAGGGGGGATAAATTTGAAGATCATTGTCATCATCAATGAAGTCATCATCATATTCATCATCATAATCATATTCGCTGGACTCGTCTGATTCCGTGTCAGCAATAGTCTCACCCGAATCACTTAAAATTTGTAGAATTAAGAAGAACAAAGTAATGAAAAAACTTAATTCAGCCGAACAATTTTGCATTGCCTTCAAAATAACTATAATTACTTGAGGTGGGTGGGGGGAAACAACAATAACAACTAAAATACAAGCCCAGAAAAACTAGTGAAAAGGATACTATTCATATTCATCTCGGAGGTGATCTCCTTTTTCAGAATCAAAATAACCACAAAGATGAATGCTTCGTGGTCCAATCACAGAGAACGCTACTAACTCATCAGAAAATTCAAGATTCAAAGAGCAACTTTCAGCTTTCCCTGGTAGCAATGAACATAAGAAAATTGGACTCTTGTGTCCAACTGAACACTGGAGTATGCACCTTTCTTCTGACGAGCCAAGGCCCAAAGTTGCCTGAATTGTATCACGACGCAAATCAACAACTCAAGAACAGAAATGTAATTAAGAGATGATCCAGCAATATAACAACAGCCATTCCACAACAAACCAATTGTGGAAGGCCAATATTAATGTAAACCTCAAAATATAAAAATGTATGCAATTTCACAATCTCCTTGCCATTTAAACTTTCAAAGCTCGGAAATAATAATAGAATGGATTGGCCTAGTCATACATACCTGTGTTACCCGAAGATTTCCTTGCACATCATCAGAGTGATAAGGGTAAGGCTTGCCTGGTTTCACTTCAATGCCTAAATAGCATATCAACACATAAAACGTCAAAAACAACATTCAACGACCAAACCAATTAAAACCTCATCTCAGTATCAACATTCCAAATTTTACAACAAAAAGACAAACAAAGAAAGAGGGGGAAATCCGATTACGGATAAGACAATTGCCCCATGATTTCTACGCAGCCAAACACGTCAAGAAAATGGAGTAAAGCATGAAAGGACGACAACCATTAGTTTCAGTAGCTGGAAATTGATTGAAATACATACCCCAAAAGCTCATCGTTTTGTTCTCTGGTTCGAAGCAGCTCTCTATCTAAAACCCTAAACGTGCCTTTACTCTTCGTTCTAAAAACCTCAGCTTCCGTGTTTTAAGAGTTTCGGCTGGTGTCAAGGGTAACACAGAAAGTTCGTGATACCGCATTGGAATGATAACACGTGTTTCTTTTTGCCCTTTCTCAGTTTTCTTGTTTGTGGTGATTGGCCCATTGGAAAAAAGAATAGCCTCGGGAAACATGGGCTTTGAGCAGTGATTAAATTGGTCCATTGAGTATGTAGATGATGATGGTGCTATTTTAATGAGGCCCATTTAGACCCAAATACGAAACACATTTTGATTACATTTGTCTGGCCCGGAGACTTCCTCATTAAATCAATATTTATAATAAAATAATATTAATT
>Ga0325405_1008505_pt1 | contig 10193 bp, 9 predicted proteins | sample PopdelMetagenome_21_FD_205663 | JGI IMG/M metagenome (GOLD analysis project Ga0325405, IMG submission 205663) | Populus deltoides microbial communities from Bellville, Georgia, United States - Xylem-Control-R2 | ecosystem: Host-associated > Plants > Phyllosphere > Stem > Wood/Secondary xylem...
TTATAAGATTAATATTCTATCTATTTTTATATCTTTAATTGAGACAATTAACAAAGAAATTAAAATAAAATGAACATTCACGGTAAAAATTGCGTTGTCGTAATTTGTTTCAACTTCTATTTTTTTTTACTTTACTTGTGTCTTTATCAATATGTTTATCTTTTTTCTTCTTATTTTTATCTTACTAGAGATTTCTCTTATTAATTATTTTTTTAATCTATTTTTCTATGTACTTTATACTAACCCAACTCTCAATTTTTTTATACACATCTTTTTATATATATATATATATATATATATATATATATATATATATATATATATATATATATATCATATGAGTTTTTTTTAATATCACTAACCCTCATGGTTAACGTGTTAACCTTTGGATCACATATTAATATTTATATATTTTTATGATAATAATTAAATAAAAATTAACTAATAATATGCTTGGTTGAGATTAAATTTAAATAAATTTATAAGAAGATCATCAACAAGCATAGACAATTAAATAAAAAAATAAATTAATAAGTTCAAGAAACAAACTAAATGAAGACTTAGTTTTTAATGATTCATTTTAGTGCTTATTATGTAAATCTTTTATATCTTACTTGATAGTACAAATTAAAATGAATTCACACAAATCACATTGCATGCATTATAGGATTGATATGCTTATAGTCGGTTCAGAATTTACCATACTTAAAACTGTTTAAACTAGATTTTAAGTTGAACTGGTTGGTTGCTTGACCATATCAAGTGAATTGATCGGCCACTTATTCATTCGGGATGAATATATGAGAATCTGTAGGAAATGACCGACCGTTTGACTTGAACAATCTAAACCGGTTAACCATTTTAGTTGTCAGAAGAACAATAACGGCTATAAAATGACTAATTTTTTGCTAGAATATATATATATATATATATATATATATATAAAAAATTAAAGAATTAAAAATAAATTTTGAATATATATTATATACAAGCTATATAAAAGCAAAAACAACTTCAAATCATCAATCCTAAATCATACTTATATGTATGCATTAAAACCTTCATATTCTTACACAAAAGTATAAATTCTCACACTCACTATACTTAAACACCTTCATACATTTTAAGTGCTATTGAGTGAGCTATAGAGATATAAGTTTCAATTATATTATCTACTCTTTAAAAGAGTATTGTTACATTTCAAAAGTATAATCCTTCAAGAGTTTAAGTGAAAAACTCTTTATCATGTACTTCATCTAGGTGAAAAATCTTAAAAATGGTATTTCTTCAAGTGGTGAAAAGGACTTAGTGAGGATTCATCAAGGACATTGTAATATTTGGCTTGAATTAGTAAAGAATAATATACTCAAGATCAGTTTGGTACTTAAGGTATGGATGTAGACTTATCGAACCACGTTAAAAACCGAGTTTGCAATTTTTATCCTTATATTCTTTACTTTAAGCACTTTAATTATATTGTTGGTTAATTGTGTTTAATTGAATTAATTGCAATATTTATTATTATTATTAGTGAAACATCTAATTCACCCTCGTAGATGTTATTGTTGCTTTAATCCCAGAATAACAATTGGTATCAGAACTTAGTTCTCATTTATATAAGTTTGCTTAGACTTTGAATAGAATGACAAGCACTAGTTTTAATGTTCAAAATGAAGGATCATCAACCTTTAGGCCACCTTTCTTTGATGATAATGACTATGTCTATTGGAAAGCTAGGATAATTATATATATATTCAATTTATTGATTATGATTTATTGCTATCTATTGAAAATGGACCTCACAAGCCTACTAAAATTAAAAATGATATAACGGTTCCTAAAGCCAGAAGTGATTATACCGATGGTAAAAAAAAAATGTTATCTATAGATGCTAAAGTTATAAATACTTTGTATTATGCATTGAGTAGAAGTGAATTCAATAGGATCACATCATACATGAATGCTGGAGATATATGACATGCATTAGAGATAACACATAAAATAATGAATCAAGTAAATGAATAAAAAATTGACATTTTAGTGAATTAATATGAGTTATTTAAAATGCTTTCAAATGAATCCATAACTAGTATGTTTACTAGAATGACACCTATCACTAATAATTTGGATGATCTGGGTAGGATTTATACTAATGTTGATATTATGAGCAAAATTCCCAAGTCTTTGCCAAAGACTTAGGAAGCAAAAGTGATGGAAATCTGAGAAGCTAAGGACCTCACCAAACTTTCAATGGAAGAACTCATCAGATCACTTATGACTCATGAAATCATCATGGAAAAACAAGAACTAGAAAAGAAGCCAAAAAAGAATTTGGCATTTAAAATCATACATCATGTTGATAGTGATGATGGTGATGATGGTGATGAAGTGGAGGAGGACATTGCACTTATCACGAGACAATTCTAAAATTTCCTAAGAAAGAAGTAGGGAACAAAAAGTTCTTAAACTTCAAGAAGGATGGAAATAAGGAAAAATATAGTAAGGAAGCATTTAGATGCTATAAGTGCAATAAGAAGAGACATATAAAGGTTGATTGCCCTCTCCGTCAAAATAAGAAGAAGAACCTTCATCACAAACGAGCAATAAAAGAATTATAGAGTGATGACTCAGAATCTAGCTCAAGTGATGGTGAAGAGCATTTTGCAAACATGTATTTTATGGCAATTGAAAGTGATAATGAGGTAATTTCTTCGGATGATAAATCCGACCTATCTTATAATGAATTGTATGATTTATTTGAGACATTGTATGATGAATACAAGAAGTTAGGTTCCAAGTATAACTTATTGAAAAAGAACTATGCATGTTTACTTGTTAAGAAAGATACTTTAGAAAATAAAGCATGCATTGTAATTGATGATTGCATTAAGATGAACCAATTTAAAGAGGAAAACAAGGCTTTAAAGGAAAAGGTTGATAAGTTGAACACTACCTAGTTAAATTCACTTAAGGTTCTAAGATTTTAGAAATCATATTTACTAGTTAAAGATGTGTTCTCATTAAAAAAAAAAGGTTTAGGCAATCAACCTAAAAAGAATTAAAAAAAATTAAAAAATTACTTTGTTAAAGCCAAACAATCACATGACCCAAACTAAACATGTAATTATTGTAGAAGCATTAATCACTTGATTTATGTATCTCCTATGAAAAAGAACAAAGTTAATAATATGACTTGGGTTCCGAAAAGAACCACCACTAACCACAAAGGACCTAAAAGGTATGGGTACCAAAAACCTCATCTTGATTTTGTGTGTGTAGTAATCAAAGGAATATAGAAAGTGGTTTTTAGATAATGCTTGCTCAAGACACATGACCAGAGATGGTTCATTGTTCTCAAGCATTACCAAAATCAATTATGGAATTCACCTTTGGAGACAACTTAAAAGGAAAGATCATTGAAGTTGGCAATATTAGAGGTAAGTCATTTCCCTCTATAAAAAAAATTATTTCTTGTAAATAGTCTAAAATATAATTTGCTAAGTATTAGTCAATCGTATAATAATGGCTATAAAATTATGTTTGACCATGTATGTTGCTTAATCCTTGAAAATGATAAAGTTGTATTTGTTAGTAATAGAAAAAGAAATGTTTATAAGATTAAAGTTGATGCATGCATGAGAATATAAAGTTATCTTGTTGCTAACATTAATGATAGTTTTTTTTTTTACATAGAAGACCTGGTGATATAAACATGGAGATGACTAATAGATTGAAGGAGTGGAATAAAAAAGTTTTTTAGAACATCTTTTAGAGGAAAATAAGGGTTCTTGCCAGTTTTGGTGAGATATAAAAAGTCATTGCTAAGGGTGGTAATAACCACTTGTACAAGTTAAAAAATGAGTTGACTAGTGAATATAATCAAACTCTTAACCAGGAGGAGATCTATTAGTATCAAAAATTAAGATGCCGATGGATTTCTTTTAGGGATAAGAACACTTTATTTTTTCATACAAAGACTGTGATAAGGAGACAAAAATATAAGATTAGAGCTCTAAAGGATGAGACTAATTTATGGGTGTGAGATGAGGTCACCTTGAAAGATATAGCGGTGCAGTTTTACCAAAAAGTATTCATATATGAGGATGGAGTAGTTTAGTGAGATAGCTTATAAAATGTTTTTCCTGAGGTAGATTTGGTTCAATTTGACATAAAATCTTTTAAGGCTCCAAGTCCGAATGGATATCAACCTATTTCTATCGGTCTTAATGGTATATGGTGGGGCCGATAATGTGTAAGTTTATTAAGGATGTTTTTTAAGGGACTTCAGAAGTAATAGATATCAACCACTCTTATATAATTTTGATTTCAAAAGTTATATTTGAACCAATTTAGACCAATTGGTTTATGCAATGTTAATTGCAAAATTTTGACTAAATTGCTAGTGAATTGGCTCAAACAATTGATGCCTTGATTAATTAATAAATTTCAAAGCAATTGTGTGCCTGGTAGGCAGATTATGAATAACATTATGATTGCTCAGGAGGTTAATTACTCCATGCACAAGATGAAAAGGAGGAAAGGAGTCATGACTATTAAGGTTAATCTTGAAAAGGTATATGATAGGTTAAAGTGGGACTTCATTCAAGAAACCTAAATAGGGGTGAGATTACCTAAAATGTTTGTAAAGATTATCATGAAATTGACGTAGCGGAAGTCTATTAAATAAAAGGATCACCGTCCCTTTGTAGATAATTGCTCGAGTCCACGAGCAGGAAGTAGATTACTCGAATCCACGAGTAAGAGATTGAGGTTCTGAATGAAATTCTTATTTCAATGAAAATTTTGAGTGTTTGTAACAAGGATTGGTTGCTTGTATTTATAGCTACCAATCCTAATTCCAATCAGAAACGTACTTGCAAAGATAATTAAAAACATATAATATTCCTACTTAAAAACGTAAACTAAAGTTCTAACTTTTAAACAATAATAGCAGTAGCAGAGGAGCACTTAAATAGTGGAATCCGTGTGCAATAAGGAAAAGAGCAGTAGTGGCAGAGCATGCTTCTTTGAATCCTGACGTGTTCTTCCTTGCAGCACTAGGATTCCAGTTGGTCTAGACTTCCTTCATTAAGTTGTCCTACATCAGTCTCCCCTTCTTAAACAGAACTCGTCCTCGAGTTGATCAAGTGAGAAGGACATTCATCTGGAGGATGATAGTCAAATAGGTCAGCAACATTGAAGGTGGAGGATATGGTCATTTCTGCAGGAAGGTCCACAACATATGCATTGTCATTAATCTTCTGTAGGATTTGGAAAGGGCCATGCTTTTTATTGTTCAGCTTGCTATACGTTCCTGCTGGTAGTTGCCCCTTACGTATATACACCATCACAAGATCTCCTACCTGATAGACCTTGGCTCGTCGTTTGCGATCTGCGGCTGTTTTGTACCGGACATTAGCTTCCTCTAGATTCGCTCGCACTTCGTCCTGAATTATTTTAATCCGGTCAGCCATATGCTCTGCTGCGATGCTCATTCCTGGAATTTTAGGCAGCGGTGCTAAGTTCAGTGCATGATGTGGTGGCTGGCAATAGATAATTTGGAATGGAGTTTTTCCCGTGGACCTGTTTAGCATGCTGTTATAGGCAAATTCAGCCTGTGCCAGTGTAAGATCCCATTGTTTTGGTCTCTCCCCTGAGAGGCAGCGGATTAAGTTTCCCAGAGTGCGGTTTACAACTTTCGTCTGTCCATCGGTTTAAGGGTGGCTAGTGCTACTGAATTACAATGATGTATCAAACCGTCGCCATAATGTCCGCCAAAAGTGGCTTAAAAATTTTGTGTCTTGATCCGAAGTGATGGATTTAGGAACTCCATGTAGACGAACCACTTCTTTGAAGAACAGATTTGCGATGTGCACGACATCTGATGTCTTTTTGCATGCGATGAAGTGAGCCATTTTGGAGTACCTGTCCACTACTACAAAGACGGAGTCAAATCCACGCTGAGTTTGTGGAATTCCCAGGATGAAATCCATAGATAAGTCTTCCCAAGGGGCTGCTAGGATGGGCAATGGCATGTAGAGACCTGTGTTCTGCATGTGTCCTTTGGCGGCTTGGCACGTGGGACAGCGTTTGACATGGTTACCAATGTCCCGTTTTAGCTGGGGCCAATAATACCTCTCTTCTACCATGGCCACTGTTTTGTCCCGTCCTAGATGGCCCCCCAAACCGCCACCATGGAGCTCGCGGGTTATCTGTTCTCGTAAAGAGCTCCTGGGGATGCATAACTGATTGCCCCAGAATAAATATCCCTCTTGAATATGCATGCCTTCCTGTGAGCGTCCTTATAGACATTTGGTCCAGATAGGGCTAAAATCTTCATCATCTGCATACAAATCCTTAAGGCAGTCGAAACCCATAACTTCAGTCCATATGGTGACAAGCAATAGCGTCCTTCAACTTAAAGCATCCGCTACTTTATTTAGCTACCCAGCCTTATGTTTCAGGGAGAAGGTGAACCTTTGGATGAAGGATACCCAACGTGCATGCATTCGGTTCACACTATTCTGGTTATTAATGAATTGTAAGGCGTGGTGATCACTGAAGAGGATAAACTCCCTTTGCACTAAGTAGTGCTCCCAAACCTTTAAAGCACAAAACACAGCATAAAGTTCAAGTTCGTAGGTGGACCATTTCTTGCGAGATTCACTTAGTTTCTCGATGTAGAAAGCAACAGGCCTACCTTCCTAAGACAATACAGCACCAACGCCAACAATAGACGCATCACACTCCACTTCAAATAATTTATCGAAATCTGGCAGTGTGAGAACTGGAGTAGAAGACAGCTTTTTTTTAATTAGTATGAAGCTTTGTTTTGCTTCAGGTCCCTAATGGAATTTCCCTTTCTTCATGCATTCAGTGATCGGTGCGATGATTCGACTAAAATTTCTAACAAACCGTCGATAGAATGTTGCTAGGCCATGGAAGCTACGCACCTCGCTGACATTCTGTGGAGTAGGCCATTCTCGGATGGCTCTTATTTTGCCTTCGTCGAATTTAATCCCCCTAGCACTCACAACAAATCCTAAAAATAGCAAACTACTGGTCATGAAGTCACACTTTGTCAAATTAACATACAGCTTGTTCTGTTGTAATACTGTTAACACTTCCCTCAAGTGTTCCAAGTGGTCAAACTTGCTTTGGCTATAGATTAAAATATCGTCAAAGTACACTACAACAAAACAGCCAGTGAAGGGTTTAAGTACCTGATTCATTAGGCGCATAAAGGTACTCGAGGCGTTGTACAGTCCAAAGGGCATTACTAGTCATTCATATAAGCCCTCTCTCATCTTGAAAGCAGTTTTCCATTCATCCCCGAGTCTAATTCGAATCTGATGATAACCACTCCGTAAATCAATTTTTGAAAAAATTTTCAACCCTGACAGCATGTCTAGCATATCCTCCAGGCAAGGAATTGGAAACCGGTACTTAATTGTGATTTTGTTAATGGCTCGGCTGTCTATGCACATGTGCCAACTGCCATCTTTCTTTGGTACTAGCAAGGCTGGCACTGCGCAAGGACTCATACTCTCCTGAACCAATCCCTTTCTAATCAGCTCTTCTACCTGCTCTTGTAGGATCTGACTCTCTTTCGGACTCATTCGATAATGGGGTCGATTTGGCAGACTAGCCCCTAGAGTGAGGTCAATCTGGTGCTGAATATCGCGCATGGGGGGGTATTCCATCTGGTAGCTCTGATGGTATGATTTCCTGAAACTCTGCTAGTAAAGGTCTTAGCTCCTAAGGAATGTTGTGAAGTTCGGTACCAATTCCTCCCCCAATTACTACTGCTAAAAGCTCTCCTGTCTTCTTGGCTTCGTCCATAAATTTTTCCCCATCGACCAGAAGCACTGACTTCCCTTTGGTTTTCGGTTCGACTACAGAAAATTCTTCCTTTATTGGACCCAACACAACTTTCTGCCCTTTACTCCTGAAGATATACACATTATCGCGCCCCTTGTATATAGCATCCACATCAAACTGCCATGGTCTGCCTAGAATTATATGACAGACGTCCATTTCAACTATGTCACAAGTAACGTTGTCCAAGTAATTTTGCCCAATGGATAATTGAATGCGGTAAATTTATGTGACCCTTGCTTCTGCACCCTGTTTGATCCAGCCGATCTTATATGGTGATGGATGTCTCTCAGTTTTTAACCCCAGCTTTGCTACCATGTTTTTTGAAATTATATTCTCGTTGTTGCCACTATCTATAATGACATCACATACCTTTTTATTCACAGTGCACCTGGTTCGAAATATGTTGTGTCGTTGTGTTTGCTCTATCTGTTTTGGCGCAAGTAGTAGTTTTCGAACTACTAGGGAACGTGACAATAACTCTCCCTTATCTCCCCCTGTGACTTCGTACTTTTCATAGGTGTATGCTAACTCATCTTCTACTCCTTATGTTGTTAAATATGTTTCTATTAAGTTCACTGTGCTCCGTCTGGGACATTGATTGGAGCGATGTCCTGGTTGCCCACATCGATAGCATTTATCTGTCGATGGATGAGCATAAGGATTTCTAGGTACTTCTATTGTTCCTCCAGTCTTTGAGGGTGCCCCGTTATTGTTTGGTCCTTTGGAAACTTTCCTTTATCTATTGCAGCCTGATTAAGATCAAAAAAGCTTCTCGTTCCAGCTATCGACTTTGCTCGTTCCAGTTGTGTTTCTGCTTTTGTAGCCAGGTTGATGGCTTCAGTTAAAGAACATATGGTTTGCATGGAGACCCGATCCTGTATAGCCAAATGTAGACCACCAACAAACCTGCTGACTTGTTGCGCATCAGTTTCTGACAGATTATTACGTAAGGATAATCTGTGTAATTCTTCAACATATGTTTGCACTGTCCTGTTTCCTTGTCTGCAATCCTGATATTGTTGAAACAGGATCTGTTCATAATATGGTGGTAAATACCTGGCTCGTAGAAGTCGTCTCATCTTTGCCCATGTTTGTACCATTCCTTTTCTCTGTCGCATTCAGGTGAGTTGCAGCAGCTCCCACCATGCAGAGGCTCCTCCCATCAATCTGTAAGCAACCAATTTTACCTTTTTATCTTCAGGGATCTCCATATAGTTGAAGAATCTTTCAACTACCGCCAGCCAATCAAGAAACCCCTCTATTTGCAACTAACCATTGAAACTAGGTAAATTCATTTTCATATGGAATGTTTGTGGTTCTCGCCCTCCTACATTGCGCTGTCCCTGGTGGTTGTGTCGAAATATTCCTCATCATCACTCAGTTCATCCTCGTAGGCTAATTGCCTATGTGGAATTGGATGGCGTTCACGAGCAGGAACAATCCTTTCCCTACAATTTTCGCCTTCGGGCTGCAGGTTATTTCCTGTTGTTAGTCTAGCAAGGGTTGCTTGTATTGCTTGTAATGCTTGCTGGGTCTCACGCTGGAAGTTCCTGAATTCAGTTTGTGTGATCATGCCCTCTTCATGTTTGCCGTCATCAAGAGCTTCGTTTTCACTCCGTGTGTTTGCCATCTGAACAAGTTAAACCAGCTCTGATATTAACTGACGTAGCGGAAGTCTATTAAATAAAAGGATCACCGTCCCTTTGTAGATAATTGCTCGAGTCCACGAGCAGGAAGTAGATTACTCGAATCCACGAGTAAGAGATTGAGGTTCTGAATGAAATTCTTATTTCAATGAAAATTTTGAGCGTCTGTAACGAAGATTGGTTGCTTGTATTTATAGCTACCAATCCTAATTTCAATCAGAAACGTACTTGCAGAGATAATTAAAAACATATAATATTCCTACTTAAAAACGTAAACTAAAGTTCTAACTTTTAAACAATAATAGCAGTAGCAGAGGAGCACTTAAATAGTGGAATCCGTATGCAATAAGGAAAAGAGCAGTAGTGGCAGAGCATGCTTCTTTGAATCCTGACGTGTTCTTCCTTGCAGCACTAGGATTCCGGTTGGTCTAGACTTCTTTCATTAAGCTGTCCTACATCAGAAATGTATTAAAATAGCTTCACTAAGCATTTTATGGAATGATATTCCTTCGTCTAAGTTTCTTCCTTCAAGAGGAATCACACCACGAGATCTGCTATCCCTGTATATTTTTGTTTTATACCTGGAAAAGCTTTCTTAAATGATAAGTAGAGAGGTGGAGATGGGTTCTTGAAAGCCTTTCAGAATGAGCAAAAGGGGTTAAAGTA
>Ga0325405_1008517_pt1 | contig 10183 bp, 9 predicted proteins | sample PopdelMetagenome_21_FD_205663 | JGI IMG/M metagenome (GOLD analysis project Ga0325405, IMG submission 205663) | Populus deltoides microbial communities from Bellville, Georgia, United States - Xylem-Control-R2 | ecosystem: Host-associated > Plants > Phyllosphere > Stem > Wood/Secondary xylem...
TTTGACGAAAAGTTTTCTATTTCTAATGGATTGGTCTTTACTGCAAGAATATGAATGACTCGCTATTCACTCGCGAGGGTCATAATAAAATAATAAGATTATGTAGGAGAGATGGCCGAGTGGTTTGAACCAGCACTGCTTCATTCCTCAAGGCAAGATGATTTTCTTTTAAAGTTCAAAACAGGCAGGTCACTCGATATTGAGACCATTTTTTTAGAAAAAGCGTGGAGTTTTTCTAAAAATCTTCAGATGGGCAGGTCACCCGATATTGAGAACATTTTTTAGAAAAAGCGTGGGGTTTTTCTAAAAATCTTAAGATGGGCAGGTCACTCGAAATTGAGACCATTTTTTAAGAAAAAACATGGGGTTTTTCTAAAAATCTTAAGATGGGTAGGTCACCCGATATTGAGACCATTTTTTTAGAAAAAACATGAAGTTTTTCTAAAATAATAATAATAATAAATAAATAAATAAGATGGGCAGGTCACTCGATATTGAGACCATTTTGTAAAAAAGCGTCGAGTTATCTAAGAATTTTTAAGATGGGCAGGTCACCCGATATTGAGACCATTTTTTAGGAAAAGCGTGGAGTTTTTCTAAAAAATATTAATATAGACAGGTCACCTAATATTGAGACTATTTTTAAAAAAACGTGGAGTTTTTCTAAGAATTTTTTTAGATGGGTAGGTCACCCGATATTGAGACCATTGGTTTAAGAAAAAGCATGGAGTTTTTCTAAAAAATCTTAAGATGGGTAGGTCACCCGATATTGAGACCATTTTTAAAAAAGCGTGGAGTTTTTCTAAAAATGTTTTTAGATGGGTAGGTCACCTGATATTGTGACTATTAGTTTTAGAAAAAGAGTGGAGTTTTTCTAAAAATTCTTAAGATAGGCAGGTCACCCAATATTGAGACTATTTTTAGAAAAGTGTGGAGTTTTTCTAAAAATTGTTTTTAGATGGGCAGGTCACCCGATATTGAAATCTTTTTTAGAAAAGCATGGAGATTTTCTAAGAATTTTTAAGATGGGCAAGTCACCCGATATTATGATCATTGGTTTAGAAAGACGTGGAGTTCACTCGATATGGGGACCATTGTTTAGAAAAAACAGTGAAAATAAAAAATTTAGGAGACATCTTTAGGAAAGCATAGATTTTTGATGTGTTATCAACCGATTTATCTTTACAAAACTTGCTACGCAAAGCACTTGACAAGTCCCGGCTTTGCAAGTTTTGTAAAGAGAGGGCATATGTTGTTATCCATTTTTGGGTCCAGCCCAAAGAAGAGGGGCCAAGCCGTGGCCAGACCCAAAGAGAAAAAGGGTCCTGGGCGGCCCTAAAAGGGGCCAAGCCATGGCCGGACCCAAAAGAAATGAGGTCCTGGCCGGCCCCAAAGGCAATTGGGTCGAAGGTCGACCTAAGGAGAAATGTGCCCTGCTACCCTAAAAGGAGTGGGTCTCGGTCGGCCCCAAAGGCAATTGGGCCAAGGGTAGACCCAAGGACAAATGGGTCCTGCCACCTCCAAAGAAGTGGGTCTCAGCCAGCCCTAAAGGCATTTGGGCCAATACTAGACCTAAGGAGAAAAGGGTCCTGCCAGCCTCAAAGAAGTGGGTCTCGGCTGACCCCAAAGGCAATTTGGGGGTCTTTAGTTGAACATAAATCGTCGATAGCTGGGAAGAGAAGGACCAAGTTATGACCTATGAGAAAATGGGTCAAGACTGACCCCAAAGTTAAATGGATCGCGACTCACCCCATAAGAGTTGGGTCGCGACCCGCCCCTATATGAAACGGGTCAAGGGTAACCCAAACCTAGGTAATTAATTACGTCGCATGCAGAACAAACCAATGTTCTGCACGCAACGAACCCTACAAACCATTCTCGTTAGTTTTTCATCTTTGGTCCAAAGGCAACGACTTTGAACACCTCTATGCCAGCTGTGGAAGAATGCAGAGGGGAGCCGCACCATCATTTAATGGCTAGGATTCTACATGTGGAGAATAATTACTGAGATCAAAGAATCAATCAGAATATTTTGTTTTCCTAATTTGCTTTATTTGATTGCAAGTCACCTGAGATTGTATCCTAGATTAGTGTGTTTTGTTTCCTAAATAAAGCTACGTAGAGGCTATATAAGCCTCGTGGGCTTACCTAAAAAGAAAGGAGAGAACAGGGGATAGAGGGAGAAAGGAGAAAAACCAGTAGAGATAGACAGAGGGAGAAAGGAGAGAACTAGTAGAGAGAGAAAACACAGAAATAAACTCAGGAGACAGACGACAACCAAGCAATAAAAGGGAGGGCTAAACAGACAAAAGCACTCATAAGATCAACCAGCAAGCCTTCACATCGCCTTCATCCTATCGGTTCTGTCCCCAGGTTTGTTCTCTTCATCTCTATGCATGCATGTTTATTCCTTTTGCATTGTTACTGTTCAAGTGAATTATAATTCTCTTAAACAGCAACCAAGTAGGAACGCATGGGGGGGGAAAGCCTATGCGTGCCTCTTGTTTGCCCAACCAGGTCACTGGTTTGGGCAAGTGACCCGGCTAGGTTAGCTGGGTCCAGCCCAGTCACATGGGCCGAGCTGGACCCTCCCCCAAAAAGGGTGAGATTATTTTTTCATGTAGTTCTTTTATTTTATTTTTTGTTTGTAAAAATAAAAATCTGGTATTAAAATACCCGTTATCAAAACAAAAATAATAACGCTTTGTTTTCGTGCATACGGCAAATACCCTAACATTGTTTTGAACGTTCCTTTTTTGTTAAGAAAAAAACAAATATTCCAAGTTTAAAAGAAAATGTGTTTTAGCATGGGTTTCTTAAACACAAAAATTATTTTCTTGCATTTTGAATTTTACAACATGTTCGGATTATTCACTGTTAATATTTGGATAAAAAAATCCCAAAGGGGTGAATATCCAAAATATTATTGGGAATAACTTGTTATTATTATTCACTGTTAATGTTTGGATAAAAAAACCAAGTGGTTAATATCCAAAATATTTTTCTAGGAATAATAAGTCATCACACATCCTTGAAATAAGCCTCGATTATAATTGGGGATATTTCAATTTTTGGCTCCACAGTTTACGAGCCATGAAAATATGAATCAAACACAGATTTCAAGAGATCTGCATTGGTTCTCCTTTGTACTTTGTAGATATATTTAAGTTATGATCCACATTGGCCAATGATTCCTTCTTTTTAGACTTTGAGCCCGAGTTTGTTCATCGTAGCAAATTTACCCTAGGAAAACTGATGGGATTAGAAAACATCAACACCATAGCAATTATAAGGCAAACCAAACATCAAGCAACTTACCTTAGGTAGGGCGTATTAGGGGTGCTAAAACCTTCCCTTTGCGCAACCAGTCCCTTGCCTTAGAATCTCTAAAGACTAGTTAGGGTTCCTATTGACCATAATACTAAGTGGCGACTCCCTTTTTCACAAAATAAAGACCCCAACATTCATTCCCTGCTCCGAGAAGGGTCGCCGTGACGTCGCGCTTTCACGAGGGTGCGACAGCGTCAACACAAATTTGATGAATACTTACATAATCAAATTTGATTTTTTTAAAAACAATTTGGCAGCACCTCCCCTATATTGGAGACTACCCAAATTGTTCAAACCTGCAAATATTGACTAGATATATGCAATGACACTTAAAATTCAACAAAACAATCAAACACTCTATTATGCAATATATACAATATTGAGATTAATTAAATTTAATCTTATATATTCAATTAATATTTTTACGGAAAATTCAACAATATCAATTATAATTCAACAAAACAATCAATCATTATTGTAATAAAAACAAGAAAATAGGCAACAAATTAATAAAAAAAATAAAAAATGCTTACTTTATTATGTTCAATACAAAAACAAAATAATATATATTGTTAACAAACCGAAGAAAAGATGAAAAATATAAAATCATAACAACTGTTGCTATCCAATTTTTGACTCAATATTTGATAAATTTTTGAAAAACAAACAAAAAAATAGAAAACAACGAAAACCCAAAAAATACATTCTTTATATATTTATATCGTTTTAGCATTTTTAGGGTTGTCTCAAAAGAATTTAAATTTCAAAGATCTTTTGAACGCGTTCGACTTTTAATGTGTCATTTTTAAAATTATCGATTTTCCTTGTTGAGACGACGTTGATATTGCTCGTTTTAAAAAACAATGAAGAAAATTTTGAGAATAAGGGGGGAGAAAAATTTCTAGGGAGAGGGGAAAAAAATTTAGAGGGAATACACAGAAAGAAAATCCTAAAAATCCCTCTCTTTCATCTTCTCTAAGCCAGCAGCTGCACCCCTCCCTTTGCAAAAAAAAAAAAAAAAAACCAGAGAACCCCATTAAACCAACCGGCCACCACCTACTCCCTCCCAACCTTCTCTCAGCCTCCTTGCACACTGAACTTCCTCCTTCTTCCCATCTCTTATCTCTCACCTTTCAGCTCTTCCATCCCGTTGGCCAAACTTAAACCAGCCGCCTCCCGTCTCCATTTCCTCTCTCAGACAACATAGAGCCTCTCCTTTATAAACCCAGACATGTCTGCTTTCTTCTTCTCGCTTCCTCCTAACAACCCCATAATCATTCCTTCCCCAAACCGAACACAATGGCAACCCCCACTGTCTTCTTCAGCTCCTTCAACCAGCCTCCAGCGGTAGCCACACAATGTTCCTTTCTCCAACAGCAACATCTCGCTCCCCAAGCAATAGCGTCTCCTTCCCCATCACAGTATCACCATCTCCCTCCTCCCAACGTTGATTTCTCCACAGCAGATCTGCCATCTGAAGAAGAAGAAAAGAACAACAAATCGAGAAATAGACTCGAACGAATAGACTGCTTATTGTGATTTTGTTGCTTTTGCAGGTGACATTACTCCTCATCACCTGTAGAGAAGGTTATATGAGGAGGAAATTGTTCTAGATCCCTTTGTTTTTTTTGGATTTTCTTGCGGCGGCGCGTGAACCCACGCGCCGCCAGTGGTGGCCGCATATGGAGAAGATGCGCCACCGTTATTCCTGCATTCCTAAAAGTCTTCCTCTGTAATTCATGGATTTTTAGGGGTCTGTTTTGTAATTTTTACATGTTGGAACATGAATTTAAATTACTATTATCAAGGTTATTAAAATCGCGTGTTAACTCATAAAATCTTATGAATTTACGAGTCAACATGTATCTAACGTGTTAAATCGGACTAAAAACTCGAAACCAGTAAAATCAAACTTAACTCGTGCCAAATAGGTAAAATTGGTAAACTCGGTAAACTCAGTTCGATTTTATGAGTTTACTAAATTTGTAATGAACCACGTCAGGTCCAAATTTGGCCTTAAAATGCTTGTTGACTAGTTTTTGCGAGATTGAATATATCTTTCAAACTGTATATTGGATAAAGTTGAAATTTTACATGGAAATATTAGATACATGAAAATATGTTGTGGTAAATTTTCAGGTCAAATGGAGTTGAAGAACATAATATTTCAGAGGATCATAGTTAGTAAACTAATATTGTCAAATATATCAAATAAGACCTTCGTGTACTGTTTGGAACATATTTAGAGCTACCGGTGCAATTTTGCTTCAATTAAAGTTGGGATAGAAACTAGACATTTGAAGCTTTTCAACCATATATCGTAGGCCTAATAATTTATCCAAACAAGAGAGAACGACATGTTTGAAATCAGGACTCAAATCTGCGAAGAATATACAAAAATTAGAGATTCAGGCCACATGGAGGAATTTTAACATGAAGACTTTTTTATTATTTTACTTATTTATTTTTAAATAATTATTTTTAATTTAAAATTTTTTTTAGTGCATTAGACATTGTTTAGGGGTTTATTTTATTATTGAATTTATTTTAGTTAATTACTAATTTAAACTCATTAGCTTGCAACCCAAAAGGGGTCTATCAAGACTTATTGTGATGGGAACAACCAGGTTGTCACTAGGTTTATGTATGCTTCCTACCTTCCAGTGATTCCCCTGTATTGAGAAATTTTGTTTTGAGACTTTTTATTTCTCCATATCATTAATTTATTGATTCATACTATTTATCTCTCTCATTTTATTTAGATCACTCATTCATTATAATATTGTCGACTCATTTTATCAGATTTTAATGCAATTTAATTTCTTGTTTAGAATTATCAATATATAATTACTTATAAAAAGCTCTTGCTAAAATAAAAGAGGATTTCAAACAAATATGATATAGAGACTATTTCAAACAAACTAGAAATCATAAATCATATCATACTCTAAGTTGTGCTAATTTTAATCTTCATATTCTAGCGCTAGAGCATTAATTCGTATACTCACTACACATAAACACTTTCAAGTATTCTAAGTGATATTAAGTGAGTTATAGAGATACAAGCTCCAATTGTTTTTTTTTTAGTAAACAAATCATCCTTGTAATCCTTTGAGAGTTATCATAAAACTCTTGACATTGGTGAGGTTTCGTCACTAATGGAAAATCTTTAAGAGTGCATATTTTCAAGTGACAAAAAAATCTTGGAGAGGAAATACCTTCAATTGGTGTAAAGATTTTGGTGTGTATTCATCAAATGACTGTTGTACTCTTTGAACTTGGACTAGTGAAAGAATACAATACTCAAGTACAGTTTGGTATTTGAGAAGTTGATATAGGCTTGTCCAACCATGTTAAAAATAAGTTTGCAATTTCTATCTTTATATTCTTTATTTTAAACACTTTAATTATTTGTTGGTTAATTGTTTTTATTTGAATTAATTGCAATAGTTGTTATTATTAGTGATACACATAATCCCCCCAGATGTATTGTTGCTTTATATCCAGAACAACACAAAATTGCTTGGCACCTTAGCCTAAGCCCTTTCCTTTTTATTTAGTTCTAATTATCTAACAACTCTTCAATTTAGACTCTAATACAACCCAACCCAAGCCTCGTGCAGGGTTAGCCAAGGAGAGAATAAGGATAGGGGGGAAAATGTTTAAGATGACACTTCTTGGTTATGCCTTTTACTCGGGTCGTGATTTTTGCTTTTAGCCCATGTTGGTTGGTCAAGGGATGATTTGCTTGGTCTCCACCTAAAAATAAAACTAGAAAATATATCATGCTGATTTTTTTTTTTAATTAAGCCTACCCATGTTCTTTGTATCATTTAGGATACCTTTAGACCTTATAAATGAATTTGGTCATTTTCGATCAATTTCCACACAATCAATTTGCTTCTTGATTTATGCAAATAACCAGGTAGAGACATTTTAATGTTTAACTGCTGCTATGACAGATTAATAACAATGGAAAAGAGTTTTCCATGTCCTCCTTTTCTTTTCTTTTTAACGTTTGAGAAAACATTGTACTCAGGTTTTCTTTGTACGTTATGATATTGTAACTAATGTTCACTAATTAAAAAAAACTTGCAAGAAGATTAGCGCTAGAAATGGAACAAGTTAAAACTAATTTTGTAATGTTAACTACGACCATGCATGGGTATTTATGCTAGTGATTCCGATATTCGCTAACGTGTGGTTTATAGTGATTAATTAATAACATTGTTTTGCTATTAACATCAAAGTTTTGAAATTCTAACACAGCAACGCTAGTGGGGGACATCCGGTAAGTCTTCAAACCAAACAAGAAGTTAGTATGTGACTGAGTCTATTGACTTCTTTTTTTTGTGTCACATCCAATGTGTCTATGTCTTCCACGGAATCTTTGAAGAATTTTAAACAGTCTAAAGGCAATTAAGCAGTCAGGAATTGGGACCACAAGTAAAGTCGCCATTTCACACTGTGCTACCCATCATTTCCCACCAACACCTTTGCCATAAAACTAAAATGCAGCCTAACTACAATAAATAAATAAATAAATAAAAAATAGAAAGAGTAATCAATTAGATTAACAATACAATGCAATAAAAAATGAATAAATAATAAAGGCACAAAGAAAATTAACATGGTTTGGCAATGGGCTTACTTTATAGATACAAAAGTCATAAAAAATGCATTGACATATAAATAGATTTTTAAAAAAAATTCATGAAAACAGAAAAAGAAATCAATTAGATTTATTTTGCAATAAATCAATTAATCACTTGAATTTCTCTATGAAAATCCCACGATTTAACCTCAAAACTTCTTGATCGATTCTTACGCGGAAAGTCAAGATAGTACTTTCCAATAGATGGCACTATCGAAATTGCTACCTCTTTTTTTGTCCTAAATTCGTTAACAAATTGGCCATGCCAATGTGGCCAATAGCCTCTTGGTATACAAAATAACATCTATTCAAGGGATTTCTTTCACGAAGAAAGGAATTGTGAACAGAAGTTACTATTTCCTTTGATGAAATGGGTTCTAAAACTATCGTCTCTCTTCTTTTTCATGTTATTATCGTAAGCATCACTCTTACCGATGCTCAATTCTGTTATACCACAGGAAACTTTACAGCTAATAGCACCTATGCAAAAAACCGAGACCTTGTTCTCCGTTCACTAGCTTCCAATGTCACAAACAAGGGGGGTTTCTACAATACTACAATAGGTTTAGGCAATGACACAGTTTATGGTCTTGTGCTCTGTATGGCTTCCCCATCAGCTGAAAATTGTTCCAGCTGCGTCAATTATGTTATTCAAATTCTCATGGCGGGATGTCCAAACCAAAAAGAAGCAATTTCATGGGGAGGGAATCCACTTCCATGTATTGTACATTATGCGAATCGTTATTTTTTAGGATCACTTGAGCTATCTCCTAATAGCATTCTATATAATACGGGTATCCTTGACGCAACTTCTACACAGTTTGAACAATTTTGGAGTGGTTTGGGAGAAACGGTAAAAAACGCTTCCACGGGCTCATCCAGGCTTATGCCAGCAGTTGAGACAGCAGACCTACCATTCAATCAAAAAGCTTATGTATTTATGCAGTGCACTCCTGATGTATCACCGGGTAATTGCAGTGTTTGCCTACAACAATCCGTAGATGACTATAAACGTTGTTGCTACGGGTATCAAGGAGGTATTGTCCAGAAACCAAACTGTATTTTTCGGTGGGATTTGTATCCCATCTACGACTTATTTCCTCAAGTAACATCTCCACCACCATCTCCATCTCCACCTCCACCATCTCCATCTCCATCTTCACCATCTCCTCCATTTGTTATTACTTCTCCTCCGCCAACCAATACCACAATCAGGAAAGGTAGGCTAACTTCTTTTTCTATACTGAAATTATTTCACTTGTTTTACGGTTTCCAGTTTCAGCTTCTGTAATTTCTATCTTAAACATGGCGCGCTTGGCAGGGAAGGAGAATACTGCTTCTCGGACAGTTATTGTTACCATCGTCCCTACAGCTATCTTCTTGGCACTTGTTATCCTTATTCTCACCATTTTCTGTTTTAGGAAGCCAAAGCAAGAGGTCAAAAGTAAGTTATTGCTTATTGGTTCTTACATAATAAACAGCTTGGGTTCATTAATACGAATCAAATTCACTAGATAATTTGTTTTTCTTCCAAACATCCTACAAATTAACTTTGGAAACAAAACATTAACAACTTGCTTTTTGTGAAGATTTCGACGAAATTAGTATCACAAAATGCTGGGAATTCAAATTCGCCACCATCAAACTTGCAACAAACGACTTCTCTGATGATAATAAGCTTGGACAAGGTGGTTTTGGTGCTGTTTACAAGGTACTTTATTATAACTAGTAGAAAATAAACGGTATCGATTTTTTTAATTTAAAAAAAAAAGAACTTTGAAGGTTAATTCATTTTTCAAATTGATGCACTTAATCTTCTCCGTTTCTTTTTCTCAATGGATATATGCTTCAGGGTATACTTGCAGACGGACAAGCTATAGCTGTAAAGAGATTATCAAGTAATTCTGGGCAAGGAGAAGTTGAATTTAAGAATGAGGTGCGGCTACTAGCCAAACTTGATCACCGGAATCTTGTTAGGTTACTGGGGTTCTGCTTGGAAGGAACAGAAAAGCTTCTAATCTACGAGTTTGTGCCTAATTCAAGCCTCGATCAATTTATACATGGTAATCCTGAATTCCATATTATCTTATAATTTTTTTTTCCTCATCATTTTTTTTTATCAAGATCAATTCATGTTTGTAAGAGAATTATAACTAGTGTCAAATTCTATAGACAAGTTTTCCGAAGTTTCTGAAGCTC
>Ga0325405_1008520_pt1 | contig 10175 bp, 8 predicted proteins | sample PopdelMetagenome_21_FD_205663 | JGI IMG/M metagenome (GOLD analysis project Ga0325405, IMG submission 205663) | Populus deltoides microbial communities from Bellville, Georgia, United States - Xylem-Control-R2 | ecosystem: Host-associated > Plants > Phyllosphere > Stem > Wood/Secondary xylem...
TTTAATTTTTTTAATAATTGTTTTTAAAATTAAATGTTAATAAATCATTTTCAACATTACGGTGTTAGCGACGAAGGGATTGTTTGCAAGAGAAGGTTGCCCAGTTAAGATACGAAGAGGAAGCATGTCATTTCACTTTCTGGTGGGAATACCTAATTAAGAGTAGAGCGACCGCCAAGATTTTTTCATAATATAATAAATATTCAAAAATATTTTGCGACTTACTTTTTGGGAATGGGGATTCTCATTCTCTGCAAGATTGCGTTTGCCGGGAGTCGAACCCGGGTCTATTGCTTGGAAGGCAATTATCCTAACCGTTGGACTACAAACGCGCTTGTTGCTTGTCTTTCTATTTCAATTATATATTTCTGCGAAGCATCATGGCAACTTGAGCATACCAAAGTAACTTGTAAATGACCTTTCAATCTCACTCTTCGCTTACAACTCTCAATTACCCATCCACCTCTGCCCTACATAATACTCCTAACATGTTCGATAAAACTCCTCAAAGTAGCTTTTGCTATGGAAATTCCATGATCAGAGCTTGTGCACAGGCTCACATATTTGAAAATGCATTATTAATAAAGATAAAGATTGTTAATGGTGAAATCAAGCCTGATAGTTTACTTTTACGTCGCTAATTATATGAATGTCTATGGGGATGTATTCAGAATTGTTCATGGAGGAGCAGCAATAGTTTCTAGGTTGGAATGGGATTCTGTGTTTCGTAGTGCCATCTTTTTGAAAAATGGGTTTTGTTGGTGAAGCAAGCAGGGTGTTTTCTTGGGGAGGGGGGGGGGGGGTTTGAGCCGGATTTAGTATAGTGGAATTCTATGAGGATTTTGTATAAAGGGTTGCAATTTTTTAACGAAGTGAGATGCAGTGGAAAGCATAAACCAGTTGGGAATACTTTTGTTGGGTTAATCTCGGGGACTATTGGATTCTAGCTTGCTGTAAGTTGGCCAAGGAATTTGTGCTTCAAAAGTGGTTTGTAGGCACTGCGTTTTGTGATTGAGCATGTATTCAAGATTTAGGTGCATGAATTCTGCACATATGGTGTATTTAGAAGTTTAGTTTATCTGATTTAGTAATATGGTCTACTTTGATAACTGATTTTAGTCTAGAGAATACAAGAAGCCATTGCTTTTCTACAGGAGTCAGAATTTGGAAGGTAAGTAGCCAGATTCTGTGTTGATTTCTAGTGTATTGGTGGTAGCCACTCGGTTGGAAAATGTAGGGTATGCTACTGAGATGCATGGTTATGTACCATGGACATGGATTTGAATAAAATATTATGGTTCTTCCTGCTCTTATAGATATGTATTCTTAGCGTGGTTTTGTGGGTTTGGGGCTTCGTGTCTTTAAGACTATCCCGAACAGAAATATACTTTCCTACAAATTCAATAATCTTAGCTTAGGTCTTGGCTTCCACGTCCTTGCTTCCCAAGCTTTTGAAATGTTTTAGGAGATACTATAAATCGGGTTTAAACCATATCAGACTACTTTCTCTCTTTGCCTGTTGCCATATTTGCCTGGTTAAAGATGGCTGGGAGATTTTTAGGAGGATGACAGGATGAGTTTTGCTCCCACGATAGAATTGAGCATTATTTTTACTTTGCAAAGCTTCTCCGGATGGAGGGGGATGTGGAACATATGTTATTGTCTTTGAAGCAACCATTGGATTCTGGCATGCAGGTAGCATTGATGCCATGGTGTAAATGGTAATGGGAATTCTAAGTTGGGAGAAATTGTAACCCAGAAGCTTTTCAATTATGAGATGAATGTGGCGCTTACAAATTTATGTTTTCGAACATTTATGATGGGGATAGGAGGTTGGATGGTGAGTCATATATAACAAATGCTGAAGGAAAATGCCCGCTATTAGTTGGGTTGGAGCTGAAAAGATAAATACGTTTTACTGAAAATTCCTTTTAAAATCGGTCCAGATTCCCACTCCTGATGCCTTTGTTTATTTCCACCATCTAGCAATCTATGATAAAGGTCAGAGCTAACTACCACATTCTCATTCAAAAGCTCATTATGATTTAAAAAAAACAATATGAATATTAGCAAAGTTGGCTCAAACTGGAATGCAGATTTTTCTTTCCTTTACATTTCTGTTACTTGTCTAGATGGATGTATTTTGAATTGGAATAGTTGGTTTGAAATAAAGATAGTCTCTTTGTGCGCATGCCTTTCAGAGCATCCTTTATATTTTCTTAAGAGTAACATGTGTTGTGTATATTTTCAACCAACGCCTTTACAGGGGGGGGAGTTTCAATAATTTGTGCTCAGTCTCTTGTTTCCACATTCTCATGAACAATGGTAACAATGACTAAAACAAGAAACAACAACAACAACGATGATGACAGCAATGATATAACAAAAAACTCTTTTGCTAACACTTTTATGGGGACTGAGTCATGCAAAACAACTGTAATGATGTAAAATGCAACTTAGTGCTCTTTTTCTGCTGGTTCATGCATTAGGATCTGATTGGTTTTGGATATATGGTAAAATGTTTGGTATCAAGCTGTTTAATTCACCATGAATCTCAAAATAGCACTTGCCAAAATTTCCCCTTAACTATGATAGGTATCAGATAGATGACATTAACACATGAATACATTAATGAAAGGAGGTTACTGAAAATAGTGGCCTGTTCTGAATACACTACTGTTTAATATGTAAATTAGAACCAACCTGCATAAAACTGTATATTCATCTGTCACTGGGGGGTGGAGGGTGGGGGAAAGTGCTGAATTGCTCATTGAACATAAAAGCTACCACTGATGTAGGGATGAATGTTTTCTTTGGAATGTGCCTAATCTTGTAAAAGCTACCATTGCTGTAGGATTCAATCTTTCTGCATGTTCATCAAGCAAAGGCAGTAAAAGCAATTGCTCTAATGCGGTGACAAATTGCAAACCTTCAGGGGGCATCCTCATATGTGAGCAGCTATGGAAGTGAAGGTACTGTAATCTTGGTAGTGCTCCCTTCTCAAGCTAGGTCCATTCCTCAAGAACATGAAAAGCGATGATGAGAACCTCAAGCTTGGGAAATCCGCCAGCCTTGCAGAAGTCTTTCCCCAACTACCTTCCATCATAAGCATACCACAACATTAAATTTTTCAAATTAGGTAGGACCTGAAAAACTGATGTTGGATTCTCAGATAAATGTGAATAACCTAGCCTTGGCTTTGTAAGACTATTGATTGAACCAGGCCAGTTTGGTATTTTCTCTAGAGGTCCTTCTAGCCAAAGTTTTTGTAGAAGAGGCGGTGGTGACAGTGAATCCCAGAGGACAAGTTGCCCTTGGTCAAAATTATATTTTGCTTCTAGAGACAAGGAAAGAACCCTGCATCTCCATTATGGAAGCATATAGCTTCCTTGCATTCTCTTCAGCAACATCCATCACTCCCAGCCTTCTGAGCTGTGTCAGCTTACCTAGTTCTCCTTCAATGTCACCACCAGCATGTACACCAGTGAGGATGAGGAGACTTCCAAATCTACTTATTCCCTCTGGTAGCTTCATCCCACTAATTTTTTTTGTTCTTTAACATTTAGAAGTGCCTCAGTCTTACAAGCTTTAGGATCTCAATTGATATTTCTTTCAAGTCCCCACACCTTCTGATATCCAAAGTCTCATAGCGCTCGCAAATTACCAAGTTCGCCTGGAAGCTTGTTTATGTCATTGTTTTTCAATCCAAGAATGTCAGGTGAATCAAGTCTTCTACTTCAACTTGTAGTCTCTTGATATCTTGGCATCTTCTATATCTAGCACCTGCATAAATTTTGCCCTTTTGAAATTCAGCCAGCCATCTTCAGAAAGTTCTTGCTTCCCAAACAAGAATATAGACCAGGGTCAGATATTGTGTAAGCTCTGTGCAACTTTTGTCATATCTGGAGTTAAGTACAGCGTGCTTTATGTGGGATGGAAAATTCTGAATTGGGGTGAGCTGTTATGTAGCTATTGCAAAGAAACACACGTTAAGGAGAGGAAACAGTGACTTTAGTTCCATTCTCTTGGTGTTCATCATCTACTGGAACCATTCCCTGGCTCACCAGTTCATTAATATTTTATTCTGCATCCTCCTATATTTGACCAGCTTTTTCTTGTATCAGACCTTTGGCTACCCAACAACCGAATCAATCTCCCCTTAGCTATGTAGTAATTTTCAGGGAAGATGCAACAATACATCAGGCAAGATCTAAGGTAATAAGGTAAGCTATTTTATTTTAATCTGAATGAGACAGAGGAAGACTCAGCAGATGTCTGACCTTTTTTTTGATGAGATTGTTATTTGTTACCTTTATTCTCTTGCTTCTCTCCTTCACCAGCCATTGAATCAAGTTCTGTCTGAACTTCTACTTTTTCATGAGACTGTTCTTTGTTATCTTTTCTTTTTTTTTTTACCCGTCCCAACTTCAATGGTGCTTGAATTCATGAATTCTCCCATTCCGTGAATGGTTTCGGCAAGTCTAGATTTTACCTTATGCAATTCAGTTCTGAAGCAATCTGTCAATGTCAACCCATATTGCTGATCTATCTGAATAACAAACTAATTGATGTGATCATCCAAGTCATCATGTAAATTCTTAAGTTCAGTTTCCTAGCTAGAAAAAGCAGCATTGCCTTCTGTATTTCCTCTATCTCTGTAGAAACATCTGATCTCCATGATTGTTCCTTTTATCCTTTCCATTTGATCTTCAAGTTCGGCGAAGGTTTCAGTCTCTCGAAGTAATAGAGACTCCAGACTCTTCCATTTCTTGAGAACACTGGGTTTTCTCAAAGTTAAGAAGATATTAAAACGTAGGTTAATGATTTGTGTTTTATAGGTCATTCTCCTTTTCACTGTTTCTTAGTCTACAATGGTGGCGAAAGGCATCAACGAAAGATGAGAAATTCTTGACTTTTATGCCTTTGTGATCAAAATTCTGTTGGCATATTGCCAAATAAACTTTGCAGGATCCGTCAATCTCATACAAAAATTGAATGATGAAGATTTTAACGAGATTATAATTGTGGGTGCATGAAATGGCGGGAACGCAAAACCTGAAGGATGGAACCCTAATCACCATCACCATGAAAGAGCAGTGGCAGATACATCACTCTCTCTTCTTCATCTTCCCTTCTCTCCCATCATCAACATGTCACACTCTCCAGCCTCAGCCTCTTTATTCAAGATGGGTGCATGAAAGACAATCCTTTTGGTGTTTGGGTCTCTGCTTCTTCAATGGCCTCTGTGCAACTCATCTTTGATAAAAAAAAAAAATACTGTCACTTTTAAAGGCAAAATTTATGTGGGTTTTAGTGTATTCGCCTATTCTTTCTATTTTTTAGTTGCTCATGTTTCTTCTCTCTAAAATGGTCTAATAATGCTAGTTAATAAAATTGATTTATGGTTTTTGGGATTTCTGTGTTTTGATTCTAGATTTAAAATGGGATTTTTCCTTTTTTGGGTTGTTTTTGTTGGATTCCATTTTTATGGCCTCATGTTATAACAATGGACCATACCAATTTATGGCTACATTTTGGTTGTGGGTAAAATCAAACCGAAATGGAATTGGAATTACCCTCTTCATTTGCATCTAGATTGATTAATTTTATGCTTTGAAATTCATTAGTAAACAGAGAAGTCCATGTTAATCACATTATTTTACTGTCTATAAATTTATCTTAATTATCTTTCTTTATTGACTTGGTTGAATATGCTAATGTGTCTATATCTGACAGGAAGAACACTAAATCTCCAAGCCGGTTTTCTTTTGGCCTCAGGTGTCATGCTTGGAGGCATGCCCTGTTAGAGGTAGCAGAGCTGTATTTGCTAGTTACAGAGATGGTTTAGGCCAGACAAACTTCTTTCCTATGATGCGTAAGCTAGTTGTTGCATGGTTGGGTATTTTGAGTTTAATATGAAACTTTTGACTTGCAAATAAATTAGTTAGAAAACCTACATATAAAATCCAGCTTTTTTCATTTGTTTGTTGTTAGCTCTTGTTTGTACTTGAAATATTTTTTATGCTTTGCTATCAATTACGTTTATTACTTGTAGGTCCAAAAGCTTGCCATGTGCTTTTTAGCATTTTCTGACTCTGAAGCATTCATGTGTATTTTTTTTGAAGGTGTGCCTTCCTCTTCCCAATGTTATACCGGTATGTTTTATGGAGGACTTTAGTGCATATAAAAAGAGTTAGATATGAAAGAAAACCATTTGGAATAAGGTTATTTGCTGCTTGGTACATGAACAGTAAGGGTATAAAGGAAGGGAATGACCCATTCGTGATTTGTTCAAATTTCCTTTGGAACCCTATTACTGTGTGATTGTCTATCATTCGAATGTTTTTGATGAAATATTTACTCCACGTCAGTTGTATAGCATTTGGAATACTTTTAAGGTATAAGAAACAAAAAGTTGGACAAAGTTGTGGTAGAGCCATCTTCCAATTATTTTGTAGGGATTATGCTAAGTTTATGCCTAGAAAAACTGCTTAACCCAATTTATCCTCCAGACATCCAAACACAGATTGTATAGCAATTTATTATCTTCAATAAGATTAAGGCTATTTGAATCAACTGGTAATTTGCAATTTTTATTCTTCTCTGGAAAGTTTGAAGGATATCAGAAATGTTGGGCTTCCAAGCAGCAAACTTGGATCAGATGTTTCACCTCCATCTGAGCATATCTCTTCAAATGGAATTCAGGACAGGTAATGAATAAATCATGTCTGCTAATGCATGATAGTGGACTTGTGTCTTTAGATAATCTAAAATTACATTAGAATTCACGTTGTAAGATTGAAATTGATGCTTATAATCTTTATTCAGAACTGCTGAGAAATTAAGCAATGCAAGTCCTGTCGGCATATGTGATCGTCCAATACAGTCTTTATCCAGTATTGAAAGTTTGCAGTGCACTTTCCCTTGGGGCAACTGCACCTGCTCATCACTCAGAAGCTGCATGTGTGACCTTGCCTCCCAGCTTTTCTGCTCTCCTATCAGACTCTTTGCACGGAGGCAAAACAAGGTACAGGGATCAATATGGTCATGACCCTTGCTTCACCATATAAAACATGTATTATTGATAGATTCTTCCTTAACTATGAGCGACCTGTTCGCTTATTGAAAGTCCCAATGTTAAAATGGCAGAACTACCAACATTACCTATAAAGCATGACTTCCAAATGACAGTACTTTCTCAACTCTGATCCATTTCACTGGTAGCTGCTTGTATTACCATATAACTCCTCTTCGAATATGAACCTCCAATACAGCCTTCATCAAACTATGGAAGCACGCAATACACATATCCTAAGGTAGCCACTCTTGCATTAGTTGTGGCATTACTACATCTCAGCGCCTTTGAATACTATCTGTATTATATTCAGTCTTTGCTAACATTAGTTGTCTGAATCATTTTGTGTTCTTTCATCTACTTGCAGGGTTGCATGACAGGTTCTTCTTTCAATGGTTAGTGAATTTCTTCTATTTTCAAATTGCACTCTTGGAGCTTAAGCATGCACCACTTATGATTTCACTTGTGTGCAAGAAGTCCATGTCCTAAAAATTTCAGACCTATGTGTGGCTCTGAGAAACTTTGGACAATAAATATGTAAGGACATACAGTTAATAGCTCATAAACTTTTTTATGTCTGACTCGTTGCTGCTGCATCCCAAATTTCTTTAATGCGTTAGTTCTTCCTAACTTTTTTCTTATGAGCTTATGATCTTTAAAGGCTTCTTGTTTTTCTATTTATCTTTGCCAACTGCTGGAGAGAGTCAATTGCCAAAATTAAGTTAATGGCCAGAAGAGCCCTTTTAGTTTTTCTAGTCGGCATGTAGTAGTGAAAAGTACCTGTGTAAATCAAACTCAATAGAAATCAGGCATGCCATTCATTGAAGTGCGGTACAAAGGTCATAATCAGTTCTGAAGTTTTCCTATTCTTAATGCTAATTTTATTTTTATTTTCATATTATCAACAGATATGTTGAGCAAACTTGAGATGGTCATGTGGAACTGGGAGGAGACTTATCATAGTGAATGCTACTGGTTTTGCTGCAACTAAAAGTTTTGAGGTTATTTAGCTGGGCATGTTATGTGAACATCAAAATCAGATTAACTGTCAGACCTGCCTAGGATTGTATACATGATTTAAGCTCACTAAAGCATGTAAACAGTATACGAAACAGCAATGGTGCTGAAAATCTTCACTGCATACGCTCAAGTAATGTATACTGCACTCTCTTTGCTATACTTGGAATGTTGGATTTGGCTTCTTGACCTGTTAATTGTGGTATGCCGGTCATTCTGCCATGAAACTGCTTGTTGATTCTAATTTCTGTGCTATCTATTTGCTGAAAGTCTTGCCTTTTCTTCCTCTCATTTTTTTTTTTAATAAAAAACTTGCTGCATTAAGTTTCTGTTAAATTTTCACGGCTGAGAATAGAACTTTAGAAGTACAAGTTGGGAAGCTTTCAGGGCTAGCAGCCTCGGTTAATAAGATGGGTTTGTTTTGAGTCTCTCGCGTCTGAAAACTTGTTGAGGCGAAGCTCCTCTCTTGTCCATTGTCAGTCTCATTGATAATTCGTTGTGCTTTACCAAGACTGACTTACGGGCGGGCCTTTCATCTTGTGCACATTCTGAAAGGGTTTAAACTGCAAACTAGCATTTAGCTGGTACATTAAATATCTCCTTTTCCTGTACTAATCTGTATGTTGTTTACAGAAAAAAGAATCAGAATCTTGTTTGCTGAATATAAAAGGGGTTAAGATTATAGGTTGTCAGCTCATTAGAAACCCCTTCAGGTAGCTTGAGAGGCTCATTAATTAGAGAGCATTATAGCAGAATGATGGGTTTTTTAATGCACTATCAAAGTAAGGACTTGGAAGTGAGAATATATTGTTTAGGACAGCCCATAAACGTTAACTAAGCTTTGTTTAGCTCAGTGTAAGACCATATAATAACCAATGAGCTCAAGCTCATCCCCACTTTGAGCCCAGCTAGCTGGGAAGAAAATCAAGTATTTCATCAATTCTATGGCGATTTCTTTTTCTTTCTTCTTTTTAACTTGAAACCGAGTCTCTGCTTTTGTTTCCGAGGATATCATTGGAATACCATATGCTAAATGATAGCTTGATAAGTTCAATTGCTTTTGGAACATAATCTATCTAGTGCTGCTACTCTGCATGCAATGTACCTGATAATCTATGGACTCAAGATAATTATCATATCATTAAAGCCACCAACAAGTTTTTTAAAAAGAAGTTGGCACAATATTATTTTATTTCTTGTCAAGAATAACCATAATTTTGGTTCAAAATCAAAGGGGCCACTACTACTACTATGTTTGTATTTGCGGTTAGAAAACATTTTTTAAAAATTTTGAATTTTATTTTTGTTTTAAACTTTTTTTTAATGTTTTCATATCGTTTTGATGTGCTAATATTAAAAATAATATTTAATATATTTTTAAATAAAAATATTTTAAAAAACAACTATTCAAAACACTATCAAAGTTTCTTCTATTGCGACACAAGATCATACATGGGCCATGTCATCTACAAATGAAGCATGTAAACAAGCACGCAGTATGGGGTATGAACATTCTCAAACATTCTCTTTTTGGTATGAATTCATTAAAATTATCTTCAATAAAGTGTTTCTCAAGTCGGCAGGCGTGCAAAAATGGCAGTCTCTTTAGTCTTGACGCTCTCGACACAAAACAAAACAAGTTGAATGAATAAAAGGGAAGTAGAGGTGAAGAATTTAAAAATAATAATTAAAAAAAAAGTATTCGGGTATGTGGTATATGTAGTTGAATGAGAAGAGTGAGTGAAGAGGAGGCAGTACGGCACGCTAATGCTACAACAGTTTGTAGCTTTTTTGGGTCTAAATCTTAGCCAAGGACTAGAATAAGACAATATTATAATGGGAGGAGAGGGATTGGTGTTATATGACATGATATGATATAACAATATAGTCTTCTTGCTATATTAAATGTAAATATTAATCATTAGTTTGGTAGATTATAATCTCTTAGGGCCCCATATTTGTTAACAAGTCGGTGCAAATCAAGAAAAACAGAGCCTTGACAATTTCTATTATATATAATTCCTTCCGTGGGAATTAATTTATTTGAATAATTAATGACACTAATAGTACCATTCACAGAAAA
>Ga0325405_1008522_pt1 | contig 10173 bp, 6 predicted proteins | sample PopdelMetagenome_21_FD_205663 | JGI IMG/M metagenome (GOLD analysis project Ga0325405, IMG submission 205663) | Populus deltoides microbial communities from Bellville, Georgia, United States - Xylem-Control-R2 | ecosystem: Host-associated > Plants > Phyllosphere > Stem > Wood/Secondary xylem...
AGGCAAGCACTAATTTTTTCAAGGCTAGAGGATTTATCCTTTTACTCACATTTTGGAATTTTATTTCTGTCAATAAATTTGTAATTTGATATATATATATATATATATATATATATATATATATATTCATTCACATGTATTTATATATTATATTCATGTAGAAACCATATTCTTGTACGGTACGCACAATAACAAGTTAAACAAGTGACTTCTATATATAAAAATACAAACTTCAAAAATAAAAAAAAAAATGTTGCCACATAAGGAATATGTAATAGAAATAGAATATCAAAATGATAGAGAAAACATGTTGATGAGGAGAATGAGAATCCACACTAAACAATAAGCACACACACGAGTAAACATTATGCCCTTGTTTTTTAAGGTTCAGACACTTGAAAAGAAGCATAAATGGGCAAGCAAATATACACCCTTATTTCTTGAGGTTCGCACAATAAATGACTAAAGACACAACATGACATGGGTAAACAGCACAAACATACACCCTTATTTTCTGGAAGTTCACACGGCAAACAAATAGATAGATATATCAATATCCTCCTTTTAGAGTTCTATAAAATTACATTTGCAGCACCATGACTCAAAGACATGAATCTCCGTGAAATCACCTAATGTCGAGGTGATCATGTAATGGGTAACCAACCTTGCCTGATGCAAACATGAAGAACAAAGACCATCCAGGAATATCGTATATGTTGATTTACTTCAACCATTTAAAGTTGAAGGAAAAGGAGAGAAGATAAATAATTGCAGCCATATTACCTGTAAGAATGAATTATTAGCATGTTCTTCAAAGTCCAAAGCCAAACTTATCATCTGACTCAATCATCATGGCCACCTTCATCCTCTTCCTCTTCCCATCCATTTCTTCTGGTCCACCTTCTAGCAGTGCTGGTTGGCACGGAGCAACCAGTGCTGGCAGCCTCAGCTACTTGAGATACCTGCAAAACCAATTCAAGCATGGCATACACATTCTAACTTGTAAGTCTTATTATTGAGGGAAACAAGAAATAAAAACACTAAAAGAGAGGCAAGAAATCATGTCAAATATGCAGCACCTCTGATTGAGCACTCATTAAACCTTTTGATGTAGTAGCAAATTTTGTGGCCAGCTTTGGACATTGACAAACCTCCAACGTCCCCAAACCAGGGAATGAGAAATCATAACATTCATGACTGAAGTAGACAATGCTTGGTAATCTATCTAGAAACAGCCACCGCAGATCAGGGAGCACCATCTCCTTCTCAACATTGACAGGTGAAGCAAGATCATCCTGCCCAAATACTCCCAGTAATTGAGAGGATTCCCTTACTTTAAGTATTTGGAGCTTTTTGAGACCTGAAGCCATGGCTACTGGGAAGAGACTCTTCAACTTGTTGCATCCTCTTATCTCAAGTCGACGCAAATTAGGGAAGCATGAAGATTGGAGATCACTTCCTGACAATATCTGATCATTTTCATCATCATTATCCTTAGCAATGATTTGCTCCAATTCCTCACAATTTGATATCTCTAGAACTTTAAGTTGAGCTAGACTAGCAATCATGCTGTCAGTGAATACATGTCTCAGTCTCTTACACTCATTCACCTTCAAAGAAGTCAAATTGCTCGGCACGAGACCCCTCCATATACTCCTCATGTCTGGCAATAAGTTCAAGTGTAATGTTTCCAAACTCAAGACTGAAAGTTCATACCCACCTCTTCTATTAGTTACCAAGCATCCAACTTGCATTAAATCTTGTACTCCTTCCAAGTTTCCAATAGATAGTTCTTTCAAATTCATAAACCCCTGCATCAAAAGAAAACAAGGGTACCGATTTGTTAGATGTAATTCCTAGTAATTATTGGGCATTTTTGGAACTAAACGAGAGGCAAGAAATCAAGTTAAATCAGCAGCACCTCTGATTGAGCACGCATTGAGTCATTTGATGTAGTAGCAGATTCTGTGATCAGCTTAGGGCATCCATACACCTCCAACTTCTTCAAATGAGGGAACAAGAAATCATAACATCCGAGACTAAAGCAGGAAATACTTGGTAATTGTACAAGCAACAACTCCTGCAGATCAGGGAGCACCATCTCCTTCTCAACATTGACAGGTGAAGCATGATCACCCTGCCCAAATACTCCCAATAATTGAGAAGATTCCCTTACTTTAAGTATTTGGAGCTTTTTGAGACCTGAAGCCATGGCTACTGGGAAGAGACTCTTCAACTTGTTGCATCCTGTGATCTCAAGTCGACACAAATTAGGAACGCATGCAGATTGGAGATCACTTCCTGAAAATATCTGATCCTTTTCATCATTATCCTTAGCAATTATTTGCTCCAATTCCTCACAAGTTGATATCGTTAGAACTTTCAGTTGAACTAGACTAGCAATCATGCTGTCTGTGAATACATGTGTCAGTCTCTTACACTCTTTCACCTCCAAAGTAGTCAAATTGCTCGACATGAGACCCTTCCAAATACACCTCAAGCCTGGCAATAAGTTCAAGCGTAATTCCAAACTCACAAGTGAAAGTTCATGCCCAACTCTTATATTAGTCACCAAACGTCCAACTTGCATTAAATCTTGTACTCCTTCCAAGTTTCCAATAGATATTTTTATCAAATTCATAAACCCCTGCATCAAAAGAAAACAAGGGTACCAATTTGTTAGATGCAATTCATAGTAATTATTGTGCACTTTTAAACTAAACGAGAGGCAAGAAATTAAGTTAAATCAGCAGCACCTTTGATTGAGCACTCATTAAGTCATTTGATGTAGTAGCATATTCTGGGGTCAGCTTTGGACATCCATACACCTCTAACTTCTCCAAATGAGGGAACAAGAAATCATAACATCCATGACTGAAGTAGACAATGCTTGGTAATCTATCTAGAAACAGCCACCGCAGATCAGGGAGCACCATCTCCTTCTCAACATTGACAGGTGAAGCAAGATCATCCTGCCCAAATACTACCAGTAATTGAGAGGATTCCCTTACTTTAAGTATTTGGAGCTTTTTGAGACCTGAAGCCATGGCTACTGGGAAGAGACTCTTCAACTTGTTGCATCCTCTTATCTCAAGTCGACGCAAATTAGGGAAGCATGAAGATTGGAGATCACTTCCTGACAATATCTGATCATTTTCATCATCATTATCCTTAGCAATGATTTGCTCCAATTCCTCACAATTTGATATCTCTAGAACTTTAAGTTGAGCTAGACTAGCAATCATGCTGTCAGTGAATACATGTCTCAGTCTCTTACACTCATTCACCTTCAAAGAAGTCAAATTGCTCGGCACGAGACCCCTCCATATACTCCTCATGTCTGGCAATAAGTTCAAGTGTAATGTTTCCAAACTCAAGACTGAAAGTTCATACCCACCTCTTCTATTAGTTACCAAGCATCCAACTTGCATTAAATCTTGTACTCCTTCCAAGTTTCCAATAGATAGTTCTTTCAAATTCATAAACCCCTGCATCAAAAGAAAACAAGGGTACCGATTTGTTAGATGTAATTCCTAGTAATTATTGGGCATTTTTGGAACTAAACGAGAGGCAAGAAATCAAGTTAAATCAGCAGCACCTCTGATTGAGCACTCATTGAGTCATTTGATGTAGTAGCAGATTCTGTGGCCAGCTTTGGGCATCCATACACCTCCAACTTCTTCAAATGAGGGAGCAACATCTCCTTCTCAACATTGACAGGTGAAGCATGATCACCCTGCCCAAATACACTCAATAATTGAGTGGATTCCCTTACTATAAGTATTTGGAGCTTTTTGAGACCTGAAGCCATGGCTACTGGGAAGAGACTCCTCAATTTGTTGCATCTTCTGATCTCAATTCGACACAAATTAGGGAAGCATGAAGATTGAAGATCACTTTCTGACAATATCTGATCATTTTCATCATCATTATCCTTAGCAATAATTTGCTCCAATTCCTCACAATTTGATATCTCTAGAACTTGTAGTTGAAGTAGACTAGCAATCATGCTGTCTGTGAATACATGTGTCAGTCTCTTACACTTTTCCACCTCCAAAAAAGTCAAATTGCTCGGCACGAGACCCTTCCATATACACCTCAAGTCAGGCACAAGCAGTGAGGACAACTTTATTGTTTCCAAACTTGTAAACCCCTTCATCAAAAGAAAATAAGGGTACCAAACCAATGCTGAAATACTTATCAACAAGAATATACAAATTGTAAAAAAAAAAATGAAAAAAATATTAAAAATTAAGTTATTTTGAATTCAATACAAATTTGGTGCTTTTGAAGTTCTTTGAATGAGAAAATATTGTATTTAAAAAGAAAGTATCAATTTTTACTTTTTAACTCTAATTGTTTACAGAAAAACAAACCAAATACGAAGCTTTATCGTCCTGTCCAAATACTTTCCATTAGTTGGCGGAAGAGCCTCAATTTCACGCCTTTTAAATTCAGTGGATGGCTAAAGGATTTGCTTTAGTTATAGAAATCTGAAGGAAGAAATAAGAAATTACATCACAGTAATTGATGTCTAACTTCCTAAGCCAATTTAAATCATCAATTAAATTCAGTGGATGGTTAAAGAACTTATCAACAAATTATCACAATGCATTGAAGTTGACAATTTAAATTAGAAAAAAAAAAGGAGAAATATAAAGGACGTACTCGAAGCTGTGCTAACAAATTATCCCATTCTTCGTGGCCAGAGATGCTTAGACATTGCAAAGAAGGCAATTGGGCAGCAAAATCCTTTGGACCAAAAAAACTGCACTTTGAAAGAGACAATTCTCGTAGCTGAGGGAAGTCGATGATGCCATCTTTAATTTTAGACTTGACGATGATGTCATCTCCTTCTCCACTGTAAAATACTTGCTTTAATTTTACTAATGAAAATGTATCAATATATATCTCTTCCAGGTTCTGAAGACTTGGAGACACGGAGACAGGGAAGACATATTCAAGTTTATCACAGAATCTTATAGAGAGAGTTTTTAATTTTGGGAAGCCAAGAGACTCTGTCCTGATTTCGTCATCCTGTTCTCTGATAAGACACTTCAATTCATCGCAATGTGCTATCCGTAGTGTTTGCAAATGAATAAGACTTTGAGCGAGGGACGGTGTGAAAATAAATGACAGTTTGTCAAGAGACTTCAACTTCAGATGAATAAGACTTTGGAGGCTGACATGTCTGGTGGACCCCTTCCATATACATTTGAGCTCAGGTAAGCAGACCAGATGTAACTTTGTTAAAGATGACAGCAGCCGCAGCTCTTTCTCCTCGTTAATTCCTTCATCAGCCTCACCCAATTCAAATACCTCTTCCAATGATTTACAGTGATAAGTTTTCACTCTCCTTAGATTTTTCAAAGCTTGCCGCCATTTTGCTGGGAACAGAGTGCGAATATCCCCACATTCATGCACTTGTACATGGGTGGTCATCTGATCAGAGGACAATACTATATTTTCTAAACCCTCCACTCTAAGAAAACTAATTTGAGACACAGTAGGAAACAACTGCTCAAATGTCTTTGCATTTAAGGATGCGGCGTTTATATCACCCAAATATAATCTTGTCGAGGTTGGGTATTCTTTATCGAGTTTTGAATACCAATTCCCTAACACTATATCATATTTGAGCAACCTGGGAAAAACAAAATCTCTGGGAATGCATTCAACCTTCGGTATCTTCAATGATAATACAGCTAAATGAGGCAGCGAATTTAGCTCTGTTAGGCTTGCATTCATTCCTTCTGTGCTGTCACATCCAACAACATCCCATCCCTTGAAGCTCTCATCCCCGATCAACAGTTCTTCTAACATCTTCAACCTTCCTATCAAATTCACAGGAATCCTTCTTAGGAATCGACAACCTGTCAAATCCAACAACCTTAAATCCTTGAGCTCCCCAATTTCATCAGGTAATTCTTCAATGGAGTCGCACCACATGAAACCAAGAATCTGAAGTCTTTGGAGCTTTCTCAACCAAATGAGGCCCTTGCATACACAGCCGATCAACAACAACGATTGAAGGTTCGTTGAGAATTGAAGTGATTGCAATGACAAACACCCTCCCTTTAGAGACAAAACTTCAATTTCTTTCATCCCTTCAAAAAACCTCTCTGGAACATTCAAACCACGATCCAGTCCTAACAATAGAACTTTGAGCTGTGGACACAGCAATCCTTCAGGAAGTTCTGCTAGTTTATTGCCCATTAACGAAATTGTTGTACAACCTTCAAAGCTTTTATTGCTCGTTGGCCACTCCAGCAGCCCAATGCCAGCCTTTACCATGAATCCGTATTTTTCTGATGATGCTATCCGAATAGCAACATCACGAACCAAGTCATGCATTTTCACATATTCTTCACTTTCAGTTCCTAACAGCATACAACAAGCTTTGAGGTTTTTGATTGTCACATAAACTCGTTTCCTTGCATCTTCAATGGACTCCGCATCTTTATGTAACCCATAGCCAACTGCGTATCTCGTCAAGTACTCAATTGGAATGTTGTAATCTTCTGGAAATAAACAGCAAAGCAAGAAACATGACTTGGTTTCATCGGACGTCAAATAATCATAGCTCAACTTAAGACATGCATATGCATTTTTTTGTCCGTCAATTTGTTCCAAATGCCGAAATTGAGAGTTTTTGAGCTCTTCAGACGCTACTTCCCACTCAACAACAGATTTATCTCTTAGAGCCCTTCCCACTGTCACAAGTGCTACAGGCAATCCATTACATTCTCTCGCAACCTTCTTTGCCACCGTGTTCAAGGTAGAGTCCTCGTCACGTAAATCTGCATTGATTCTGAATAAAGCCCATGCTTCCTCTTCAGAAAAGAGACCTAGAAAAACTTTTTCCTTGCACTTCATATAAGAACACATGTCTTCAAGACGTGTTGTTAGAAGAATTTTACAACCCCTGTGATCATCACCAAATGGGATCCCTATCTCTTGGAAGTCAATAACTTCCCAAACATCATCCAGGACTATAAGCATCTTTTTTCCCTGCAGTCTCTGCCATAGTTCATTTGCTCTCCCTTCTTTACTCTTCTTGTCAAATTTCAGATCTAAACTATCTGCCATTTGATCCTGGATGCCTGTGACATTTGGATTCTGGGACACCGTAGCTATCAAAACTTCATCAAAAAGGTGCAACTCTTTGGCTCTCCTGCCTACTTCTTTCACCAGGGTGGTTTTACCCACCCCTCCCATGCCGTACAGTCCGATCATATTGACCTTGTCATCTTTGAGAGCTTTCATAATCTGGTTGAAAGCTTCTTGTGACGATCCTGAGAGTGTGAATTCCTTTGATGGAAGAAATTTTATCTCTTGAAGAGGTGCTTTGTGGGACACTTTTGGAAACTTTCTGCTATTTTCTTCAAGTTTTCTCAAAGTCTCCGTCTTCTTTGCCAGTGCCTTGCTTAACTTGAATTGTCGCATCGAATTTGGACACCAAGTAGAGCATTTGCCAATTTTTCCTTTTTCATTTTGCAAACGACTCACACTTTCAATTTCGTTTTTTGCATTTTCCAGCCATGTGTTGACATCAATCTCAATTTCTTCAGCATTCCTTTCAGCAACGTTGACAGCATCTTGCAGACGATAAAATGCCAAAGCCAGGTTCATCATTTGTTCATCGAATTCTTGAACAAAATTGTTGAAACAGAACATGTAACGGAACTGCCTTATTGCTGGTTCCACCAAGAGTTCTGCTATTTTAGATACAATGGATCCACCAACACTTTCGATAGCCATTTTTCACCAGTCTGAAAAATTAGAGAAATGACGATGCTGAATGTGAGAGTGAGTCATTACAAGTAAAATAAGCATTGAGAGAATTAGAATAGTAATTTTATTACCTTAATTTGTGAAGATATATGCGGAAAACACTGGTACTGACAGCCCAATAATAAAATATAGCGAGAGGAACAAAAGGAGAAGGTCTTTAGCTCTGTATGGAAGCCAGCTTCAAAGGCAACAAGGCAAGGTACAAGTAGAACGATAAACAATTAATCCAATTAATCCCGTTGTCCCCTCATCAATAGCTATCCATGCCATGTGTTAAAATTCACACTTACCCTAACAATTATTTACACCATAGTTCTTAGATCTCTGTGCTTTTCCATAAAAAAGATAGAAATACTTTTTTTTTTCTCAAAACCAATAAAAAGAATTTCATTAGTGAAAGATAGAATATCATCAATCTAATGAATATATTTATAAAAGAACGACTTTATGTTAAAAAGAGGAGAAGTATTAAAACAAAATAGTTTACATGGATTCTAACTTGCGAGTTAGAGCAGCAATTCCCATAAACAAATGCAATTCGACGACATAATTAAGATGGTCTGCGTAAGGAGAAAAAAAGACTTGCAAGGAAGTATAATTAATGGAACGAACTCAACAATTAATGGAACGAACTCAACAAAGGATCAATCTTAGCCAACTAAAATCTGTAATGACTATCTCTGCATCATACGCTTATTTACACAACAGCTTTATCTAATGAAGCTGATTTGGTTTCAATTTTATTATCTTAATTTTAAACACTCATTTCCTCGATATATATAGTTCATATATAGATCTATGTGCTTTTTTCCATAAAACAAAGATAGAAATACTTTTTTTTTCCTTCTCAAAACCAACAAACAGAATTTCTTTAGTGAAAGATAGCATACCACCGATCTAACGAATACATTGAAACAAAATAGTTTACACTCATGAGTTTAAAGCAGCAATTCCCACAAAAATGCAATTTTATGAAATAATTAAGATAAAAAGCATAATATAAAGATAATTACGAACAAATAAAAGAATAATATGTACAAGTACTCACCTAGCAAAGAGAGAAAGGAATGGAAGGTTGATGATGATCACTTTGACACATGATAGTAGCTCTTCATCGCTTCCAATAACACATATAATTAATCTAAAGCTATGATCGGTAAATGTTTTTTTTTTTTTAATTATGAATAAGGAGAAAAAAAAAAGAGACTTGCAAGGAACTCCACAAAGGATCAAACTTAGGCAACTAAAATCTGCAATGACTATCTCTTGCATCACACACTCAAGTAATAAGACCTGCCCATTACATTATACAGAAAGCTAAAAGAACAAGGCTATTGGTAGCATCCACCAAGGTTTTATTTCATTTCAGTCCTTTTATTTTTTTTATTTCACCCTTCAATGCTTCAAATTTTTTTTTATTTAATTTGATTTAATAGGGTGTTGTTTTTCTCTTGAGTTGTTGTGATTACCCTCGCATATGCGCTATGCTGGGACTGTGACATGGAGATAAGGTAATCCGAGAAGCCAATAGATTGTCGTCACTTGTTCAACCTTATCTCCTCCTTACAGTTTTTTTTTTAATGTTTTTTTAATTGAATTTGCATGAGTTTTGTTTAAAAATATATTAAATTAATTTTTTTATGATTTTAATATATCAATATAAAAAATTTAAATATATTTTTAAAAAAAATATAACAGTTGTTCTTGATCTTGACTAATCTCGAAAAAAAATTTATAAATTACTTGGTATTTCAATTCACTTATAAATAATCAAATCAACTCAATTAATTATTTTTATTAAACCAATAATATATAAGAAAACAACCCATAAAATATGTTTGATGGAAATATAGAAATCACGCGATTCAAAAGCCTAACTTTATTAGCACATACAGGACTGCAACTTTCATGAAGGATTCAAAGTTAAATAAAATCGTTTTGAAGAACAGAATCTGACCGCAATCTGGTTGGTCAAAAAGGATCTCCTGATCTGATTTGAAAACTGACAATGCTGAACATCCCCATATGACTGAGAGTCTGACATAAGAATAGTGAGCTCTAGGATCCAATAAAGATGCAGATCGATTGTTTAACATGTCATGAATGACAGAATATAGTTTGTGATGGTCGGATATTGCATGAAATCAAGTCAGAATCACAGCTTTCACACTAGATATTCAAACATAAATATCTTGACTTTCTAATATCAAAATCAGGCGATTCAAAAACTCAAATTCGTCTACACGTACAGGAACACATATTTTTTCTTAATGTAAAGCTAAGAAAAAAATGCAATTTGATGACATAATTAAGATAGTCTGCATAAGGAGAAAAAAAAGACTTGCAAGGAACGAACTCAACAAAGGATCTAACGAATAC
>Ga0325405_1008530_pt1 | contig 10171 bp, 8 predicted proteins | sample PopdelMetagenome_21_FD_205663 | JGI IMG/M metagenome (GOLD analysis project Ga0325405, IMG submission 205663) | Populus deltoides microbial communities from Bellville, Georgia, United States - Xylem-Control-R2 | ecosystem: Host-associated > Plants > Phyllosphere > Stem > Wood/Secondary xylem...
AAAAAAATTTAAAATCCAAAACAAAAACTGTACCGGACAGAATCTCAATCCCACAAACGACAACAGAGTAAAGAAAAATTCCAAATAAAAGAAACGTTAAAAAATGCAAAGCCAAACTTGATTCACATTCCTTCTTTCTTCAATTCTCTGCCTCGCTCCTCTTCAGGGGCACAGACCAACGAGAAAGAATTATAGGAGAACCAGAGCAAGGACATGGAAGAGGGCTTAGCTTTAGTGGAGAGGAAAGGAAAGAAAAGGAAAAGAAAGAAGATGAGAGAGGATCGAGGTCGTCCCTTTTGTCAAGACCCTTTGGATGTGCTTGGTAGGGACTTGATGTTGAGGGTTTTGAACAACCTTGACGCACGCAGCTTGGCACTATGTCTCGTCGTTTCTCGTACCTGGAACCGTGTTGCTTCTAGTGATCTTCTTTGGACCTCCAAGGTCAGTTTTTTTATTCCCTTTTCTTTTTTAATTGATGTTTGTTATGATACCGGATGATGGGATTGGTTATGATTTAATTACCTGAGGGATTTTGGTGTTTTGGTTATGTCTTTGATTAATTTATTTTTGGGGGTTTGCTTGCTTTTGATCCTTTTGCAGGGAATTGTATTGTTTTTACATTTTAATTTTGATTCTAAAGGATGGATGCTAAACCAACAAGTCTACAGTTTATGCTAAAAAAACAAAAGATTAATGTGTTATTTAAGTTATTTTCATATTCATTCAGTGGAAAAAGAATTAGTGGTTTGATCAAGGTTAATAGAGTTGGATGTTATGCAGTTATTATCCTATAATTAAATAATTTGCAAACGTGTATTGACGAAGTTCGAAAAACTTCACACGGACCTTTCCACGGCTGCTTAATGGGATTGAAAAAAAAAAATGTGCTTGGGTTAATAATCCATTTTCTCCTATGAAACAAGTCCTTCATAGGACCCTCCAATGCCTAAGCATAATTTATAGAAGAAGGGAAATGAAAATGTAGGAGAATGTGTTGTGTTCTATATGTGTGGATATATAATGTTATGCAGTTCTCTTTTATACCTGTTGGTCATTGGTATTAATATACCTGGCATCACTTGTATTTTCTGTATTTTCATTATAGCATCACTTGTATTTTCATTATAGGTTGTAGGTTCGCACACCTACTTGCAGGAATCAAAGAATATTTAATTCACCGTGAATGTCTGCACAAACAACTTGTTAGGACAAGTTGTTCATGCCATCATGTTAACTTGTGAGACAAGGCTTTTAGGTAGGCATTGTATTGATAATTTAGAGAGTTCAAGTGGGCATCGTATTAATAACCTTGTAAGAAGAAAATTCAAGTGTGACTGATAACTTGTAAAACAGAGAATTCAAAGGGGTGAATATATTGGGCATGCCTTGAACCATGTGTCATGTCCAATTTGAAATTTGCTCAATATGAAAAGAGACAATGTGTTTGTCGCCAGCTTGGGTTGGCCACCTTTTCCCTCTCTTTCTCTTTTCTCCTTTCTTCTTCTCCCTCACTTTTTGAGGCGAGTTCGGTTGGGTTAGGGTTTTTTGCCTGGTTGAGCCAAAAAAATTTCTTCCCCTTTCCTCTTTCTTACCGGGCTTAGTTGGATCAGGTTAGGTGTTGAATTGAAGAGTTATTAAATGATTAGGGACTAAAATAGAAGAAGGGGTAGAACATTGTTTAGCACGTCATACATGCTCGATGTCGTCTTCAAGCTGCATGCCTGGGTGCTTTAGGCCTCCAATGGTGGTCTTCTATGGTATCGTTAGCTTTGTCTTGGCGAGGGAATTGTTCCTAGCGGGTGTGTCGATGGCAAGTTACTAGTGTAGCTCTGGCAGCCTACCCCCCCCCCCCCCCCCTTTTCTTCTCTCTTCTTTCCTAGGCCGGTTGGGCTGTTATTACGTCTAGTTGGGCCTTTTTCTTTCTTTCTTCCCTCTTCTTTTCTCTTCTTTCCTTCTCTTCTCTCTTTTCTCCTTCTATCTTCTCCTCTCTTTTTGAGCTCGATTGGGTGTTTTTCCTTCTCCCCTTTTTTCATATTCGTCTTCTCTTCCTCTCTTTTCTTTTCTTCCCAATCGGGCTCGGTTGGCCTGAATTTTTATCTCTCTTCTTTTTGTATTCTTCTTTTTTTCTGTCTTCACGGGCCCGGTTGGGCTTTTTTATTTTGACCCCATCATGTATGAAGATGCATTTATCTCACCTAATGTGGAACATATGTTGGAAATATCAAGCATACAAATGTTGTTTTCAACCTTTGAGCCTTGTAGCTAAGAAATCTCTTCGGTGTTTTGAGCTTGTCATTGTGGGATTAGGCATGTGCTATGAATGTATCTTGCTTGAGATGGGTGATAAAAGAATTCAAGTTATTTTTGAACTAGAATTACGATCTATCTCTCTAGTTTGTACATAAGCAACAAGAATGCTGCTCTTAAAGGCACCTAACTACGATGAGCCAAAAATAGAATATTTAAAGGACATCCTAGAGCAGAGTGGTAGATAGAGAGAATGTTTAAGGTAAGGTAAGATGACACGAATAGTGTTACAGAATGAAGTCATTGACAATTGAAAGAGACCTTGAGTTGAGCGCCTTGTTGCAGGTTTGAGGATGCTACCATCTGCAATTAAATTTTGATAGGTTCCAGTGCTTTTCACCAATCCCGAGAAGTGAATGTTATGAGTGCCCTTTCCTTTCTGAGAAAATAATTTTATTGTGCAATCATGAAGCTTCCATTCTTGTTCTATGGTCAATGTTACTTTATGTGTTCATGAGAACAGCTGCTGTGGTATTAATTTAGGATAATTTTGCATTATAAAATTTGACTCTACTTTTGCTGTCCGTTTTAGTGTGAGGAATTGTGGTGTGGGAAGGCACACATACCGCGCTTGTCTCTTGTCCGGGGAATTTCTAAGTTGGATGCTTATTCACTATCTGTTATGGATGGCAAACGCGTGAGTATCATGTAACCTGTGCCCCTATTCCCAGCTCTCTGTCTCCTTTTCCAATTCATAGTCCTCATTGATTCAGAAACTTGTGCATACGTGTGTTTTACTTGCGAATGTGATGGGGGAGCCCCGACCAAAGTGATTATTTTGTTTGTTGTTTATGTCAGAATCGTATCATGAGGGATGATCTATGTGATCACGTTTGGGAGTTTCACTTTACCAAGGTATGCTTCTTCTATGTAGATTGCAGTCTCATATTGGTAGAGTCAAACCCATGTTGTGCAGTGATGATTCAACAATGTGAAGCTTGCTGGAAGTGTTCGATAGTCTTACAAAGCCAAAGCTCTTTTGTATTTTGTTTCATTGTTTGATCACAATTCCTGCATGCCACAAGTACATGCATGCAAAGCAGCCTTAAAATTCATTCCAGTACCAAGAGAAGGTCATGTTTCAGTTCACATGTTCTCATGATTAATCCTTGGTTCTTTTACATGTCTCTTTCTTAACGTGCTTTATCTCGATTGCCTACTTAGTGAAAGCACTTGGTAAGTCAAAAGCCCATTCTTCTGTGTATTCTCTGATGATTCCAATAATTTCTGCTTCTTGTGTTGTGAATGACATCTAAACTAATAATTCTCATAACGGACAATCATCAACCTTTTTTTTTTATTTTTTACAACCCGTGGAACATTGTTTTGAAAGTTTAGCTCATAGCTTGCTTGAGTCTTGTTACCGTTCTTTCTTGCGAAGCTCATTTAGTTTGACAAATATCAATCCTCAGGCAGCTCCAGAATACTGGCGCAATCTTGATCCCTACTGGAAAGGCAATGGCCCTCCCATGCACCGGTACTTTCATCCAGATGGAAGCCAAACTGCAGATCCTGGTGACAAGGTCTGGGGTGGTCATGAAAGCTGCTATTCCATCGTGACTAGTATTATTGGCGAAGGAAAGATCAGGGAGCACTATGTTCGGATAAACCGGTGGCGTCCTCTTGCTGTGTCCAGGAAACAGGACTGGAGCTGGGAAATGACCAACAACCTTTTCTGTTACTCAAGTATTCCAGATGCCTACAAGGAAGGTGGAACGGGACCACTCTTTTTGGTTATGTAAATATTTCTCCTCTTTAACATGTATAATTGTTGTTTTTAGTTTCCTCTATCCAGCACGCTGTTTAAAACAGTAGCTGAAATGGCAACTTTTGTGTACAGATTTATGTGAATAATACAGCATACCTAGTCATGCTTTGAGGCATTTGATTTGTACTGTCTACAGAATATACTCTTAGGTATCGATATGAATAAGATGAACTTTCTTTTGATAAAATTTGAAGAGTTCAAGGGATATGTGTTGAATCATGATGGTGTGTTTAACACTACTTTCCCTGAGCATATAAATTTACGAATCATTATTACAACAAGAATTCTCTGTACTATATAAACGAAGAATTGTTTCTGTCAGAGTGGTGCAAGTGATTTTCACAGTATAAAGTGCATTCTTGTTCTCTTCTATCCTTGGGATCGTATCATGTTTTTGCTCACAGAACTCTCAGCTGTGGAGCATTAATTTGATTGCTCGTCTGTCATGATCATATTGGACAACCACGAATAGATTGATTTTTAACCTCTGTTACTTTTTAGCAACCTGTTCATGAATCTCTTCCTGGGACTTCAAGAACTGATTTCCTTTCTGTTCTCTTCCTAGAAATATAATTGTCACAGATGGCATTCTAAGTTGTGATTTGAGTTCTCTTCCCACCCTATTCTTCTGCTTGTAGGTTGTTTATTTTCTATGATCTCTGTGCTATCTTTGCCTCGTTTTAAGATGCAGCAGCTTTTCCCATTTTATCGTGTAGAACTCCCAACCTGGAAAAAAGTGTCAATTTGGATGACTAATTCGTAGAAGTAAAAGGAGAACAGTGTTCAAATTTTCATTTACATTTTAGCTTCTGTTGATAGTTCTGCCCCTTTGAACTTCGTAAATGGGGCTTCAAAAAATGTAAATATACAAAATTACTCATCAGTATCACAACTCTCTGCATGTCCACCCACCTCGGACACCTTTAAAACAGAATGTTGTAGTTGGCGTGACAGAGTATTCCCATCAGATTGTGACATGTATCAAAACAACAGGATCACAAATTAACTTGGCAAGAGAGGAGATGGGAGTAGATGAAAGGAAAAGGAAAGGGACTTTACAACTTCAATGTTAACAAATACACCAGTGGCCTGAACCAGCATGGTCTGAAACTGTAGTAGGTTATTGCTAAATGAGAAGACTGTAAGAAGGCATGTCTTCAATCCGTAAGATGTCATCCATTAGAAGTTCTCTCTCTACCTGAGCTCGAGTAGATTTCAAGACATCCTAGTACATGTATCATTTGATCAGTGACCTTTAACAATCAGCATGCAGCATAAAGGGAATTGACGTGTTGATATACTGATCAGCAAAACCAAGCTATCAATCCATATGGACACAAAAAGGAATGGAGGAGGCTAAATAGATTCTCACATTGAACTCCATGTATGTAGCATTTCTATGTAGCCATTGATTGTCCATCACCACGAAAGCCACACAATAGAGAAGGTCAAATGCCCATTCGCTTTCTGAAAGCACAAATTTTAGTCATTAGGCGGCCATAGAAACAAGTGAATTGATATGTCCTGGGATAATAATAGCAAAGTTGAGTAGCCAACTCTATATTCAACCACTTCACCTATCACAAAGGCACCTCCACTTAGCCTTTCTAATGGACTGGAGTTGCATAGGGCTCTTTAGGACATGACTATACGACCTTAATGTTTTACTGGATATAGCTGCTGCTTCTTACCTGACAGAATCTGTAAGAAAACTGGTCTGACAAATGTTCGAGGTTTCACTGCATAAAATAAGCTCACCGAATTAAAACATGTCAAAAACAACAGCAAATTTAGGCCAAAATAAAGATGTGTTGGTTCATGAAGATCTTCTAGGAGTATCATTAGCCCGCTCCGCCCCATTGGTAGCAATTTTTTTTAACTTAAAAAAATATCCAAACATTTTTAATGTATTTTTTAACTTAAAAAAAAACTTAACTATGAACATAAAATATTATGTATATTGAATGATATTTTTATTAAATATTGATATGGCAATGTTTTGGATAATATTTTAAAAATAATATTGAGACGACATATTGGACCGATATCAACTTATCAAATTTACATCCTAAATTATAAAACTGTGATAACCTTATACAAATCATATAAAAATAAGTTATTAAGGACAATTCTTAATCAATAAAATATTAAATGATGAAATTAAAAATAAATTAAAAAAAAAAATTACCCGAGTCAATTTGGATTAACCTGCTAAACTCGCAATCTGGGTCATAAAATCAAAATAATCCTATAGAAAGTAAATCATAAAAAATTACAAAACTCAATTTTTAACAAACTCAATGTCGAAAGATAAAGTAGAAAAAAATTAATTAAAAAAATATTAATAAAAATAACTCAAGTCAACCTGGACAAACCTGTTAGACTTGCAATCTTAATCATGAGACCAAGATAACTTCATAAAAAAAATACAAAGCTCATTTCCAACAAATCAAATGTTAAGGGTTGAAATCGAAAAAAAAATCGTGAGATTGAGATAATTTCAAAGAAAATAAATTGAAAAAAATACGACGCTCGATTCTCAAACAACCTAATATTAAAGGATGAAATTAAAAAAATTAAATAAAAAATAAATATTGAGTTGTTGAAGGGTGAAATTGAAAAAAAATCAAATTAAAAAGAAATCCAAAAAAATAATCTGAGTCAATTCGAGTCAACTTACTAAACTCACGACCTAGATTATGAGACCGGGATAATCTCATAGAAAGCAGATAAAAAAAATTATGAATCCCAATTAAAAAAAACCGAAAAAAATTAATAGTTCAACTTGTCAAACTCACGACTAGGATCATGAGATCGGGATAACCCCGTAGAAAGCTAATTGAAAAACAATTATGACCCAATATTAAAGAATAAAATTAAAAAAAATTAATTAAAAAAGGTGGGTAAAAAACGATCCAAGTCAATCATGATCGAGATAACCCCGTAGAAAGCTAATTGAAAAACAATTATGACTCAATATTAAAAAATAAAATAAAAAAAATTAATTAAAAAAGGTGGGTAAAAAACGATCCAAGTCAATCCAAATTAACTTGTTAAACCTACAACTTAGGTTTGGAGATCGAAATAAATTCATAAAAAGCAAATAAAAAAAATTATAAAACCCTATTTCCAATGTATTTTTTGTTAGAGGTTGAAATTCAAGAGAAAAAAAATCCTAAATCCATAAAACTTATATATAACCGTTCAAAACAAATTATATATGATTTTAAAAAAATCAAAAAAAATTACAAAGTATAATTTATAAAATAAACTGATATTAAAAATAAATTAGATGGTGAAATCGTTAAATTAAAAGGAAAAAAACTAACAAAAAAACACTATTTAGGAGAAGTGTTTTGTGTGTGAGACATTTGATTTAGCCATAACCTTTTGTGTTTTTTAAATTAATTCATTAAAGAATGAGAATAGCAATTATGATGTTTGTCAAGATGCAGTTGATGTGAAATTCTGGAGAAAAGCTAATATTCATTTCACACTTACTGGCATCAAGGTCAAGCATCTGCATAATCATAAATGTGATATTTACACCAGCAACAGCAAATGGATACTCCCAAGCAGATCGTTTTCCTCCTTGTTTTTTTAGCAAATGTTGAAATGATATCTGTCACGAAAAAAACAGGTAATGTTATTGCAAAACGTAGCCTAGTGTAAGCCTATTTATTCAAACTTCTCTGCACTGCCAAATAAGAATCTTACTGAAAATGTCTTCGCAAAGAACACTAGGTTTTCCAGAGAAAGGAATCCAGCTCCTCTGTTCACCAGGAAAAAACGCGCAGCTAAATAAGTGAAAACAATCACACCAGATATGCTGAATAAATGACAAGCAGCTAAAACAACCTGAAATCAGTAGATGGATCTCTTCCCTGCCATCCCATTTCTTTCCATTGATCAGATATTAAACCACTCAGCTCCCGATCAGGATATGTGGCAGACCATAGAGCTCTCAAAGCATCCTGTTCTCGTCAAAGCATCTTGTTAGGAGGTGTCCAGACTCGAGAATATAATTATAGTTGCTTTTTAAAATGTTTTTTATTTATTTTTTGTTTTTTTAATTTATTTTTTACATCAGCATATCAAAACAATCTAAAAACATACAAAAAAATAATTTTAAACAAAAAAAAAAAAGAATTTTCACAAACTTCCATTGCGGCCCAAACAGGGGCTTAATTAGTCAGAAAAAAACTTGCAGCAAAATGGAAATATGGGATGCAGTTTCAGGGTTTTAGTTTCAACCGCTGCACCTATGTTACAGATTTGATTCTGTGATATATCCCAGTCCATATTTTCCGATTTAAGATATGAACCATAGTTTTCAAGTCTGGAGTTTACTCCTACGAAAAATTCCAATGACAGAGAAATGAAAACAATACCATACCTGGTGGTCTGGCCTGGAAGCATCAAAATAAACCTTCATCCTATCCTTCAACCTCTTCAATCTTTCTTCCTGCAAGATTTTAGACTAATCTATCATGGTTGGCAATCATAAAGAAAAGAGAGAGAAATGCTAAAGATCATAAAACTGGAAAAGCTATAACAAACTTCTATGAAGTCTCAGTTTCACGATTTCATATAAACTAGATCGTAAAATTGAGCCCGGTCCCAACACTACCTGTAAAATCAAAGGCATTATTATGACAACGCAAGAGTGGAAACCCAGTAACTAGCATATATACAAATTCAGTTCATAATCTACACGAATGGCTGACATGGGAAGACAATGTGTCCATTACTTCTATTTTCCTGCATTTGCGAGTTTATATAATTGATCTTGCTAAACTATTTGCAAAGTGAAAGCAGCCCCTAGTAGAGACTAGAGACTTAAACAACGAGTTCTGGATTTGTTAAGAAGCATCACAGTGAGGGATGATTGATTAAATTAAACAAATAAGCTTTATTAATCTGCACTTCGAAGTTTGCCAGAACAGACCAGTTTTGAGCATCACATAGATCAGCTCCATTTGGACAATGTACGACCAAGGAAGGCATCTTTATTGGTAAGAATCGACAGAAACCAGATGTTTAGAGTTTAGTGTTAGAATAAGATGAGAGAAATAACAGCAAAAAGAACAAGAAAAACCAATAAAAATTATCATCTTTTTTTCTTCAATACTATATGATTCTTGTTGTAAGTTCACTTGCCTGTTGAGGGGTCAAGTTAATGCAAATTCGTTCATATGCTCCCTTTCGCTTGAAGCAAACACAAGTGAGGCCCTTACCAATCCAAGTAGGCGACCCACAAGTTGCATCATCTGCATACAACCATCAATATCTTTGCTTCAATCATAAAGAACAATATTCACTTTAGCAACCAATGACAAGTGGCCCAATAATTTGCAGCCAAAATACAAGAACAAACAAGGTGGGGGGAATTTTTTTTTTTTAAAAAAGGCTACCAACTAGCAGAGCAAGACAATCTTTAGCCACCTGGTTTAACAGCCACGCTAAAGCATTTCATATCAGCGATATGGAAAAGCAATGCTCCCAGTTCTAAAACCTGAAGTTTCAGGGCGTGATGAATCCCACATAACATAAGCTTATTACAGTATAATAACATGAAAACAAACATATTTTTGGTAACGAGCATGGAGCAGTCTGCTGCATGACCAGTTTTGTCTCTGAAAAGGCAGTGGGGACCTCCGACAAGGCGGCTGGATATCAAGGTCACGTGCCGCACGACGGTGGTTCTGCTAGTGTACTACAACATAATTATACGTATATAATCAATTGTGTTTTACTGCTATCATTTGCGTCCGGGCCGATACATACGTGACAGTCTCAGAGCCCGATGCAGTGTCTTCGTTTAACCGGCCAGCATAAAGAAGAGAGAGTATAGACACGCGCTGAGTTGGAAATCCCACCACATGGGGAACATATGGTGTATCCATGTGAGCACTCGATCTAATAGGGTCGGAAGTGTCTTCCACGCGCTAATAACGGAAAGCAAGTCTAGACGGTCTGTCACCTCCAATCATGTCAAAGCACTGACTCATTGTTTCTTTTTCCATGCCAAGATTGCAAATAAAGACAAACCTTCACTCTCTTGCCACGTTTACCGTCCATCCACGGAGAAATTAG
>Ga0325405_1008531_pt1 | contig 10170 bp, 5 predicted proteins | sample PopdelMetagenome_21_FD_205663 | JGI IMG/M metagenome (GOLD analysis project Ga0325405, IMG submission 205663) | Populus deltoides microbial communities from Bellville, Georgia, United States - Xylem-Control-R2 | ecosystem: Host-associated > Plants > Phyllosphere > Stem > Wood/Secondary xylem...
CCATATTCTCATTCAAAAACAAACCTCCATCACCCAGACATCAAAACTTATGACAGCACCACACGCAATCTTACACTGGCAGGATTGGCTTTTGAACCAAATACCCCAAAGCATCATTTCAGCATACATGGGAGTTTCAACTTTCATCTAATGAAACTCACTTTATAGAACATTCAATCAACAAACAGTAGTTCTGATGACATCATGTCAGTTGATAAAATGTTAAAGAGACATGAAAAACTGACAAGTCAACTCCAATTAGAGCATTCATGTATTGTAAGTTATTAGGTTGAAAAAATGTACCCTGATTCCCAGTAAGGTATTGAAAAAGATAATATTGCATGACTACAGAAATATTAATCAGTAATGAATCAAGTACTTATAACAAATTAAGCTGTAAGCAACACTCTTATCCTCAGTGTCATTGGAATATTTCCAACTTCTGTAGTTCCACCATTAGGACCGACACTGAGATAAGAAGGAATTGAAAAAACCAGCATTAAGTCTAATATAATGTCATTCCAAGTTGAAAAAAGGAAATAAATAAATAAATAAAGAAATGTAAAGTAAATTAGACTCAATATCTTCACAGAAATGAAGTCCAAGAAAATACCGCTGAAAGGAGTTGACGAGTCTTTATATCCCACAGCCGCAAATAGCTATCCAAACCTAAGTAAAAGAAAGCAATAAGTCAAGAAAACAGTTTGGCCCCAGAACTAGGAAGCTGCTAATTTAATGGCACAGAGAACCAAGTCAAATATATGTCTGACAAAGATAAAGCAAAATTGTTCTATATACTCACCGCATGATGCTATCACAGGGAGCTCTGGGTGCCTGGCAATGGATCTAATACTTCCAGAACACTTCCCTATAAAACATCCTAACAGCTTTCCTGGAAGAAAAGGATAGATCCAATGTTAAAAGAATTATAGGGAAGAAGAGAACATTCAGAAGATAAAAAAATCAAGGACAGGAGCAGCAGGTAGGCACTGATATTGGATTGCCAAGCAACAAAATTTAGCCCAATTCACAACTACTAAATAGTTAACATTGTATATAGATGTATCAAAACAGAGAATAAGATGATCTGATTAGTGGATTTCAGCCATAAGAAGACAAGTGAACATACTAAAATAATAAATTGAAACAGCCTGATCATTTGACTGCTGTATACAGGATGGAGGACCTGCATGCTCCTGGGTTAGCCTGGTTCCTAATTAGTCATTAGCCAAAAATAGTGCGATATAAAACTCATGAAATTGTTCAAGACTGCTTGATTTGATTATGATTCATCAGGAGCCATTTGAAGGTGCTGAGCAAACTGGGTCTAAGATAGAATTCCACTGATACTTCAGATTATATTAAGAATAATTATATAAAAGAACCATATTATGGGATTCTTTCAGAGGTTCCTCATTTTTTAAAGTAAATAAAATATCTGTACAAAATCATCAACTATAGATCTAAGCATGATTACGTATCCTCCTTATGTGTGATTTTTGATGCTAGCAACCATGGTAAAGACAGCTGTAAGACCCTCCAAACAAACAGATGGAACCGACACATATGAAGCGTATATATTATCCTAACAGAAAATTCTCTTGCTATATGCAGCAGAAACTTGATTTAAATAATGCCAGTTTGTATGAACTCCATTAAATACCATAATTTCCACACTGCTCAGTTCAAAAATAATTTCCACAACGCTGGAAAGGGCAAATCAGATTCTAAATCTTAACTTTTATACTTATCCTCTGACCATTTGATCCATATGTGTTTCATAGAATTAAAAATGATGGGACAAGGCAAAAAAATAATTGTAAATTTATCTCACCAAGCCTACTCAAGGCCACTGACTCCAACACAGACACATTGCAAAGCTTAAGGTCAAGCAAACACAGTCCATTGCAAAGGCCTTACTCACTTTGTTGCTAAGTCAGATCAAATTATTTGAGTCACAGCCCTTATTGAAGTGCCAACCTCCTATTTAGATCCTCGTCTTACAAACTCAAAAACTGGACTACAACAAAAAATCATTGCCACCAGTAAACAAAATACATATTTCATCTGAACAGAAATTTGGTCCATTCACAAGAAACTATAGGATAATCTTAAAAGAGTTAATACTTGCTCAATTGATATTTTTATATTGCAATCACATGCAGAATGCAGAACAAAATTAAACAGGAATTAGAGTGTAAAGTATTTATTGCATATTCTAGTCAAAATAGATGCACCTACCAGTTCGCATGTCGAATGAAGCAAGGTCACCAGATCCATTTCCTGTATATATAGTATGGCCATCTTGATCTTCAGTAATGGCCTTAATAGCAGTCTCTCTGAAATCGAATGATAGAACAGGTCTGCGCTGAGCAGAAATATCATACATATGGACCTGTTAGGTAAACAACAATTATCAAGTTATATAAACTTGAGGCCATGTGGAAACCTCTTCAGCTGTTAGCAAATGCCTGTGATTATGTGCGACTGCAATTCCACACCATATGATTCTGGAAAAACAGAAATTATCAATTCATGGAAAGTTATGTCTAAACCCCTCCATTTCTAACTATATCATCATTTTTTGCAGTAATCACAGCCAACAACCAACACTGGTTCCACATAAGCATGCAAAGTTGCAAAAGAAAGAGAGGATGGGTATTGGCTATTTTAGAAGCACACATTTTCCTGGAGCAGCTACTAGGTGTGCATTGTGGATATCTACATAAAATTCTTAACTCCAAACTCTTCCATGCTGCAATAATTTTTCCCATGGGAGTATTTTCTATGGAAGGATTACCTGATGACTATTGGTGCCAGCCACAAATTTACGGTGATCATCATTACTCAGGAATGTCGTGCATGTAAACCAACTAGGGGTAAATATCCCAAGGCTATTTTTAGGAGGCTGCACAAAGCAAAAATAATGAAATAGACCTAAGGCCAAGTACAAAACTACTTGTAAATAGAAAAATATTTTTTATCTTGATTTAGAATAGTTAACTAGTAATATGGCTCACAGGTTTGGCAGTCCAAATTTTAGTAGAATTCTCAAGGTCCCATAGATTGACTTCAACTCCTTTCCTGCTTTGGAAAACAAAAAAGCCATCATGCCACTAATGAATATATGTTTCCAAGTCTAAATCCTATATGGTATAATCACACAGATGGGTGTACTCACCCTCCAAACACTGCATAGTTTTCACTTCCATCCACTTTAGAACATAAGACATTACCAGAACCACAAACTTTCCATGTCTTTGTTACACTAATACTGGCACTATCAGCAGTCGATTTATCAACTCCAATAGACCTCATGCTTGCATTTCCTTTTGATGTACACGTAAGCAAAGTACATGACCTACACATAACCAACACAATGAAGCTCGGTAACTGCTGGTAGTCATAAGTAGAAATAACCATAAACTTCAAATTATTACTCTGAAAAAAGAAACGTTAGAGCTTACCCAGATGACCTCTCTCTCCTGAATAAATGCAAACCAGAAATAGCATCATCTTCAGGTTGAAAACCATCCTCACCAACATTAGAAAACACGACATGAATCTCCCCATTAAGCGGGTTGACTACTTCAACCTGTATTACATTAACTATAGGATAACTAAGCAACGCTCAAGTGACACCAGACTACCATCAAGAACCAAAAACTAAACTGCACTCCATCGTCAACATTCAGAATGTAATACAATTAACTCACCTCTCTATTTTTTCTTGCAACAGCCAATAACTGCAAGAAACAAAATTACACCCTAGTAAGACAGTTTTTATACCACGTTTAATAAATGCATGCAACATCAGTATGTCCACCACATATGTATTACAAGCACGGCTATGATTCTATGACACATTAACTCCGCAAAAAAAGAAAAAGAAGAGAAAAACCCAGAAATCAAAACATAGAAAATGGCATAGATTTACGAGTTTCAGCTCAAAAAAGTAATAGAGAAAGAAAGAAAGGAACAGCAACACATACAGGGTCTTTTTTACGGTCATCAAAGGAAGCAGCAAGCACGCATTTGGAGGAAACAGGATCACCCCATCTCTCTACAACCTGAGGTGTTCCTCTTTCACCACGAGACTCAATCACTACAATCAAAACCAAATATCAAAACAATAAGAAAAACAGCGATTTGCTTCATTGGGTTGTTAAAGAGAATTGATAATGTATTTACCTTTGATAAGACCCAGAGAATCAAAAGTTAGAGCTCGAAGTGGAGGGCAACCTGGGCACTCTAGTGTCGTAGTTCGCGGCATTGTTTTGCAATATTCAGTTTCACTTGTCAAAAAAAACAGAGACAGGGAGAGAGGGAGATACAGAGGATACAAAACCCTAAACCCCTGGTTCTTGTTGTGTCCGAATATTTTGGTTTTAGTACCCCTTTACTTTCCTTAACTTTCAAATCAGTCCCTTAATTTTCATGTTGATTTGTTGTCATCGTATGGCGATGAATCCGAACGGGATGACTTTTGTGTGCACCGCCTCCAATCTAGAATACTAAGGTTGTTCCTACTTCCTCGTAAAAAATTTATCATTAAAAACCACAAATGTTCACATTCTAAAGAATTATAACATAAAATTAATAAACTTTCATAAATAAACTATAGTTTTTAAATCAGGGTTAGCGGAAATAAATATCAATTCACAAGTTACGTAAATTAATTTAAATCAATTTAATTTTTTTATTTTATAAAAATATTAAAGTGATGTCATTTTAAAAAAACTAACAAATTATCTAAATCAATCTAAAATTTTAACTAGATCAAATCAGATTAATTATCGTAGACATTACTCAACTCACTAGATAGGGTCGATCGAGTTTTACAATAATACAATAACATAAAATTTTATAAATTATATTTGTAATTTAATTTTTTATTTCGGACGTAAAAAAATATATATTTAAAATATAATATTACTAGTTACACGAGCCCCATCATGTCTAGTTCCGAAAAAAACTAATTAAAATTGTAGCTAATATGTTGGAAAACTTAATCAAAGAATGGATAAGTGGATTTTTTTTTAATGAATGAATTTTCATTAATTATAGTCAACAAAAGCAGATTGCTTACAAGGTTTGTACGATATAGAAACTCCACAATACAACAAAAAAACAAATTCCTGAAGGATATACAAGCACCACAATCCGATCAAAAGCAAGCTACTGAAAGTTCCAGCTCTTGCATAGAGCCATCATATTTGAGATTTACGATAGCTTCCTGTAGATCTTTGTTTTGTAAAGTCTAAGCTTATCAAAGCTGGAAATTCTATGCACAATGACACTGGCAACAGTCCCATCAAAACCATGCGCTCTCATGTTCCTTTCTTTCCAAATTTGATAAACGCAGGAGCACCGGAGAATTCTTAGCAGGACAGAAAGAATGCATTTCTTCTGTAGAAAAGAAATGGCACAATCCAACTCTTCCTGCCGATCGCCAGCCTGCAAATTCCACTTTTCTTTAAAATACACTGCCATATTTTCTTGGTGAAACTACAAGAGAAGAATAAGTGATCCCTATCTTCTGGAGCTTGTTGAAATAGAGAGCAAGTTGGGTCTATATATATTCCTTCCCCGTTTCAGCTGTCTTGATTTGGTGGATAAACTGTTCAAGATAGAGAGCCAAGCAATAAAGCTACATCTGGGAACAGGCAATGGTCCCCAAAGGAGCTTATGCCAAGCAACATTATTTCTTTTCTTTCTCACCAGATTCAGACACTTCGACATGAAAATCCCCCATCAACAGCTTCTCTGCATGTAATGCAATCCTCAGCATCTTGACTTAGAAAAATAGTACCACAGATGGCACTATGAATATCAGCCATTACATTTGACCTTGAAGAGGCCAAACCCAGTAATCACCTTTAATCACATTTGCAACAGTAGCATTAAAAGGGAGTCCAGTTCCAACAGTAATTTCCTGCCCATATCTCTTAATCAGAGCACCATGAGGATGCCATTTATCCCACCATAAATAGGTTAGCTTCCAATTGCCAGTAGAGTAATCAACAGAGTCCCACATCATAATTCTAAGTTTCAGCATCTTCCTCCAGTTCCAGGTGCAGTCATTTGGGGCATTTAAGCTCCATAAATTCCTATTCTTAATTAAATATTCCCAACACTAAGCAACCCATAATGAACCAGATTTTAGAGGGAGACACCATAGATTTCTCATTGCACAAGCACAACTCCACTCTTTCAACTTTTGAATTCCAAGGCCCCCTCCCTGTTTTGGCAATGTAACTAATTCTCAAGCAACTTTTGCACCTACAGCAGATGTATCTTTTCCTTTCCAGAGAAAGCTATTGCATTTACTCTCAATAGATTTTATAACTTGAGATGGAAGAATAAAAATGGTACACCAGTAATTTTGAAGACTAAAGATCACTGATGATACTAGTTGTTGTCTTCCTGCAAAGAATGAGAGTTTTGTTGCCCAATGCTGAATTCTACCAGAGATTTTATCCCATAAAGGCATGTATTGTGAGCTTTCCTGTTGTTAGAGGACCCCTAGGTACTTGACAGGCAGTTTTCCCATTTTAAACCCATAAATATTCTGAATTTGTGCTGCATTTTCCATTCTTACACCAGAACAAAAAAGTTCGCATTTTGAAGGATTAAATATAAGATCAGATAACAAGTAAAACTGATCTAAGATTGAAACCACAGAAGAGATAGCATTCACACTACCAACAATGAAAATTATAACAGAGGTGAGTTAAACAGACCTTTTTAGGTGAGGGAAATCAACTAACCAACTATTATTTACTATATTTAATTGAAGCACTCTATTTCTCTAGGAATATGTCTATATTTTAGTCGATATGAGAAGACATATCTGCGCATTATTGTGGGTTTATAAAATAAATATATTTAATAATGTTATAATTGTGAACCAATGTTAAATAAATAATAGAAATTAAAGGTATGATGAAACCAATATTTTATGACGGAAAAAAAAGTTGTATTGATGATCAAAAACTTAGAGACTGAACAAAATGATTTGTAGCAATCTACAGTGTTTTGTGAGGAAAGATACAGTGTTTTCCCCATGTAATTTAGCTTTTCCATTAATAAAAAGCAAAAAAAATACAAAGCTAAATTCTCTACCAACTTAATATTAAAAAAATGACAGATAATTTTGGAAGGAAAAAAACCCATGAAAAAAAAACATTGTAGCAATTGATAATGTTTTGTGAGGAAAATTACAGTGATTTCCTCAATAAAATCAACAAAGACAATTTTAGAAAAAAAATTCATAAACAAATCATTTAGAGAAATACTGTAGCAATCTGTAGTGTTTTGTGAGGAAAACTACAACGCTTTTCCCATATGATTTAACTTTATTATAATTATAATTCTTAATCAACTCAATATTCAAAAAAATAAAATCGATAAAGATAATTTTAGAAAAAATCATTAAAAAAATCATATGAGAAAACACTGCAGCAATTCACAGTGTTTTAAAGAAAAAAAATTATAAAGTTAAATTTTCAATCAGCTCAATATTAAAAAAATAAAATTGACAGAGACAATTTTAGAAAAAAAATATAAAAAAAACATGAAAAAAATAGAAAAAAAAAACCATGTTGGAAACATAGTAGCAATTCATTGTGTTTTGTGATGAAAGCTATGGTGCTTCCCCATATGATTTAGTCTTATTTGTAATTACTTGTAATTTTAATTCTCAACCAGCTTAATATTAAAAAAAATTAACAAAAAAAATTTTAAAAAGATCATAAGAAAAAAAAACAAGTTGAGAGACACTGTAGCAATCCACAGTATTCTGTAAGGAAAGCTACAGTGCTTTCTCTACATGATTAAGACTACAGTACTTTCCCCATATGATTAAGCTTTATTACAAAATTAAATTCTAACCAGCTCAATATTAAAAAAATAAAATCAAAAAAAATAATTTTGAAAAAAAAATATTACAAAAAAAAAACATACAAAGAAACTGGAAAAAAAACCATGTGAGGAAAAACTGTATCAATCCATAATGTTTTGTGAGGAAAGCTACGGTGTTTTCCCCACATGATTTAGCCTTACTTGTATTTACTTATAATTATAATTCTTAACCAGTTCAATATTTAAAAAATAAAATTGACAAAGATAATTTTAGAAAAAAAAACCATGTGGAAAAAAACAATAAAGCAATCCACAGTAGTTTGCAAGGAAAGCTACAGTGCTTTCCCCACATATTGTAACTGTAATTCTTAACCAGCTAAATATTAAAAAATAAAATCGACAAAGATAATTTTAGAAAAAAATCATATAAAAACAAAAAAAACCAAGTGGATAAATACTGTAGTAATCCACAATGTTTTAAAGAAAAAAATTACAAAACTAAATTCTCAATCAGCTCAATATTAAAAAAATAAAATCTACAAATATAATTTTAAAAAATAAAAAAATAAAATAGAAAAACTATGTGGGAAAACACCGTAGCAATCCACATTAATTTAAAAGAAAAAAATTACAAAACTAAATTTTTAACCAACTCAATATTAAAAAAGTAAAATTGACAAAAATAATTTTGGAAAAAAAAATAAAAGAAAGAAAAAAGAGGAAAATACTGAAGGAAAAAAAAAAGTATTGTAGCAATCCACATTAACATGTGAGGAAAGTTATAGTAAGTTCCTCTCATGTTTAGCTTTATGTATAATAAAATAGAAAAACCATGTGGAAAAACTCTATTGCAATCTACAGTATTTTAAAGAAAAAAATTACAAAGCTAATTTTTTAACCAGCTCAATATTAAAGAAGTAAAATTGACAAAGATAATTTTGGAAAAAAAAAAGAAATGTACTTTAGCAATCCACGGTAACAGGTGAAGAAAGCTATAGTACTTTCCCCACATATGTTTAGCTTTATGTATAATGGTTTTTTTTTTTCTTTTCTGAAACTATTGTTTTTAACTATATGGGATTAACGATAACAAAGTAAGGTTCAATTAAAAAGAAAAAAATCTCACCAAACTTGTAAACCGGAACAACTTGGGTTACAAAAGGCAAAATAAAAAAATAAATTACAAAACTTAATTTTTAATTACATCAATATTAAAAAAATAAACAAAAATAAATTTTAAAAAAATAATAACAAATTTAAAAAAAAAAGTTAAAAAAAAGTAATACACTATAGATTACTATTGTAATGCACAATACAATAAATGTAAATAAACAATAATTTCTCCACACTCTTTAGATATTAATAAAATGAAGTTAGTTTTAATAATAAGCATGTAACTCTCTCTCTCTCTCTCTCTCTCTCTATATATATATATATATATATATATATATATATATATATATATATATATATATATATATATATATAAAGGTCATTATAGCATCTTCAATAGAAGATACTATTTAAAAAAAGTTAAATTGATAATATTATTTTTCAAAGAGTATAAATATAATTTTTTTATTTATTTGCATTCTAATAATGAAAAGCCATTTTGAAAAGCAATTCTATTTCAATATGATTTGATTAACTTGTCGAGTTTAAAAATAACTTAGATAATTTTCAATCAACTCAATATTAAAAAATAAAATAAAAAAATTAATTAAAAAAATAACTCAAATCAATTTGGATGAACTTGCCAAACTTATAACATGAGTTATAAAATTAGAATAATCTCATAAAAAGTAAAAAAAAAAAAACATTGATTTAAAAACATCAAAAGAAAAAAAAAACTACTAAATAATGAACAATATTTTAACATATTTATAAGATATGTAGAAATAATATTTTTATAAAAAAATAGTAAATTAGCACTTTCATATAAAATAAATATTGAAAAACTAAAATAATATTTTATTATTATTATTAGCTTTCCATTTATCATCTGCATTGGAGATGCTCTCGAACAAATACTCGCGGGTGACTACACTTCACCGGCTTCGTGTTAAATTAAATAGGCACGTCATGATGTTCTAAGAGCCCGAACGGACACCATATTGTTGCCAGCATATATATATATATAATAGCAATCATTGAGTAGGTTTTTCGATAATCTATATTTATTTTTATAATATTTAAATTGTTAAAATATGTTAATCACCCACAGTAAAGCTCCCCCATTGTTGATCATCTCCATAACTGAATTCACTCCCACCTTTCATCATCCCCTTCCTTCCCTCTCGTTGCCAC
>Ga0325405_1008535_pt1 | contig 10168 bp, 5 predicted proteins | sample PopdelMetagenome_21_FD_205663 | JGI IMG/M metagenome (GOLD analysis project Ga0325405, IMG submission 205663) | Populus deltoides microbial communities from Bellville, Georgia, United States - Xylem-Control-R2 | ecosystem: Host-associated > Plants > Phyllosphere > Stem > Wood/Secondary xylem...
ATTTTTTTTATTTTTTAGATTTGATCTCTATTATTTTGATTATTATTTATTTTATTTGAGATAATTTATGAAATTATATTTTTTTCAATTTCATTCTCATTCAACTTTTTAATTTGTAAGATTTGTTACTCATTATTTTAATAAACTTGAGAAAAATAAAACATTAATAAGTTATTTTTCAGCTCATTTTCCATGACATAACCAAACATTAATAAGTGTTTTCCAACTTATTTTCCATTACACTACTAAACATTAGAAAATAATTCACTTTTCAAAAGGAAACTACTTTCCAGCAAACAAACGAGGCTCTAATGACATTCGTGATTGGCCAAAGGTAGAGGTGGCAGTAGCTTTGCTCCTTGTCAAGTATTGCCTCTTTGGAGGCAATGTGGTAGCAGTGTCAAAGCGATCTTTAGAGACATGAACAACCTGAGGAGAGTCAGAAGAAGTATCAAGGGATCTAGGCTGTAAAGCCAGTTTTGCCCACTTGCAAACAGAATAACCTGCTCTCTCTTCAACAACTACAACTGCTTCAGCAGCCATTAGATCAACCTCTGGTTCTCCTTAAGGTTCCTTCATGATTGACTGTTTTTCAATAGCTTCAGTATTAGCTGAGGGATTGGAGCATTCAGAGGGAGCAGAAGCTGTTGGGGGATGCTTTTTGCGCTTATGACTGGAAGATTTGTTGCATGCAGAATTGGAATGTCCCAAAGTGTTGCACTTCTTGCAAAACCATAGCAGAGATTCATATAACACTACCTGAGGTTTGGAAACACCATTGAGAAGGGTGATATTGATTGATGATGGTAATTCAGCAAGTAAATCAATCTCAACCAGCATTCGGGCATAAAAGAGTCGAGTTATAGAGGTTGTTGGAGAATCAGAATGCACTGGTTTCCCTATCACACTTGCTAGTTTAGAAAAACACAATGGTGACCAGCACTGAAGAAATAGGTTAGGGAATTTAACCCAAACTGGCAGCCGAACCATATCAGAAGTGTCAAAATCAAAATAATCAAGCATAATTTTCAATATCAAGAGCTGACCAAACACATAGAAGGCCCTCCACGGAGCACATCAATCATGTCCGATTTAGAAGCAAACTAATGAATCGATTTAGCTTTCTGATAGATTTATAGTTAAATGCTACTTTTAAAGCAAAAACTTGGACAATCCTACGCCAACTATTGAACTGGCAGTCCCTTCAAAATTCACTCTCTCAACCCCATATTAGGAACTGTATGTTGATAGGTCCTTCAATTTTGAAGGGCGTGACACTAGAACAGTACTTGAAAGACCCAACAAACAAGTTTTTTAGTATGAAATTCATTTCGAGTTCTCATTTACCAACAACGTGTTAGAATATGAAGCTCTCCTAGCAGGATTAGGTATAGGAAAAGTTTTGAAAGCCTTCCGCCTCCATGACTATAACGATTCCCAATTTATAGTAAATTAATGCTAAGGGATTTTTGAAATGAGAAACCTTACTTTAAAAAAGTATCTTTAAAAGGTCCGGACTCTCTTCTTAGGGATAAAAAGAGTCAAGGAAATTCTGATTACCTGGATTCTTAGAGAAGAGAACACGAGAGCAAACCTTATTTCTAAATTAGCAAGATCCAACTTGATCAACCTTTCATTAGGAGTATGGATTGAAATTCTCAAGAAAACAAGTATATGAAAAGGACCAATAACTACATTTATCAACATACAAAATAATTGGAGAACTATTATCGAGAATTATCTACTCACATGAAAGTTGCTCTCAGATAGAAATGAAGCCATCTATTTAACTAGACATGCAATCAAGTATTGCATGATTGATGGGATCTTATACAAGCGATCTATCCAGGTTTTATTTGTTGAAATTCTTATCCTTGACGAAGAGTGCTTATGTTTTATGAGAAATTCATGAGGAAATATGTGGTTTAAACACCGAATCTAGGGCTCTTATAGCCCATGTCATTAAAACAAGGTTTTATTGGCCAATGATCCTTAGTGATGTTACTACTTTTATGAAATGGTGTGATTAATATAAAAAATTTACATCAATCTCTAGACAACCCTCTTCCAAGCTCATCATCATACCTTCCCCATGGCCATTTACCTAGTAGGGGGTAAACATATTAGACCCTTACCCAAAAGCCATGAGAAATAAAAAGTTTATCTTGGTGGGTGTCGACGACTTCACTAAGTGTGTCGAAGTAGAAGCATTAGTAGTTATCACCGTCAACAAGGTCATTTATTTCCTATGGAAGAACATCATTTGTAGATTTAGGATTCTAAAGGTTTTAATAGTCGATAATAAGACAGAATTCGACAACCATAAAATGAAGGAACAATGTCAAAAACTCCATATCAACCATTGATTCTCCTCGGTGTCTCATCCCTAAACAAACAACCAAGACAACTTACCAATTGGATTCTGCTGAATGGATTAAAAAAAAGATAGTAGAGATCAAGTCAAATTAGGTAGAGCTGTTAAATAAGATCTTGTGGGCCTACAAAACCATCCAGAAAACATCTATCAGGGAAAATCTTTTTCTCCTCACCTATGGAACTAAGGCCATAATCTTGGCTGAAATCGGATGCCCGAGTTATTGAGTGGGCTGCTACATATCGGAAGGTAACCACCTAGACCTTAGGAATAACCTAGATCTCCTAGAAGAAACCCGTTTAATTACAGCTATAAAAATAAGGTATATAAGAACAAAATTGCATATTATCATAATGTTAAGGTTAAGAACAAAATCTTCAAGCTTGGTGACATAGTACTGAGAAAGCTGGAGGAAATCAGCAATAAAAAAAATAGAGGAAAACTAACCTTGAGAAGGGACAACCCCTTTCGAATAACAAAAATAATAAAGACCAACACCTAACATCTTCAAGATATAAAAGGAAGAAATCTTCATCACATATGGTACTCATATCATTTGAAATTATATCACAGTCAATAAAGTATAAATTATCCATATATCCATTATGATTTTTGTCTCTAATAGGGAATGCCCAAGGGCCATACCAATCCAAAATAAGGAATCAAAATAGCCATTATCCCACAACCTTACAAGGACGAAATGGACACGGTCTCCCTAGTGCAATTATATAATAAGCCTTAGAAGAGATTAATTGCCTCTATAGCATGATTGCATAAACTTACATTGAAGAAGACAAACATGGTCTTCCTAATGCCCTGCATAACCTCCGAATAAGAATGACAACGCCTTCATCTAAAAAGGAATGATACCATCTCTCTAGGACAATCACCCCACAACCTTCAAGGATGTGATGAACATGATCTCCCTTGTACGATTGCATAATAAGCCTTAAAAGGGATTGATGTTTCCTTAGTATGATTACACAACTTATTTTGGAGAGGACATATGTAATATCCATAGTGCCCCTACACAACCTCCAAGGATAGGAATGACAATAACATCAACAAAAATGAATTGATAACATCTCTCTAGGGCAACTACTTTAGAGGGGATAAATTGTCTTTCTAGTGTGATTGCACAACTTACTTTGGAAGGGATACATATGATTTCCCTAGTGCGTCGACACAACCTCCAAGAATGGGAATGACAACGCTATTAACAAAAGAGATATGAATCTTCTAAGGTAATAACCAACAACTCCAATGACAAGGAAGAATCGGCTTTCACCAGTTGCTCTACAAAACAATTTTCATCTCCACAACATGAATGCATATGTAATCCTAAGGGCATTATAATAAGCCTACTGAACACACAAAAATATACTTGCAACCCAAGATTTCTCTTTGGTTCCAAGTAGGGGGGAATCCTACCAAAGTTTGATATTTGATAAACGTTCAGCTAGATGGGTGTTAGACTCAAAGTGGTATAACAGCGGGTGAGTGTGAAACCCAAAAGTGTTCAACTAAAAGATAAGTATTAGACCCATAAATATACAGATAAAAGATGGGCGTTGGACCCTGAGAAAATCTCTACACCAAGGTTTTAAGGCCATATAAATTAACAAAACAAGAAATATTTTTTATCAAAAAAAGTTCTCATTACATAAATGTATATTACAATCATCAACCGCATAGGACTAAGGTGTATATAAGAATATACATACTAATAAAAATACTAGGAGGCTTAGAGATCCAGCCCAAGCTCCTCAGCTAAGTACTCTGCCCAATGGGCAATAACGACCCTAACAGGAAACACGTCCTCAAAATCATGCACGAGAATGGAATGAAAGGCAACACTAAAGTCCATTTGCATTCCCTTAGAGCAATTAAAGAAGTATAGATTGGACATAGCTAGAAAAATCTTGTCCCCAACCGTCTTAGACAAGCCTACTAACCCTCTAAAAACTTATTGGAATTATTTAGCAGAACTCTTCAATGCCTCCAGCCTCTCTTAGAAGTTTTGAACTTTCTTTTTAGCATCTTGGGGCTCCAAACACATAACATCTTTAAATGCTTGTAACTTCATGATAGTATGCCTTAAATTTGTAACTTTATGAAGGGCCTCCTGCAACCGCTATTCAGTGGAGCTTATATGAAGAATAACTTCATTTTACCCATCAAGGAAATGTATGCCACTTTTAAACCTCTCATCTCGGTCTTCATGATGGTCTTCTCCTTTTGGAGCCTTTAAAAAGTAGTATGACCTACTATGTGACTAGTAATAACATCCTTCACTGGCTCCTCTCATATGCCCAGATCCTTTTAGAGTTGGCACATATTATAAAAGTTCATAAATGATAAAGGTTTAGAAGGCCTCGTAAGCAAAAAAGAAGATAGAAAAGATATTCCTTAAATTAAAACACATTTGGCTCATCATAGTTAAATGACGGTGGTAGCTTTCACTGGACATCTAGAGGATGTCTAAAAGAATGACGAGGACCCTTTTTCCACCATCAACAACCTCTATAACCCGCCTCTTCTCTTTATTTAGGGCAGGAAAATTGAATGGGGTATGATTAAGTGCAAGATAAGAAAAGGTGTCCTCAAACTTTTGGCCTCAAGATGTGGACTCCGTAGTTGTAGCCTCCATGACCACAATAAAAGATGAGACAAAGAGACATATATCTTCATTACGAGGATCGAGTGCCTGCCTCTATAGGGGTGGAGACCCTTTTCCTTTTTAAAATAGAAAATGACACCCATTATCACTTCTAGGGGAGTCTAGTCAGCATGAGCCCCAACCAGGGGGGTACGATTCCCCTTAGCTTCTATTTAGGCAGGAGCTCTAACCCTCGTTATTGCTCCCTCATAAATTAGGAGCTCATCCAAAAAATCAGGTCATGCTCCATTTCTTTTTCAGGAAATTAAAACGTCTCTCTTAATGATGATAAACTTCTTTCTTTTGATATAGCAGAGGTCTCTCCTTCTTCCTCGGCTATCAACCCTGTATAAAAATAAAATCAAAGGTGATTTTTTATTGAATAAAAACAAAAGGAGAAAAGTTGCATACTTTGTAACAGGTTCATGTATTCCTTTTTAGCAATCTCGTTGACTTCGTATTCCATTAAGGTAGAAGCCAACAACTAAGAGCTTCTTCTTTGCCAAGACTCAAACGAGGCATGTTGTTCACCTCACGAGAAGGTACCTTCTAGGTATGGGAACAACCTCGAATTTGGTACATACCTCCCTAAAGGCTAACTGTCCCAATGTACCTCATAATTAGCCACCTTTCTCTCTATTTCTTTGGGTACACGAGCTTGCCTTTGAGAGATTTTCCCATCACTCCACTAGGGCTATTAGCAAAAATAAGGAACCACCAGAAATCATTACCGTCATCAGTACTCGTGACCAGTTGGTAACAAGATCCGAAAAGGTTTATGGTGAGCTCTACACTAACAAGCCTAAGAAACTTATCAAATGTTGATAAGACCACCCACTAGAGTGTAATTGTCCCGAGCCTAACCTATAATATCTAAAAACATCGCTAATAAATCCTTGAAGAGGGAAGGAATGTCTTATTTCATACATACACAAGGGGGCTATAATTTCAAAGCATCCCCAAGTAGAAACCAAGGTCTCCTCATTGATTCTTTCTTTCTTAAAAGGCTACAAGGCTACATGGGTACCAAGTTATCGACCATTAACACCTCCCCAACACTTAGAGTGTTGGGAGCGTCAAATACGAGGGTTGGAGGTGACCTTTCCCTCTCCTAAAAACCCCTTAAAATACTAGGTGAAATGATGTTTATACTTCTAGAATCAGATCTAACCCTATAAGAGTCCATTTTTTCTAAGAAAAAGGAAAATGATGTACAAGATAAAAATTTAGGAGTGATGACATGAACAAAAGATTGATGTCTTATCCCAAATGTAGGAGTGTCGAAGTAATAAATAACCTGACAAGACTGGAGTCGAACCACATGGAGGTGAACTATATAAATTACAAATAATATATTTATTTAATAAAACAAAGAGTTTATGAGAATTTTATTGGATATTGATATAAGGATTAAACAAAGATAAAACAGTTGTCAAGGTTAGATGATTCACTAATGGTATTTCAAATAAGTATAGTATAAACTCTTTTTATTACTCAACTGGAAACCACACACAAAGGAGGTTCCAATCGGATTATAAAATGCTAACATGATTACATTAGTTATCTTATTCGAATAATGTTAATACTTGTAAATGTTGTTAGGTATTCATGATATTAATTTATTTTAACAACAAATCAAGTTCTTTTCATAGCATAAGTGTCGGTTATACCATACAGTAGGTTATGAAAGCGCCAAGTATTTGTTGTATCAAGGGTTATACAACACAAATCTAGATTAACCATTTAACAAGCAAAGTATTAAGAGTGAATAAGATAACAAATACAAAACATGTTAGTATCAAACATTAAAGCCCATATTGAGTTTACACTATACTTATTCTTACACCATCAGTGTAACCTTTTTACCTTGACATAATAAGCTTAATTAAACATAATGAAAGAGAGAAACATAAATAAACAAGATAAGAACATAAATAAGATATAAATTAACTAAGTAAAGGAAAGGAAATGAAAAACATAAACAAGAGATTAATATAATATAAAATAAAACTTGAACATTACAAAATATAAAGAAAGAGAGTAAGAGAAATATCTTGATCTAAACAACCAATATGCCTAAATGTGTGGCAAATGCCTCCTTTTATAGGCTGAAATTAAGAACTATTGATTTGATGACTAATTGTTGAGTAAGTGACCACCTCTTTGACTTGGTGACAACCCTTATCTTCTTATCTGAACAAAACATCATTGCTAACATCCGAATTTGAATAGATAGTCTTCATGAAAGTTTTGGGATATTGTCTCAACTTTCCAACAAAACAAGAATGAGCTCATTTTGACTTCTAGAACTCAAGATATAGTCTGAACACTAAACAGTGTCTGGGCTGCAGGACAGATACTGACGTCTCTTTTGTTGCTATAATTTGAACCTGAAAAGGGCCGTTTTGAATCTTGGACTATGCATGAAAGTTTTAGGCCTATGTCTTAGCTTTTCATCCATATAAATCAGACGTAAATCCAAGTTCTACAACTTCAATTATGATCTAATAACCGAATGATGTTCCAGTTTGAATTGAACCAACATCTCTTCTCCAAGCTTAGCCCTCTCTTTGTCTTCTAAATTTCAATAGTTAAACAAATCAATCAATCCTTTGAATTGTGAAACATGCCTTCATTTGAAATGAGCATTTACCATAAATTAAAGATATCTTATATTATCAGACTTATTATAAAACATGCTTAAGTTAGGGAATTTAATGATACTTTAAGTGCAATATGATGATATAAAACCTTAATAAAAATACAATTTTAAGTATTAATCAAGTGACTTACTTAAGAAATCTCTAAATCAACTTGACAATAACTGCAAAAAGTAAAAGAAAGATGGAGGTAAATGACTAGGTTTATAAAGGAGACGATTTATCACCCCAACTGTTGGATAAAGAACATGTCATATTATCTCAGATCTCTAGAAATATGCTCAAATACTGCATTAAATACAAGCCATCTTTTTTATTTCTAAAAAAGACCTCTAATAAGGATGTGACATTTGGCCAAGAGGATCCCAACAATTAAATATTGGGAAGACAAAACGCACAAGGAAGGTAAAGAGATCAATTAATTAAAAAGGATGGCCTTTTCAAGATTTTCACGTATTAAATTCACAAAGACTAGGGGGCTACTAATGGATCGAAGTATTTCATACTGAAAACCTTTTTTTTTCTCATAAAACTTATGACTATAAGGGATCAATAGAAAAAAGATCCATTATAGAAGCTCAGTAGAGGCCAGGGCCCATAACAAGAAGGTATGGAAAAATGTTAGGCCCAACCTCATTTGGGCTCGACTACAGCCAGGCTTAAACTCTTATGGTTTTAGCAAGATGTCAGACCCAACCCCCATGGGCTTGGCTACGCGCAGATCCCAAGCGCTTGTGGGTCTGGCGAGATGTCATACCCAACCCTTTAAAGCTCATTTAAACATCAGGCCTGAGCGTCTGTGGGTTTGGTAAGATGACAGACCTAACCCTTTAGGCTTAGTTACACACTAGACCCAAAATGCTAGGATCAACGCCTTTTTGAGCCAAGGATTCCTTTAGATACAAGCACCCAATGTGGGAATCTAGGGTCATCATCTCCTTACATCCTATCTATGCAAAAAGTCCTCTAAGGGTCGTCTATGCATGAATCAGTATTAATGCTGATTATAAGGGATGATCCCATCAACATTAATATCATGTATAGATTGATGTAGGATCATCTTCTATAGACATATGATACTCCCATCAATAATTAATGTCATGTAAGGAGACACTTATAATCAATATTAATGTTGATTGTAAGGGTCTTCCTTCCATTTGGATATGAAGAAGAAAAAGACCCACAACTCCTTAAATAAGAAAAAGAAAAATTCAAGGTTATAAATACTGTATGAATGATCCAGGAAAGTGGTTTACCATCTTCACTCCTTTACAACTTATTCTCAACATTTATCATATATAAATTAAGAACAAACTTTCTTGTTCTTAGAATTTAATGCTCATTTATTACAACTATTTATAATAAAGTCACTGACTTAATTATCGGAGGGTCCCTAAAATTCATAAAGAACTGTTTTATAGGAAATTTAGTCTCCGTCACTAACCCTTAAAATTCTTAGTTATGAAAAATAAAAGATAAATATAAACACGTGATCATCTATCATCCAAACACGGTAAAAAATAACTTACCTAGCATTCTAAATTTTAGAGTATCATCAATCTCCTAATCCAGGCCTTAGTTTTGTTAGGTCTTTAATTCCCTCGCATCCCGCGCCTCCAACTTAAAAAGCATACCAACAAATATTATTATAATAATTTATCACAGGCCTTCACAGGGACTAATGGAAAAATCCTTCAGAATATCTAGAAAGGTTTGTTTGATGTATCCAACGAGGTAATCATTTAATAGGCAGTGTCTGGAACCATCCATTTATCGTGTCAGTGCAAGTTGATGTTAGTTTTGTTGATACCTTTGTTGTTACAAATGCAGTCATCAGGGATCAAGGTTGGATATGGCCCCCAAAGCACATCAGGTACAAGGGATGGAACTATTGCTCAAAGAGGAGGGTGTTGCAGCTAATTGAAACACAAATAAAACTACTTATTTGTTCTTATTATGCAATGTCATCCTGCATATCCGGATCCCGCAAAACTTTTATGTGACTGCATATGAACATTATGTGACTGCATATGAACATTTAAAGTTGTGTTTGAAAACGTATTCCAGTTACTTTTTAAAGTGTATTTTATTGAAAATCAAAATAATAATTTTTAATTTTTTTATATCAATGCATCAAAATGATCTAAAAACATAAAAAAAATAAAAAAATTTAAAATTTTTTCAAAAATATTTTTAAAACATAAAAAAAATATATTTTTTAACATAAAGATCACATTAGTTACCTGTAGTTGGTCGATTAAGTTCAGATACATGCATGAAAGCCCGCATGCTTCTTCATAGCTTTTCTGAAACGTAATTTTTTTTTTTTTATCGGAGATTCATGACTCCCACCTTGTACAGTATTGCAAGTTCATCTGAAATCATCTACCAAGGTGCATCATGAAAACAACTGCTCCATTTTTTAATGACAAGTGGTTGAAGAGGCACATGCAGGTAACCATACATGTCGACAGA
>Ga0325405_1008537_pt1 | contig 10165 bp, 6 predicted proteins | sample PopdelMetagenome_21_FD_205663 | JGI IMG/M metagenome (GOLD analysis project Ga0325405, IMG submission 205663) | Populus deltoides microbial communities from Bellville, Georgia, United States - Xylem-Control-R2 | ecosystem: Host-associated > Plants > Phyllosphere > Stem > Wood/Secondary xylem...
TTCTCTTCGTATGCATTTGTTTCCCTCATTCCATTTGACTGAAACCATTACTGATATCATCTGTCCAGATCTTTGACAATTTATGGATGACGCTCTTCCTTATCACTGAAATAAATACTAATTATGCAAAAAGAAACTGCAAGTCATTCACATATAGTAAATTTATGGCCAACTACCTACCATGCTGAAATCTCCTTTCATTTGTTCATGCTTAAGGAACTTGTGGGATTGCATGTAAAATAACATGATGCATTGTGTTAATGCCTGAAAAAATGTCCCTTTAATCAGTTACTGCATTTCTAATATATCCTGCCTGTCATTGAATGATCTTTCTTGCATAAGTCAATAATTGGTGCAAGATAGAGTTGCATACAACATAAAATGATGCCTCTTATTTATGCTCTGGATGAATATATTGTGCCTTAATTAACTCTTATTTATGCTCTGAATGAATATATTGTGCCTTAATTAACTTTTTCCTTCTAAGAATGCATTCATCATGGATTCTTATCTCCAAGCTTTGATATCTAATCGTACATTATACATGTTAAATTCTCTCTATATATTTTACAAAGATATACATTATCAAATGAACGAATGAGGTACGAGTAAAATGCATGGAGTAGTGATGCCAGTTCACCATCCCATCTCTCTCAATCACCAGTAAAATGCATGCAGTTCACAATTTTTTTTCCCCTTTTCTTTCTGGAAGCATATGGGACAAGTTCATTTTTTTATTTTTGGAAACATATTTTATCCTTTTTTTTGCCTTCTAAAGTAATGCATCCATTATTCTGCAATCATTATTATGATTTGTAGATACTATAATCTCTCACATCACCAGCAAGACATCCAAGAGTTTGTTTCATGAAACAAGAGAGTACAGGTCTTTCATTTTTCTTTCAGCAAAACAAGGAGTGATTAAACAATTCATTCTCTGTTTCTTTGTATTCTTTGCAGGCTGGGTTCTTGGAGGGGATCACAAATATAGTTCCAGGTACTTTCTGCATTCAATAAACTAATAAAAATTGCTATATAGATTTGAAGGTTGTGAAAAGGTTAAAGTGGTGCGCATATTTGGTACACAGCTTTGGGAGGTGTGAACATTAAAGGACTCTTGGATGATGCAGCTGAGGAAGTAGGAGGCAAGCTCTTGTTAGATTTTAATGATACAGTTGGTGACAGGATTCAAGTATTTCTAGAATAATTTTTCACAAGTTGAATAGAGAAGGTATCTTTAGCTGCAGATAAACATAACTCTTGCCATTCTTCGAGACAGATTTAATATTGCTTGTTTTTTTTCCGTCCTGAGCCTAGTTCTCCATCTTGCAGAGAAGCCCTACGTGCCTCAAGACAAATACCAAGAAACAGAATGCAGGTTTGCTAAAGATGATTGTATGTAGGGTTTGGACCGAAACACAGACACATGATAAATTGTAAAGATTGAGGTACTGCAAAAAGATCGCAGGGAGGTGGTTGTGATGCCCCTATAGTTTATCAGAAGGGAGACAAAACTGAAATGAGTATCCAATCATTTGTGAAGCATGTTGAAACTGATACTTAAAGTGAATTGACAAGCAATCTGGAAAGGTCAGGGGCGTTTTGAGGTGTTTTGGCCCCAATATTTTCTACCTCTATTTTTTATTTTTTATTTTTTAAGTTATAATATTGCTCCTCAATTTGCTGCTTTTTAGGTATCAATTGCTTCTTATTGAGATTCGATTTCAAGTTGACTTGTTGGTCGGTCAATCAACCCAAAACATGTTTTTTTTTTTAAAGAAAAACTATGAATCCAAGGATCAAGAAAAGAAAAAAAAACAGTCGAAAGATAGATTGACCCATGTTATATGAATTAATTATAGCAATATAACTATGTTATAGCGATATTCCTCACATTATTGGTCGTATTTAACTTTCGAGATCATGCCTTACATCTTCTCCTATTATGCTACACAACTTTGACCTTTGTTTATTACAAAACAATACAAAAATTACATGGAAAACTCTCCCAGACAGATCTAATCAAATCTAGACAATTGAAAAAAAAAAACCCAGAAACTGCCGAAAATTATCTCCAGCTACCCATGTTATAACATCTCTAAGCCCACAGGCCATCGAGCCTATAAGCTGATCCTCTCTCAGCCTAGTTGTGTTTCTGCATATCTTGTAAAGCCTCGAAGTCGTGCTGAGCATGCACCTGTTATTCGAACTAGCTTGCCTGACCGCCTTGGATTTTGTACTCGGCAATTCACTTGCACTTGTCAAAGGTATATATTACATGAGATAATTGCATCCAGCATGGCGTATGCCACGACTGTTTTTATTGATACGAGCTCACAAGATGATTTCTCAAACAGATTCAAATCACCAGACGATGACACTATCCTTACTCCACCTGTCTCCCCCCTGCATCAATAATTTAGACATTCACACCACAATCATTACAATCAAAGAAGAAAAAATGAATTCTGAGATTTATTGATCATTCGGTAACCAAGCATAGTATAAAATCCCTGATGAGTTACAAAAAAATATATATGTGCTCCGTGAGAGGAGAAGGGGGTGAAGACAGCCTGAGAAAGGTTATCATCACCGTATTACAAATTCACAACAACAGCCGAGTCCGCGACGCAACTAATCAATATATTCTGGCTCAAAATGAATGATAATGCAACCAATGGCGAGATTAAGGATGATGAATACACATAATCACATCAAGATTTGTATCGGAATATTATGACTATCAAACAAAAATACATCTTCAAGACAAATACATCTTTAAGAGACCCCATGGGGATGGGAAAGAACGAGCATGGCAATGGTAGCACTTGGGGTTAGCAATGCCATCCCCTTTTACCTCCAAAAATCAACAGGTATTCGTTGCCCTTCAGTATGGTTGATCCATCTCATCGATATCCGCCATAATGTTGTTGGGGAGTGTAACCACCAGAACCCATCATGGGGTTATAGCCACCAGGCATGGCTGATCCAGGAGGCATCTGGCCACCTGGCATCATTCCCATGTTCATCATCCCCATTCCCACACCCACACCCATGGGTGGGTGCGCTCCTCCATAACCTCCCATGCCAATGCCTGAACCAGGACGACCACCCATACCAATGCCCATATTCACGCCCGCACCCACACCCATCCCCATACCAGAACCAATCATAGGGTTTGAAGGTGGGCTGAGAACACCTGCACCAGCTCGGCCCATCCCAGTACCAGACCCCATAGCTTTGCCCATGGTGACAGTAGATGTAACTGGAGTCATGGGCTGTTTTTCCATTCTCTTTTCCTTGCGATTAAGGGCATCAAAATCAACTCCAATGTCAGCCAATGGATTGGTTTTAGCTGCATATGAAAAAAAAAAAAAAAAAAAGTAAAAACCAAGTGCACAAATAAATTAGGATTTCACAACCAAAAGACCATTTAACAAATTTGGATAACTTGTAAGTATTGAATATACTCACGTCCAGAAATATTCAAATTGACCAGCCCTCTACTCAGAGTATCTGCCCACACTGTTGACTTGGTCTCAAATTTGTATTTGGATGGTAGAGGAACTATAGCAAGCGACCCTGTTGAAGATGGAAGAGCTGCCTGAGATGACATGGAAGAGTTCGATCCTTGAGAAAACAAATTACCCAGGACATCTTTCTGTTGAGGAGATGAAGCTGTTGGAGTTTGGTAAGTAAATTGTGAAGAAACTGGGACTGTAGAGCCATGTTGTGGGTGAAAGTTTCCACTGTTAAATTGTGGGGTTGATCCAGTCAGTGTATGGTGAGAAAATTGAGAGACAACTGGGGCTGCAGAACCTTGTTGTGGAAAGTTTCCATTGTTAAAATGTGCCACTGGTCCAGCTGGAGGTTGTAGAGCCATGTTGGAAGGGTTAGCAGCTGGGAATCCTCCCTGTGGAAGGAAGTTTGCACTGCTTAATTGTTGGGTCTGAGGAGTCATGTGTGGAACTGCTGGCGGTACCATATTCCCTGCCGGTGAATTGAAGTTCCCGTACATGCTAGCCCCTGACTGTGGAGGTTGGCCAGAAGGAAATGAAAAACCTGCCTGTGAGGCTGCAGCAGAAGGACCAGATGATGGGAGAATGTCTGCCAGAATATCAGTTTCTGGATGAGAACTTGACATTTCTTGAGGAAAAAAGTGTGAGTTTGTTGAAGGAGGTTGAACATTGGGTGCTGAATAAGTCATGCCAGAGAACGCATCACCATTTGGTGGTGCAGCTGCATGGGGCATTTCAGCATTTTGATTCATGGTAGGCTGGAAAGGGGCAGCAGAAGCAGTTGGCTGTTGGGCTGAGAAATTGTCTGTAGGAGTAGCTTTAAAAGGATTATCACCAAATGGATCTTCGAAAGCCTGCATCAAGGAAATGTCATTTTATATCACAATTGTTATGCTGCATCACCTAAATCTTGATACTAAAGATTATAATTAAGAGATAAAACCACATATTAGGTGAGGGAAGGATGGTGGTTTGCAGAAAATGCGATCTTCATCCCTCATATTATGAGACAATTAAAAAGCAGGAGGTTTGTGACCAAAGCCAATATTCAACCTATTCAAGCATCTAGATCTAGTCTCCACATCCCTAAGAGATATATTCCAAATTTCAAATGAATATGATGTTTTTTTTTGTTGGGCTATGCTCCAAAACACACTTCTTTTTTTGGTTACTAAACCCTTCAACTTAGTTTACCACTGCCTGACAATTTTATACAGCTATGGGAATTGCGTGATATTCCAAACAATTGAACTTGACAACAGCACATAAGTCCATGTAGCAGCAAATAAATGTGCAAACTTTAGCGGCAATCCTCTCTTTAGTAATAATTCCCATAAGAATTTTCTTTAAAAATATGTTTCTTCAAAAAGTTTTATCTATGGATAAAGGAAGAGACTGCTTCCATTTCCAAATTGCTCAGTGTTCAAGTTTATCTATGGCATGAAACAACTTGAAGCATAGGTCTAGCTTATTGATACTTTCCAGAAAAACAGCTTGAATACATTTGACTTTCTGTTTTACAGGCAAAAACTCGTACTATTTTTTTAATTAAAAAAACAGATCAGGTTTCCTAATAATAAAAAGAGATTAGCATAGTCCCCAAATTCGCGATTCAATTAGATGTGAAATCTGAAAAGCTACCCTTCGTGCTTGTAGAATAAGAGCTTTTGTTGAAATCCTTTTTTCATCTTAAGGAATTTCTTATTTGTCCAGAAACACGTACTAACAGTAGAAGGTATTCAAGAGAACAGAGAAAAAATAATTGTAATAAGCAATATTCAGAATGCATAATGGAATTGAGGGGGGGCGGGGGGGTGTTTGGTTGTGCTGTCTGGTGCTCCTTAACCACAACAAATTTATAAAACTTGTATAAATGATCAACTCAAGAAATATGGAATTTTAGGTTTACAAGAAAAAAATTTAGAGACTCCAATCCTCAACCACAAAATTATGCTCACCTGGTTCATAACATTAGAGGCTGATTGTGTTGCAGCAAAAGTGGATCCAGAAAAGTTTGCCTGGGCATCAGCTTCAGAGGATGATGTTGCAGAAGTGACTGGCACAATGGCCAATGGATTTGGAGCAAAAACATCTGATAAAGAGCCGAGTAAATCCATTTCAGCATTGTTTGAGGTGGTAGGGAAAGCAGAGGCAGTTGGAACAGATGTTGCTGTGGGGGAAGCTGTCATGAGAAAAATGAAAAGCATCAATTTCCAATAATGATAGATGTTGATGTTTATTGCAAAAGCTGCAGCGGTACCAAAAAGGCCAATCTAAGTGCCTCATAAAATTTCCTATTTTTTCCCACAAATACATCAAATTCCACCCTATCACCAACCATGGTGGTACATCACATGAAGGGATCCTCATAGGCATTTTTTTACGGATCATCATGCATTGCAATGCAATAATGGCTTAGATATTTTAGTAAACGAAGCTGAATTCTGCAGTTGTCCACGAGTGCCGCACACGGGAAAGTGGCCATGTCATGATGGGTCTAACATGCCATTTTTTCATAGAACCAAAGCATTTAAGGGAACTGAGCTCCAGCGATAATTTTGGTTCTACTTAGAACTCAAGTTCATGCAGACACTGAACATGTGGACACAACACCTCACCATTAAGAACATATGCACCCCCACAAATAGACAGACAGACACTTCAGAGAATAGCCTGAGCACTTATTTTTTTCATCTCACTTGCAATGCAACTCTTAACATCAGCAAATAAACGAGTATCACACTCATTTTGATAGTCACTTTGCTTAGTTCAAAGACCACCTTGCAAACTTAAGTCCAACATGGATTAACACCCCAGCCAGCACCTCCCTTATTAGGCAACTCCGTCTCAACATATGCAGCAAGATTTCAGATGCAAGCAAAGGACTGTGCAATACAGTACAACACAAGAACATTGACATTAGCAAACAAGCAGAAATACACGAATTAGTGTACCTGAAACAGGACCACGTGGATCAAATTCATCAGCCACCTCAATTTCCCGGTCTGCAGGAGATGGAGACCTCACATCAACAGTGTTTGCTTGTCCAGGATTGCTTGGAGGTGGAGAAGCTCTAGGAGCTCGTGGAGAAGAAGCTCCAGGAGCAGGTGCTGCTAAAGTTTCCCCATTCCTTTCATCAAGAATTGATCAAAATTAACCAGAAAAGTCAAAGTGATAAAGAGCAGAATCATACTAAATATCAGTTGTACAAAATCAATACCTTTCACTGTGAGCAGGGCTTCGGGATTCACTTATAGTTTCTTCATAGCTGGGAGGACCACCAATATTTTGCTCGGAAGGTTTTCGCTCAAGCCGCCTGGCAGTGGTGAGACATTATCATTTCAGTTTTACATCGTTGATCAACCTTTATACAACTAAAGCAGCAATTCAGAAAACATGAAATGAAATTTACCTTCCATCCTGAGCCCGATCATCAGCTCTAGCACCACTGCCGCTGCAGAAAATGACAAAAAGCTCAAACCTGATTTTCAGGTCTTCATATAATAAAGACATATAAGGGAAAACAGAAGTTCAGAGACAAGCATGTTCACTTTTTCAGACATCTTTAACATGGTACAATTCAATGGATCTTCTTTCTCACGCATCAAGTTGGGGCCATTTCATTTTGCTCTTTTTTTAAAGGATACTTTTTTTCCAAAATTATTTCTTATATAGACTTTCCCACCACCAGCACCCTCCATTTGATTATCATAAACTTGCTTTCTCCATGTTTAATTTAATAGCCAAATTAACTTATGAAATAATTCAAGATGAAAAGATTAAAAATCAGACATAACCTCAAGATCAATATGGTTCTTTCCTAACTACAAAAGGTAAGTTACAATTGACCATTGCACCGAGACAAGGATTGTCCTGCGGAAGGTCTGTTATGATTGATCAAAAGTAATAAAGAACCCTATAAAGAATTCAGAACAGTTACCGAGATGAGGATTGACCATCGTCATCGAAAGCCCGATCTCTATCTCTGTCGGAGCTCCTGCTTCTTGACCCATAACCATCAATGCTTCGACTTCTTCCCTGATAGTCATCATCCCTATATCCATCTCTGCCATACCGTTCTTCACCGTAACGATCAGCATCACGACCATACGAATCCCCGTATTTACCATACCGGTCATCATCCCTATAGTTGTATTCTCTTTCTTTGCCATAACCATATCCATTTCGATCTTCATCCTTGTAGCGACCATCGTCATCATACCCCCCTGTACTTGAATAGGAGCCAGGTCTATACATTCCACCAGGAGATGTGCGAAACCTACCAAACAAAGAGTTAAAATACAATGGTAAATGTCAACAATTATCAGGGAATCCTTCTGGAAAAGGGTTATCTTTCTATTCAATCACATGTTTGTGTTCTGAAATAGAAATTGTTTTGCAAACTAGATATCCTTAAAAATCAAGCATTTTCTGATGCCGCCATGACATAAATCATTAAGTTAGAAAAAAAAAATTAGCATATTCAAAATGCATCAAAATAAAGTATTCAAATAACTGTCAACTGGGTTCAAGAGAAAACTTACTTGTCCCTGTTAGCAGCAGCCTTCTGTCTAACTTCAATTATCCTTTCTTTATCACTCACCAGGGCCACAAGACTCTGGGATTTCTTCCTGACATTATTACCCTGGTCCTTTCCACTGGAATCAATATATTGGAAATCTGACAATGTCTGCAACATAGTAGAAGAAAAATATTATTACAGGTGATCAAAGAAGCACGAAACACACATCTCATTGCCAGCAGAATTAAGGAACTGAAAATTACCGATATCTGATATGAATGTTCCCTTATCTCATCTATGACACGCTCTGATCCATGAGCAACCAGATATTCCAAAACAGTCAACGCCTGAAACCCAACACACTTAGTTTTCAGTCTCTTGTTACAGTACCATTTCTTGAAATAAATATTGCACGTGCTCACGATACATGATACACATCATTTAGTAATGTACATATTCATAAAGAAACTAAAGAGCACACATCCAACTAATAACAGGTCACAAAAATCAATAATACAACCATTATCTTATCTACATTTTGAAGAAGCATAAGCATACACCATTCATCAACCAAATCCATCAAAGACAAAGCAGACCTTGTAGACATGCCGCCAATTCCTGCCGGTATCATTAAGCCGTTTCCATAAAACTGCCATGATCATCTGATATTCATGACTGCACGAGATGTTTAAAAATGAATTCTTCTATACGAAAACAAGCACCGGAAAGCATCCACAAGAAAAATCAATCAAGCTCACTAATTTCTAGATGCCTGTGCAATATCTGCAAGAAGTGTTCCATGCGGACCCCAAGGCTCATTACTGGTAGCATCAAGAACCTGAAACAAAACAAAATGTACAAATTTATTCCATAAAATCTCTTCCACTAACTCCTAAAATCAAATGCCATTCCTTTTGAATACAATCTAAAAACCAATTCGCACACAAATAAGCTTTAAATCATTATAATTATCATCAACATACAAGTTCGAACTACAACATCACATAATAACATCAAAATGAATTGTCACGATGCCACTTAAGTTAGCATTCACACAATAACATCAAATTCCATTGCTTTTGAACGCAATCTAAAAACCAATTCGCACACAAATAAGCTTTAAATCATTATAATTATCATCGACATACAAGTTCGAACTACAACATCACATAATAACATCAAAATGAATCGGCTCGACCCCACTTAAAGCTTTCACATTTTCAAAAAGAGCAAGAGAAGATTTTACCTTCTGTTCTATCGAAGGAACTTTGAGCACTTTCTTATTAACCTCTCTCTTGCTGTAAAAAAACAAAATTAAAAAAAAAAAAACAGAATACAACGTAAGTAAATGGCGTAGAAAGCACATGAAATGAGCCGAACCAAGTGGATACAATCAAAGACAGCTACGAAGCAGACTTACATGTCCCTGACAGTTTGATCAAAGGCCTTCTTCATTGTCGGAGGACGAGTTGAAGGGCAGTACTGTCGATTTCACTCTTTACCAGCCGTCCGAAATCGAATCGACGAAGAAGAAACTGTCAAAACAACAAAAATTACAGATTAGGTTTTCGGAAGGAAAATTGAATTTAAATAGAAACAATTTTATTTTGTAAAAAATAAAAATAAAATCATCAGATAATAACTTATAAATTATCAAATCGAACAAAAACATTTAATGTGGATAGTAAAAATAAGATCCGAAGAATTCTTTGAAAAAGGAAGCAGAATGATAATAATAAAAATCTAATAGAGGCATAAAGGGGATGCTTACGGGATTTAAAAAGAAGAGAAGATGAGATCCGATTGGATTGAATTGGGTCCGATCCGGTGGAGAGAAATGGAATCAAGGCTTGGAGAGATGAGATCTGATCAGCTCTGTTATGCTCTTCAGAAATTCAGAGAGAGAGAGAGAGAGAGAGAGAGAGAGAGAGACAAAGGCCAAAGCTCCTGGATGGAGTTGATGGTTTTGGTGTTTTTTTTTTTTTTTTTAATTTTCTTCTGTCTGTCTCAAAGCTATAAATTGGGATAGGGGAATCGAACGAAAAAAAGACAGCGCAGCTTACAAGGAGGAAATTAAGGTGATTGATTAATTAATTAATTAATTATCCACGATTATGATATTTTT
>Ga0325405_1008544_pt1 | contig 10161 bp, 5 predicted proteins | sample PopdelMetagenome_21_FD_205663 | JGI IMG/M metagenome (GOLD analysis project Ga0325405, IMG submission 205663) | Populus deltoides microbial communities from Bellville, Georgia, United States - Xylem-Control-R2 | ecosystem: Host-associated > Plants > Phyllosphere > Stem > Wood/Secondary xylem...
TTCTCCTGAAGAGCTTCTGCATTATGCATTGGAGACTGTACCGAGAACAGAAATGGTGCAGCATCTGGAGAGAGGTAGCTCTCATGAGAGGACATCAATTAATCAAGCTGATGAGCCTCAAGGAGATCTATTGTGTCTTGGCATTGGAAGATGTTATGATCAACTCTGTTCAACAGTAAGCAATGATGTCATGATGGATGAAGTGCAGAACATGGTTAAAGTGAGGACAGCACCAGTGTTACGAGTGTTGGAACAAAGCAATGAAGTACATGACTGTTTGGCAGGGGATGCTGGAAGGATACTAGTGGGAGTTCAGGGCACGGAACAAGGTCTGAAAATGGTCAGACAGATTGATCCATTTTGGAATCATGTTGAGAAGTTGGATGCCGGTTCTTTCAAGTGTACATTTTGTGGGTGTGAATTTGCTGCTGCTACTTCCATTTCGAGGATGAAATGGCATTTGTCAGGAGTGAAAAGGCGTGGTGTTAAAATATGTGAGAAAGTCCCTGAAGAAGTTCAAGATGCAGCCCGTGCAGCTATTGATGGCCCTCCGGAAAAAAGCAATAAAAATGAAGCAGGATCGGGCAATAATGAGGTCACTAATGCAATTTCAGCTCCTGCAAAGGAACAGAACAATGAAGTGATACATTTAGACATGGCACAACAAGAAGAAGCTTTTTCCCCTGTAGAGTTCGAACGTTGGATTGATAGCATCACTGATACAGCGAACGAGCCTATGATGGGACGGTGTTCTCCTGAAGAGCTTCTGCATTATGCATTGGAGACTGTACCGAGAACAGAAATGGTGCAGCATCTGGAGAGAGGTAGCTCTCATGAGAGGACATCAATTAATCAAGCTGATGAGCCTCAAGGAGATTCATCCGAACCAGTAGATCTATTGTGTCTTGGCAATGAAAGATGTTATGATCAACTCTATTCAACAGTAAACAATGATGCCATGATGAATGAAGTGCAGAACATGGTTAAAGTGAGGACAGCACCAGTGTTACGAGTGTTGGAACAAAGCAATGCAGTACTAGTGGGATTTCAGGGCATGGAACAAGGTGCGGGGGAAGACAGAATTTGTTTCCATTTAGAAGCGGAAAATGGCATGGGAAACACTGGTGAAGGATCTATTCAGCATGTTGACAGAAGTTTCTCTCTTGGGAGACACACAGTTGATGCACATGAGAACAGAGGAGGAGCAACACAAAGAATAGATCTAGTGAATCAATCAGCTGGTTTTTCAATGGAGGAGGAGGATGTGGAGGACAATAGCGGAAGGTTAGTGCAGCCTGGCGCAGGAACAGCTCTTCTAGAGGCCTTAAATACAACACAAGTGAGAGTAGAGGAGATCCAATTCCTCCTAGCTCTACGAAGTTAGTGGGTCGAGCATTTGAAGAGAATAAGAATGGGATATGGTCTATGTTAATGGATGATAAATTTTCAACCATTGCTATTTATGGATTGGGGGGAGATGGTAAAACAACAATGCTACAACATGTCTATAATGAGCTTCTAGAAAGAAGAGACATTTCTCATCGTGTTTACTGGGTGACTGTGTCTCGAGATTTCAGCATTAATAGATTGCATAATGTTGTTGCTACATGCCTTGATTTAGATCTTTCAAGAGAAGATGATAATCTGCATATAGCTGTCAAATTATCAAAAGAACTAGTGAAGAAACAAAAATGGAACTCTTTTGAGTTACACGCAGTGGGAATTCTTGTCAATTTGAAAGGATGCAAGCTGATTATGACAACTCGATCAGAAAAGATTTGTAAACAGATGAATAGCCAACACAAAATCAAATTGAAGCCATTTTCTGAGAGGGAAGCTTGGACATTGTTCATTGAGAAACTTGGAGATGATGAAGCACTTTCTCCAGAAGCGGAGCAAATTGCAGTAGATGTTGCAAGGGAATGTGCTGGTTTGCCATTGAGAATTATTACAGTGGCAAAAAGCTTAAGGGGAGTGGATGACTTACATGAGTGGAGGAATATATTGAATAAATTGAGACAATTAGAATTTAAGGACATGGAAGATGAGATATTCCGGTTATTGAGGTTTAGTTATGATCAGTTAGATGATTTAGCACTACAACATTGTCTCTTATACGGTGCATTATTTCCTGAAGATTATATAATTGAAAGGGATGTCCTCATAAATTATTTGATCGATGAGGGAATAATGAAAGGAATGAGGAGCAGTCAATCAACATTTGACGAGGGCCACACAATGCTTAATAAACTTGAAAATGTCTGCCTATTGGAAAGGTGCATGATTTGGTTAGGGACATGGCCATCCAAATACAGCAAGAGAACTCTCAAATCATGGTTAAAGCAGGTGTGCAATTAAAAGAATTGCCGGATGCAGAGGAGTGGACAGAGAATCTTGTGACAGTTTCGCTAATGTGTAATCAAATTAAAAAAATTCCCTCAAGCCATTCACCAAGGTGTCCCAATCTGTCAACTCTATTTCTTTGTGAGAATACAAGGTTGCGATTTATTTCATATTCATTTTTCATGCAATTACATGGGCTCAAGGTACTCAATCTATATACCACAAGTATAAAAATATTGCCTGATTGTATCTCTGATTTGGTGAGTCTCACTGTATTATTGCTCTGTGAGTGTAAGAACTTAAGGGGTGTACCATCATTAAGAAAGCTCAGGGCACTAAAGAGGTTAGATCTCTTTAAAACTGAACTTAGAAAGATGCCTCAAGGAAAGAAATGTCTATCCAACCTCTGGTGTCTTAGACTCGGTTCAATTGGAAAAAGGGAGTTTCCCAGTGGGATATTACCTAAACTCTCTCACTTACAATTTTTTGTATCTAGTGGTGTGATAAATGTTAAAGGAAAGGAACTAGGATGCTTAAGGAAGTTAGAAACTTTGAAATGCCATTTTGAAGGTCACTCTGATTTTGTGGAGTTTCTCATATCTCCACAAAATCAAACCAAATCACTAAGCACATACTGAATTTTTGTAAGGCCTTTGGATGATGAAGATTATTATGGAATGTTTTTGGGAACTCCAAGCAGAAGGAAAACAATTGTTTTGTGTAACTTGAGTATCAACGAAGATGGAGATTTTCAGGTCATGTTCCCAAATGACACTCAAAAACTGGAAATTTTTAATTGTGATGATGGAACAACTTTATGCCACATTTCATCCTTGATAAAGTATGCAACTAAACTAGAGATCCTCAACATTTGGGAGTGCAATAACATGGAGAGCTTGGTTTTATCTTCTTGGTTCTGCTCTGCTCTGCTCTAACATGGAGAGCTTGGTCAATTTATTCCGTAGGTGTATTAAGCCTAAATTATTTGTTAAAACTTATAATATGCTTGAGGCTAGTTTATAAAGTCCAAATCTTAGTTCTAATAGTCCAACCCGTGGATATTTGTAATAACCTGAAAAACTTAGTCCAACCTGCTATCAAGCGCATTCATGTCTAAAAAAATTTGAATGGGTCAAATCTATAATTTGTAAACTATCAAAAGTTGAGTTGAATATAATTATTGATCCAAACCCGACCCAATTATATTTATGAACACCTCTAGAAAATCCTTTCATAGACGCTAGCTTATTATTATAATAAATTTTCTTTAAAATATCAAAAGTTGGTCTTTTCAACTTTTTCAAAATATTTTAATTGCTTGATACTCTCAAAAATAAAATTAACATAACTCTCTAACGAGGGCTTTTTCTTTTTAATTATTTCACATTAGTTTTATTGTAAATTTAAAAGTTACATAGAAAAATTATTGTATTTGACATAAATTAAATATTATTAAAAAAATCTGCTTATGCGCCGGCATGTGGATGACCCTCATGTCGTAATGGTGGTGCATGCAAGGCTATTCGATTACCAAACATTGTCTTTCAGGAAGGTATTTAGAAGGTCTCGACACCCTTACATGATGTGGTGGCATGTTGACTAGACATGTAACACCCCATAATTTAAAGCATTCATAAAAGAACTTTGAGTCTTAACTTAAAGAAAATGAGTTTTTTTTTCCTTCCATCAAACTTATCTAAGACTTGCTGAAATTCTCGCCAAAATTTCGACAGAGTTTTCCTTATACTTGGAGGTCCTAAGATATCAACAATCATCATGTACAATTATATTCATTTCTCAATCACATCATAATCATGTGTAGACCTCAACAACACATCATTCATTGTGCATGCATAAAATTTCACATGTTCATTTCTTTCCCATTAACACACATAATTCATAATAATTGGAAGTAAACAAACATTAAGATTACAAATACAAAATAATATATTTTTATGTCCCGACACTTAATGTAAAAGGAGTACCATGACATATTACATATCTTCTACTTAATTTTTATAACATAAAGGCTTTCAAAGAAAATAAAAACATAAATATTACATTCCAAAATAATAATTCACAAACAAAAAAATCCTACATCTAATGATCTACATCACCTCGCGGTGTACCTATTTTAACAATAACCATATTAATCAATTTACTCAATATCTTAGTTAAATATTAATTATTTTACTCTTAACATTTGAAATTTAATACTTCTAACTCCAATCAATCAATTTATATAATCTTTTCAAAACTTAAATATCTAGTTAACTCATTTCGATTACCAAATAATTCTAACACTTTCATATTATTACTCACAAATTTGGTTTTCCTTCCTCGGTTATCAATAAATCCGGTAATTCCATCCGAATTACCCATCATCCGACTAACTTTTTTTTTGTTAACCAATCAATCCGGTAATTTCATACGAATTACCCCGTATCCGATTAACCTCTTTGTTAACCAATAAACCCGGTAATTCTCTTAATTATCTAAGAAATCCGGCTAACCCATTTTGGTTGCCAAAATCAATTTGATAATTCCATACGTATTACCCCATATCCGGTTAACCTCTTTGTTAACCAATAAACTCGGTAATTCTCTTAATTACCCAAGAAATCCAGCTAACTCATTTTGGTTGCCAAAATCAATTCAGTAATTCAATATGAATTACCCAGCATCCAGCTAACCTCTTTTGTTAGCCAATCGATCCAGTAATTCCATATGAATTATCCCATATCCGGTTAACCTTTTTGTTAACCAATAAACCCGATAATTCTCTTAATTACCCAAGAAATCCGGCTAACCCATTTTGGTTGCCAAAAATCAGTCCGCTAATTCCATATGAATTATCCAGCATCCGGCTAAGCTTTTTTGTTAGCCAAATAATAATACCGGTAATTTCACATAAATTACCAATAATTCTCATTTGTAATAATCACTCAATTTATTCATTTGCTTCATTCTTTTAACATCACTTAAATAAACAACATAGTTATTTAGGGAAAACTAATAATTATAAATTAAGATGATAAATCACCTATCATGGTTAATGAACTTTTATTCTCACGTCCTAAGCGGCATGATATTTGCCTCCATCCTTCACAAGGATTAGTTCTTCATCAATTGTTTTCCTTTTATTTATTCCTTCAATAATCCATAACATAAACACAATTTACCATTTTTGTTTAACAATAAAGTATCATCCAACATTCCATTTATAATCTGACTAGTCAGTCATCCCAACAATATTAACACCACACAAGTAAGTTTAACTCAAGTTGCATATTCCGGTCATTAGAAAAACAACTGATGCCACTAGCCCATTACCGGGTAACGAGTTCCTCCGCCCATCTTATTCCATAATTTTTAATCAATATCCGCATCTTCAAGGCCGAATGAATAATCCTATCAAGATGTTAATCCTCTTTTTATTAACACTTTTAATTATTCCCTATCAGAAATATCATTATAATACCTCTCTCCTAAAACTTGGAAGGGAATGCTGACTCTAATGAATTTTCATTAGTGTCATTAGTAGCCCATATCAGGATATCAGGACTGACTAATCAAGTTTATTTTAAATGCCAAAATCAATGCCACCAATTGATATTATTGACTATTTCTAACCTGAAATAGCCAATTAGATTTTTCTTTCCATAATACCTTGGAATATTTCTGGAAATGTTAATGTCAAGATTCTTGACATCAATAGCTTTCACTTCAGGAATAGCTAATCAAGTTTCGTGTGATTGGCGATATCGACAGCACCGGCCGATATCATTAACTATTCTCACCCGAATAGTTAATCAAGTTCAATATCCCTCATTTTCAGGAATGATTATGCCAATGTTAGTAAACCTTACTAACATCATTAGCCTCTGCATTCGGCATCGGCTAATCAAGTTTGAGGAATGATCATCAAGGATGTAATTCATATTCTTAACCCAATCAAGTACTCAAATCCATTTTAATTTCTTGTTTATTTCACTTTATACTTTCTCTTTGTAGTTTCACCTATAGATACAAAAACCAAGAATTTAATAAGTTAGTAAATTAACGCTATGTAAAAACTATAGGTATAGAACACCTACCAGCTGCAGAAGCTCAACTCACGCTCCCTTGCTGTTGTTGTGCCCCTCCTACAGTCTCTTCTTAAGCTCCTACTATACGATCTCCTAAGAAGTTAAGTGAGTGTTTCTCCTACATTTCAATATAACATCCTAAATCAATATTTGAATCTTCCCAATTTATTCATAATACTCATAAATTCTCAAAATCAAATACCTTAGTAAACAATTTTCATAGATGTATCTTATTTTCTTACTTGTCATTTAAATTCATTTACATTAGAATTTATTTACACTAACATTAAACGTCCAATTAATTCAATTCTTCATCAATGATTTTCAATGTCCAAAGGACATGACTTTTCGTTACTGATATTTTTCTAATGTCCCAAGACATTTAACCTATCACCAAACAATGTAATTTAACTTAAATTCCAGCAATGACTACACATGCCATTTTGTTTTTTTCTCCAAAGCATACTCAAAATGATTCCTTATATCATAATTCAATTTACAACATCCCTTACCATGATTTCCCATTCATTTCTTCATCAAGACACGTAATTTACCAAACATTATAGCGTTTATTTAACCAACATGGCCAGCCATAATAGAGGTTAATTTTCCAAAGTTAGTTTCAATTCATCCTAACCTACTTTCCCATATCATGTTTCCCATTCCAACACAACCAAAGTATTAATCCACCACTATTTTTTTTTTTATAGAATTTAACTATATCATCATTTATCAACACATCAAACATGATTCAAACACAACACAAACAATTCTCAAACACTTCCATCATCATTAAACCCATTACAATTATCCTTAGTACCAAAACATGATTTTTATATTAAACATCATATTCTCATTCAATATTTCTCAAGCCAAATTTAAAACATAATTCTGTAAATTTAGAATTCAATAAATCAAAACGGTGAAATTATACATCATCATCATTAGAATAACATACCCAAAATTAACATACATCGAACTGTTAAATCTCCCTATATCAGAACAATATCGAATTGACCTGAAATTGAAGACCTACTGTTCGGGAAGTATAATTTCTAGTAAGAGTGTTTGTTTCAGATCTTAACCTTCAAAATTTATACAACATCTGGACGAACAACATATCCAAAAGCCAGACCAATCCAACAACGAAAAGATGATATAATGTCCGACGAATGAGGCTGTCTTGAAGGGTGATTTTCCAGAAATGTTCCTCCTGCGACAGCCCTCAAGTGAAGTCTGCTATTAACAATCTCTCCGGTTAGAATGTAGGTGACATTGAGAATAATAACATATCCAAAACGCAACCTAATTCAAAGGTGGAAAGCCACGATATGGCTGCAGAAGTTCCTGCCCTGTTTCCATCCCAAAACCTATGCTTTCAAATCAACTTATTCCTTCTATTTTTTTTTCAAATCAAACCATTATCTTGCAAATAAATCTCGAAATTCACAAGAACAATTATTCCCCCAAAATATTTACATGAACCCTAGAATTTTAAACTTTGAGGTTTTCTTCTCCTCATGCAAGAACAAGAGAGAAAAACGAAATTACTAAAGGGTATGTTGCTTACCTTTGCTACCTTAACTTATTTCAATGAATTCTTGCAAAAATCTACAAAACTCATGTCCTCCTCTTCCAAGTTCCAACTTCTACTCTTTGTTTTTCCCAAGCTTTATAACTCTCTAAGTATAGCTACTTCATTTGTTTTCTTGGATATAATCCTTCCAAGAACACTCATATTTTATTTAACTTGAAGAAATGGAGAGGAGATGAAGAAAACGGGAGAACAATGGTCTCGCTCCTGTTTTCTCCTTTTGCAGAGGACGTGGGTTGTGTTTAAAGGAGGACGGGGGGATATTGTTTAATATAAAATTACCAAAATGCCCTTATTAATGCCCCTTGTGTCATCTTCTTCAATTTACTCGATTTTGAGTAATCTTGTAAAGCTTTTCCAAACTTTGATTGACAAGAAATTTTAACCTAAGATAAACCAATAAGTCTGGAGATTTCTTATAAAATTTCAGCCTGATCCAACGGTTGGATTGAGATATATTATTGATACCGTAAAACTAGACAATCAATGTCTTTTACGCTAAAATTTGAATTTCATGCATTACTTTACTTACTTAGATTCTCATGACATTTCCTCTTAATTTATGATCAATAAATCCAATATTACCACATTTATCACTAATTTGTGGGAATAAGTTTATTTTTCACTTGCAGTTTATTAATTTAGGCATCGAAAGACCCCTTAGGGAAACTTATTTTGCAGGAGTTTATGAGTCATGAGCCCATCTCTAAAAAAGCATTTCTTCAAAGCTTAGTATACCAATATTAGCGCCACAACTTTGAAGTTTTTTCTTGACTTTATAAATGGCACAGTCCATAGAAACCTCAGCAAAAGATAGCTGATTCTTATCTCATCCCAAAAGTTACTTGCATGACTGATGACTTAGAAATAGAACATTGAAAATTATAGAAGTTGACTCGTAAAATCATATGATTTTACAAGTCAACTCACGATTTTAACAAGAATCATCCCAACCAAGCCCAATAAAAAAAAAAAATATTATCACAATCTATCTCGCACCACCCTAACCACTCAACATGACTGATGGCTTAGAAATACTAGGGCATTGGAAATTAATTGAACTATCGACAATAACTATGGGGTGTTACATGCCAAACTTTTTTCTTCAATTCTTTGTTTATTCCTTGATTTTATAAAAACTTTTCAAATTAGTTTTAGATTTCAACAACCACTAAGAGAAAAAGGGAAGGGAAAATAAAGATAAAAAAATGGCCCAACAGAACCCAACAAGGGAGAGAAAAAAACGTGGTCACATCTTATGCTCACACCGTCTTAAGCACTTACCATTTTACACAACACCCACCAGTGTCTCAATTTTACACTTTGTTCGTATGGACTTATAATTATCAGTGTTGGTGCCTGTCTTCCTCACCAATAGCCAGTACATCTCCTATATTCTCGCATAACATGTCTGAGATCATGTGACCTGAGTTGTATGAATACATTTCACCCAGGTAACAACACATGAGTCATGATATAATATTACATACAATAATCATAACACACTTTGTTCTCTTTGTTATACATTATTTTCCACTCATAGTCTACTAACTTAAACATGATTCCCTATTCTAGTAGGGACTTGTTTTGCAGAAGAAAGCAAAAAAAAAAAACTCTAAAGCTTAGTACTAGCCATGAAAAGTCCCTCGCTTAACCCGAAGTTTTTTCTCGACTTCATCAATAGCCATTAAAAAATGATCCTCGAATCTCTTTGGTTCCACTTGCATTATTAAACTTCCATTCTTATTTTTAAGTAGTTTTTTTCAAAGTTTGGACATTGGCGTGAGTCCACACGTTAACTCACTAAACAATTAGCTTATGACTCTTTTGTTGAAGTTCTTAATTACATGCAAGTATAGTTATTAAACCCGGCCCGGCCCGGCGGGTCGACCCGGGACCCGGTCGACCCGGTGGCTGGACCGGTCCGGGTTTAATAAAAGACCGGCTGTTGCAACAGCCCGGCCAAACCCGGGTGACCCGGCGGGTCGACCCGGAACCCGGGTGACCCGGGCGAACCCGGACGAGACCCGGTTTTCTTTTCTTTTTTTTTTTTTTTTCAAATGTGAGATTTGAAACCCATTAGTATATATACTCTATGTTTTCATGAAAAAAACCATGTTTTTTCAATGTGGGATA
>Ga0325405_1008552_pt1 | contig 10156 bp, 6 predicted proteins | sample PopdelMetagenome_21_FD_205663 | JGI IMG/M metagenome (GOLD analysis project Ga0325405, IMG submission 205663) | Populus deltoides microbial communities from Bellville, Georgia, United States - Xylem-Control-R2 | ecosystem: Host-associated > Plants > Phyllosphere > Stem > Wood/Secondary xylem...
CACATTAAACTATTTTTTTTTCAACTTCAATTTCAACCACAGTTTTAACCAAATACTTACTTTTTCAAACCAACCTCAACTAAAAATACTTTTTATAAAATAATTTTTTTTAAACTACAACAACTACAACAATACCAAAAAACTAATAATTTGTTTTTAGCTGTCTTACATTGAAAAGTTTGAGACTTTACATTTGTTTTTTTTAAAAGAAAGTCAAGGATTATTTTTGTCTTTCCAGTCATGGACCCATTAACAGTAGGGATGTTTGAAAATATAATAGTGGTAATTTTTTAAAGTATTTTTATTTTAAAATATATTAAAATAATATTTTTTTTAAAATTTATTTTTACCATAGTATATGTCAAAATAATCTAAAAATATAAAAAAATATTAATTTAAAATAAAAATAATAATATTTTTTTAATATTTCTGAAATGCAATTGCGAAAAAGAGTACCCAGGTACAAAAAAAGATTGGCTCCAGCTTGATCTCATTTGTCCATTTCAGGGTGGATCTAACTAGGGCACAAAAATTCATGATTTCCCACGCTCTACTGAGAGGCCTGATGCTTTTTTCCGGGTTTTCAAATTGTGATTTAAATAAAATTTTATTAAAATAATATTTTTAGATGAGATTATTTTTAAAATTATTTTTTATTTAAAAATATAATAAAATAATATTTTTTTATTTTTTATATTAAAAAAAATCAATAACTTAAAGCTAAAAACAATATTTAAAATTAAGCCAGTCAAACAATGAAACGAATTCTTCTGCTTTTTTTTTTTTTTCTTTACAGTGCTTTCTTCGATCTTTCTCGGCCTATAAAGCCAGTCAAACTGCCCAACAAAGTCAGAGTCAACTTTTGAACTTCCAAAAAAAATCAAAATCAAAATTAAATGAACTTGGAGAAACTTGGTGAATCAATTGACTGAAACTAATAAGCTTTAGAAAGAATTTAAAGACTTTAGGGTTCTATCCAAACTAAAATTTATAACATAAATAATTATATTAAAAAATCCAAGAATATTTCTAGCACAAATAATAGTATTTAGAAACCCAAGAATATTTTTAGCATAAATAATAATATTTTTTATATGAATATTTAGAATTATAATAAAAATAATAATATTCAGAACACAAATAATACTATTTTTCATTAGAAAACTCATTAAGCCTCTCTATACTTTTTAAACGTGTTTTTTATTTTAAAATATATTAAAATAATTTATTTTTATTTTTAATACCAACATATTAAAACACTAAAAATATCATCGATTTCATGATTTTCCACATCGTATATAATTTTAAAAAATACTAAAAAATAAAAACCACGACACTCTCAAACAGTCCAAAAAAATTCATTTAAAGTTAACTCAAGTTTTTAGAAGAAGAAATTCAAAATAAAATTAGTTTATATTTCTTTTTAATAAAAAAAAACCAAGTTTTGGGCCAAACCTTAAATTAATACTGAAAAATTAATACTAAAAAAACACCATGCTTTGTTAAGTAAAATATGAAATTGTATATAAAATAAAATTTAAAGATTCAAAGCTAAAATCATGAAATTACTAAAAAAACACCAAATTAATATTTTGTTAAGTACAATATACTTTTGAAATGCTTCTAAAAATAAAAGCCATCGCACGCTTAAAACACTTGTGAATGAATGGCTTGATTAAAGTAACATATGAAGATCTTAATTAATAACTCTATTGACTTAAACCAAAGTAATTATGATCTTAATTAATAATTCCATCCACTATCAATTTATTCTCTGTGGGTGGCCTGTAGCCATGCCTTATATATATATATATATATATATATATATATATAAACTTCATGTCATGATCTATTATTAAACAGTTTTGATAGATTTTATTTTAGTTTATACTAGATAGGTGACCCGCGTTACGCTATGAGCTTACTTTCATATTTATAAAAAGTAATCATAAAAATTCAATAAAAGAAAAGAAAAAAAGTTTCAAGAGGTAAAAAAATTAAAATTAGAAATATCTTAAAATATTTTTTAAAAAATATATTGAGATAATATTTTTAATATTTTTAAATCTATTTTATATATAATCACATCAAAATATTATAAAAACATCTTAATATTAATTAAAGGAAAAAAAATTAATTTGAAGTAAAGAAAAAAATAAAAAATTATCAATTTTTTTTCAAAGCATTTTTTAAAACCAAAACCAAACATGCTTTAATAAGGAAATTTAATCCCACTTAAAATGATAATAATAAATAATATTTTTTTCAATTTACTAATGATAAAAATAAATAAAGATAAAAATAAAATAATTCTTAATTTTACCTTTCAAATCAAATCTATTATTTCTTTTCAATATTAATAATATTTTTTTCTGATTTATTAATTATTATGTTAGTAATATTAATTGTACTCAAAATAATAATATTGATAATACAAATAATAGTATTTTGAATATTAATAATATTAATTATAATAAAAATAAGATTATTTATAAGAATAATAATAAAAATAATTTTAATATTAATACTTTTAATTATAATAACCAAGTGTAAAGTGATAAATATGTCAAATTTGTTTTTCAAAACAAAGTGTGAAGAAAAAAAAAAGAAAACTAAAAAAATATCACAAAAAAATAAAGATAAGAAAAAAAATTGTGATAAATAGGTAAATTATAAAATAATAAAAATTTCAAGTATAAAGAGATAAATATTAAGAAAAATTTGTTTTTTTTTAAATATAATAATAAAAATTACAAATTTACCACTTCTATAGTAAGAAATTTGAAGAAAATTTCAATTGTGCCATTTCTACAACAATTTGTTTTTACAAAAAAAAGTGTAAAGAAAAAAAGAAGGAAAAACTAAAAAAAATATTACAAAAGAATAAATATAAAAAATAGTGATTAAAGCCAGTCAAACTGCCCAACAAAGTCAGAGTCAACTTTTGAACTTCCAAAAAAAATCAAAATCAAAATCAAAATTAAATGAACTTGGAGAAACTTGGTGAATCAATTGACTGAAACTAATAAGCTTTAGAAAGAATGTAAAGACTTTAGGGTTATATCCAAACTAAAATTTATAACATAAATAATTATATTAAAAAATCCAAGAATATTTCTAGCACAAATAATAATATTTAAAAACCCAAGAATATTTCTAGCACAAATAATAGTATTTTTTATATAAATATTTAGAATTATAATAAAAATAATAATATTTAGAACACAAATAATACTATTTTTTCGTTAAAAAACTCATTAGGCTTCTCCATATTTTTTAAAAGTGTTTTTTATTTTAAAATGTATTAAAATGATTTATTTTTATTTTTAATACCAACATATTAAAACTAAAAATATCATCGATTTCATGATTTTCCACATCGTATATACTTTTAAAAAACACTAAAAAATAAAAGCCATGACACTCTCAAATAGTCCAAAAAGATTCATTTAAAGTTAACTCAAGTTTTGGTTTTAGAAGAAGAAATTTAAAATAAAATTAGTTTATATTTCTTTTTAATAAAAAAAACCAAGTTTTGGGCCAAACCTTAAATTAATACTGAAAAATTAATCCTAAAAAAACACCATGCTTTGTTAAATAAAATATGAAATCATATATAAAATAAAATTTAAAGATTCAAAGCTAAAATCATGAAATTAATACTAAAAAACACCAAATTAATATTTTGTTAAGTACAATATACTTTTGAAATGCTTCTAAAAATAAAAGCCATCGCACGTTTAAAACACTTGTGAATGAATGGCTTGATCAAAGCAACGTATGAAGATCTTAATTAATAACTCTATTGACTTGAACCAAAGTAATTATGATCTTAATTAATAATTCCATCCACTATCAATTTCTTCTCCGTGGGTGGCCTGAGCCATGCCTTATCTAAAAAAAAAAAAAAAAACACTCGTAATAGATTTTGTTTTAGTTATACTAGTTAGTTAGATAGTCAGCGTTACGCTGCAAGCTCATCTATTATTTTAATAAAAAAATATTATAAAAATTTAAGATTAAAAAATATTGGATTTGGCTGTAACATCGGACTCAAGAGCATTGAGTTTGGTTGCAACACAAAACCCAATAATAATATTTACAATATTAATAATAATATTTAACTTGTTTGTCAAATTTTTTATTTTTTTAATCTTTCAAAAAACATTATGGTTTTTCTTTGATAGCAATAATTGTTTTTTAAAATTTATTAATGATAATGATAATGATAATGATAATCATAATAATTAATTTTATACTTCAAATTTATTAATAATAATAATAATAACAACAACAACAACATAAATAATACTATTTTTAATATTAATACTTTTAATTATAATAAAAATAATATTATTTATAACAATAATAATAATATTTTTGATATTAATACTTTTAATTATAATAAAAATAATAATATTTATAATAAAAATAATTATATTTAGAAACCTAAGAGCTTTGGATCCTGACACAGCTCAAGGGAATTAGATCTTCACGCATGACCTATTAGCCTTGGATCTTGATGTAAGACCCAAGAGATTAAGTCCTGATGAAGGACCAATAATATTGGGTCAGGCGGGGTTGTAGACCCAATGGATTTGGGTTTGCGCCCTAGCCACACCCAAGCTCCCTTAGGTGTGGTTCTTTTTTCCTACTCCAAGTTTCTTAGGCCTGGAAAAGAATGACTGACTCAGGAGAAAAGAAAAAAAATGAAAAACAAAATATTGATGGGTCCTTGTAGAGATATGACCCAAGTTGATGGGTCATGCTTCTGGTGGACCCAACTTAATATCAGACCCAATCTCAATATATTTAAAAAAAAATTAAAAAAAATACAAAACATAAAAAATATTAATTTGAAATAAAGAAAACAATAAAAAAAAATTTAATTTTTTTTCAAAGCATTTTTTAAACACAAAACCAAACAAACTTTAATAAGGAAATTCAACCCATCTAAAATGAAAAACAATTATCATCACCCAATTTTGTATAATATGAAAACAAAAGTCACGTAATTTATTTTCTCTTTACAGTATGAAAAAAAAATTCAATAAAAGAAAAGAAAAAAAAGTTTCAAGAGGTAAAAAAAATAAAATTAGAAAAATCTTAAAATATTTTTTAAAAAATATATTGAGATAATATTTTTAATATTCTTAAATATATTTTATATATAATCACATCAAAATATTATAAAAAAACATCTTAATATTAATTAAAGGAAAAAAAATTAATTTGAAGTAAAGAAAAAAATAAAAAATTATCAATTTTTTTTCAAAGCATTTTTTAAAACCAAAACCAAACATGCTTTAATAAGGAAATTTAATCCCACTTGAAATGATAACAATAAATAATATTCTTTTTTCAATTTACTAATGATAAAAATAAATAAAGATAAAAATAAAATAATTCTTAATTTTACCTTTCAAATCAAATCTATTATTTCTTTTCAATATTAATAATTTTTTTTTCTGATTTATTAATTATTATGTTAGTAATATTAATTGTACTCAAAATAATAATATTGATAATACAAATAATAGTTTTGAATATTAATAATATTAATTATAATAAAAATAATATTATTTATAAGAATAATAATAAAAATAATTTTAATATTAATACTTTTAATTATAATAACCAAGTGTAAAGTGATAAATATGTCAAATTTGTTTTTCAAAACAAAGTGTGAAGAAAAAAAAAGAAAACTAAAAAAATATCACAAAAAAATAAAGATAAGAAAAACAAATTGTGATAAATAGGTAAATTATAAAATGATAAAAATTTCAAGTATAAAGAGATATATATTAAGAATTTTTTTTTTTAAAAAAAAATATAATAATAAAAATTACAAATTTACCACTTCTATAGTAAGAAATTTGAAGAAAATTTCAATTGTGCTATTTCTACAACAATTTGTTTTTACAAAAAAAAGTGTAAAGAAAAAAAGAAGGAAAAACTAAAAAAAATATATTACAAAAGAATAAATATAAAAAATAGTGATTAACAGATGAAGTATAAAATAATAAAAATATCAAGTATAAAAAGAGAAAAAAGAATAAAAGAATAAAATTGTTTTTTTTTTTAAATAAAAACATCAAAAATTACAATTTTGCTACTGCTATCTATCATAAAATTTACAATTATGCATTTTCTACGTGAAAACATCATTTCCTATAATAATAACCTAGGATTTGAAGTTTCAACTCCTAATTAATTGCTTTTTTGCTATTTTAAAAATATAATAATAAAAATATTATTTTAATATATTTATGAGTAATTAATGACCTTAAAAGGTTTGATAATTTATATATGTATGCCAAGATAAAATAAACAAGTCCTACATTAACTGTAAAAAATCAGTTTGGTAACTAAGAAAGTGTATTTCATTTTTTTATTTTTAGGATTTAAACTTTAATATCAACACTTGGAAGAACCCATTCCTCTAAACTTATCAGACTAATATGAAAATTATTTATTAAATTATTTATTATATATTCAAAAACAATTTGAGTAAACACTAAAGAAGTTACGAGCAATGATGCTTCAGTCTGGCTCTTATGAAATAATGTCAACCCACGTATTCATGACTTCCCCCTCTTCAGAGGGCCCCTTTATTCATGTTTGAAATCTTGTAAAACTATGTATTCTAGGTTTAGGCTTACTGCTGAGTTTCCAGGCTTTCATCTTTTCTGGGTTTAGTGTATCTTAGATACTTGATTTACATTTATTTTATTATTAATTGGTTCTTATATATGCCAATGGTTTTTTTATTATTAATCTAGGATTTTAATAAATTAAAAACACCAAAATCTAGGCATTTAATCTTTAGTTCATTTTTAAATTTTTTTTTTATAAAATCAATTAATCGTAATGATTGTATATTCATTATGATGATCTACCTTTAAATCCTTGTTTGAATAATGTTTTTTTTTATATGTTCTCATGTCTTTAATTTGATGTAATATGGTTGAAATTAAAATCCACGTTAGATTTTTAGTTTTTCATGCTATTTTCACTTTTCTCGATGAGATTCAAACAAAAAAAAATTTTATTTAATTTTTAATTTTTTATTTATGTTTCCAAACTATATTTCTGGGCTTGGACTTTGGGTTAGGAAATCCAGGTCATGTGGCTGGGCAGAGTACATTAACTTAAGGTCATGTTTAACATGTTTAATTTTTATCAAAGAAAAGAAAGAGCAACATTTTATCCTTAAGGCGTGTTTGCTTAATATGATCTTAAGATATTGTTTAAGCCTCTAACTTATAGTTAAGGGCGTGTTTGGAAAACAGACCCTACTAATTTCTCAGCAATATTTATTTTCTTATTTTTTGTGCTTTTTCTAAACATACCTCAAATGATTTCTAAAATTCTGAAAAAAAAAAAATCAAAGACTGTTTTAAATTTATTAATGGGTCTCTCGTGTGTTTCCCAACCTTTTTATTTAATATTTGACATTTAAATTTACACTGTAAGATACTAACTCAGTATTAAATATACTTGTTTTTCTTTAAAATTTTAGAAAAATACAAAAAAATAAAAATATTTCTTATTTAAAAAAATATAAAAACACATTTTTATTTGTGTGCGTACGACCAAGTTCTAAAATATTTTCATGCATGTGTTTTTTTTTAAATAAAAATTGCATCTTTACCATACTTTGAAAAACTCAAAAATCAATTAATGGGTATCATAACAAGTTTGTGATTATCCATTTATACCTATTGTCTAAGCTTCCAAGGGTTTTGTTGTAAAACAAAAACTTTTGGCCCAAATCTAAGCTCAAGTCAACCTAAAACCAACCTAAGTTAACCAAGGTATATAAAGAAAAGTTGTAAGAGAATTACTTTTCTCTTTCTAATTTTTGGTGGTCGTCGTGACCGTCACCTCATCAAACCAAGAATTTTAGTTTTGATCTTGAGTTTTGGGTTCAAGGAAGGTAGAAGTAGCAAGTAAGCGGTTCTCTCTCATGTTGATTTTTTTATGGAAGGATTAAAGAAGAGATTAGGGTTTATAAGAATTTGAAGTTTATATTGTTAAGATTGATTTATGATTATTAGGGGTTTAATGTTAAGTGATTGATTTTGAGTATGTTGTTAGAAATAATGATTTGTGAGTTGGTTTTTAAATTGATTTTTATGGGTTAAGAAATTCATTTCAACCTTGTTGGAAAATCTGGACAAAATAGACTTGAGGTTGAAAATGATGAAATTTCATTTTGGTCCTTGATTTATGAAAAAATACAGTTTAGTCCCTAAACTTTGGAAAAATTATAATGTGACCTCTAAATGTATTTTGAGATTCTAAACAGTGTTATTATGAGGTTAAGGATGATGAATCTCAGTTTGATAATTGATTTGGAATATTTTTAGTTTGGTTCTTCAATTTTAGGAATTTACATTTTAGTCCCTGAAAATTTTAGTTTGATCCCTGGCGCGTTCTAGATAGAATTGAGGATGGTTTATGGGTGAAATTTCAATATGGTTATGTATTTACAGTTTGTTCCTCTAATTTTGGTCCCTGTTTTGGAAATTTGTCGTTTTAGTCCCTAAACATAGGAGACTACACCTGATTTTCTTTTATGCATTGAAATCTTTAAATTGTATTGTTTTGGGTTTTTTTTAGTATAATTCATACATTTGTTGTAGGTTCTCCTAACGATCCTCAATAGGATTTTCGGGGTTTTCATCTGATATTCCTTTTAGTTTTATATTTTTCAGACAAGTGAAATAATATTTAATATGCATATAATATAAATAAATATGTATGTTGATTATATGATGATTACGACTAGTTAATCTCTTGAATATTTATATATGTTGCTGTATTTTCCGAGTACTCATTTATTCTTGAATTTGCACTCGCTTTCTGTTGAAATAAATTCTATTTGATATGATATACATTTCTTTGATGATTATGTGAATATCTATTATGCATTGATATAAGACTTGTCAGTAAATCTATGCTAACAGAAAGTAGTTGATCTATTTGCACATAATATTCTATGTACTTAGCTGGTGAGAGAGGCATTAGTCTGTGGCGACTAATCCTCCCACAGTAGTCACCTTCAGGTGTCATCTGGTCTCTGATATGTATTCCACTACTTTATGATAATATGCTTAGTATGTATATGTAGATGTATATCAAGATAAATAGACTTGCAAACTATTAATATTTAAAATGTATGTCAAATATTATTCCCTTACTGAGTTGGTTGAACTCACCCTTCATTCTTAATATTATTTCAAGTTCTTAGTTTTTGATAGCAGGTGGACATTGTTGAGTGTTCCTGCTTCTTCAGTTTTGGTCGGTATATGCCTTGCTTGTTTTGTGAGGCTTTCCTTTTAGTTTTGATTCGATATCTTAGACGCTCCACTATTACCATGTTTTAATTAAGTTTGGATTTTAACAGTGTAATGCGTATTATGGATTATTATTTTCATTTTAATTTCTGATGAGAAGTTTTGAATTATTATTTGATTTCATTAGTTTTGAATATTATAGTATTTCTAAATATTATGAAATGCTTTGTATTTTTAAATAACTTGTTCTTTTGATATGCTCGTTTTGAGACTTAATTTAGGTGGGATGTCCTTTTGACATCGTTCCTGCGTTGCAGGTTATGAACCCGGGATTCGGGTCGCGACATTTTTTGCCTTTTCCTATTAATTTTTTCAAAATATCACAATTCCATCTTAATACCTTGGGTTAGTGTCTTTAGTAACTTTTGCTTTGAAAATATATAAATTCATTGTAAAATTATATCAAAGACATATTATTTGATGTTTTTGTTTTTACATCACCAACTAACTATATTTTTATCTTTCTTATATATTTTTCTCTATACCCTAACCAAAAGCAATACATGATACGGAACATGCATCCGTACTCTAGCTACTAATTACACAGAAGGATTATCAAAGAAAATATAAAACTCGGTACTATAATCTTTATACTAAGACTGCCACAAGGAAGTAAAGCCCACCTCCTTGAATTGTAATTTGTGAAAGCCATGGAATTCTGTCAAGCCAAAAGTAGCCTATCCTACGAGGTCCATCTTGTTCTATTTTTGAAAACTTCTCAACTTGCTGATAGTTATCGAGTTCAGTGGCTCAGCCAGGTAAGCTTGAGTTCTTGCTGCTAATTCTTGTGCCAC
>Ga0325405_1008553_pt1 | contig 10155 bp, 6 predicted proteins | sample PopdelMetagenome_21_FD_205663 | JGI IMG/M metagenome (GOLD analysis project Ga0325405, IMG submission 205663) | Populus deltoides microbial communities from Bellville, Georgia, United States - Xylem-Control-R2 | ecosystem: Host-associated > Plants > Phyllosphere > Stem > Wood/Secondary xylem...
ATTAGATAGATAGAAGGCTAGCAACACTGTCAGAGACTCAGAATATACAAAAAAATTGAACCTTCCCTATCTCTGTCTTCTCACTTCCATTATGTAATAAAAATACACTGAATTGCAATATCAACTGCCTATGTTACCTATCAAAATGGTAAATAAATTAAGAGCAATCAGAAGAGGCTAGACTGAGTCGCCTTGGAGTTGATCCCAAAAGAAACTGAAAAGTTTCAAGGAGAAAGGGGAACCGATTCTCTAAGTTCTGCAGAAAATAATGGTGTCTTTCACTGCCAACGTATCCATTTCACTTCTCGTGTCTCTTGGGTGAATTCCAGAAATTTGGCAAGAATCTTAAAACAGGATATGGGCAGCCGAAGAAACGGAAAAGATTTTTGCAATCTTTTTCTCCAGCTTCGTCACCTCCCCGCATACTTAAGCTGCTTAAGTAAGTTTGTCCCTCATATATGTAGCAGAGCTGCTGCCACAGAAGAACGCTTATTCCAATCTCTAAAGAAATACTGGAAACAAAAAGATAGACGAGTACAAGCCCTCTTGTGGAAAGGAGCACCGCAGAGCTTACTAATGCAATAGCAACATCCTGCAATGCTCTCCAAGCCAAAGATCTGTCACTAGCACGAAAATGGTCTAGGTATCTGTATGTTAATGGAGGCCATATATGCAAAACAGCATATGCGGACATGATTGTAACATACATTGTGCTGACAAGAACTGATATAAGGAATGCAATGAAGTGTTGGTGATTTGCTGCACCAACACAATTTCCAATCTGCAAAAAGATTTTAATAAGGCATGGTTAGTGTCCTTAGCATGCAAGAACATGTGTAAAGTAAGGGCAAGTTGATGGAGAAAGTAATGACCAAATTTGCACATAGGATAGAAAAATAACCTATTGAACATTCATAACACAATCCATGTATAGACAAGGTCTGAGGTGGGCTGGGTGGCCAATCCAGCAAGCTACCTTCCAAGGCATAACCTCAATATGAAACAAATACATTGCATTAATAACTACTCCCTCTGTAATTATTTTGACTTAATAGATTGCAATGCATCCTTAGGCTCTCAAAATTTTATATGTTAATTTAGCTTGGGTTTAAAAATGAGAAGGAAAACTGAATGTGAAGGCCTTCATGAAGTTTAACCACCTCCCTCTTTTATTAAAAGAGTCGTTTTCAATTGTAAATCCTGATTGCAAGTGAGTACGCATATGGATTCTTATTTGCGTGTCCATGTAAGATATACACTAAAAAAATACAAGGCATAGGAAAAAAGAAGAAAAGGCAATTAAACAGAGTTTAAAATGGTAAAATATGAGAAACATCAGAAAAATGTTCAAGTTGGCAGCCAGATAAAGTGGTACTAATTAAAGATAAGAATATATTGTAATTTAACTTGTTTACCAATTATTGGGATCTGAAAAGGAAGTCCTCTAATTCCGGTACTTAATAGCAGGAAAAGGGAGAAATTGATGAGTATTTATTGTATCCATTACATAGTTGCTATTGCTCTTTACATGCACTCAGCAGAACATAGCAAGGCAATCCAAAGCCTGACAGGTCATAAACATAGCTCCAAACTTTAACATTAGCTTCAGCAAAGAAAAATAATTTTGAGATCCGTAGGGAAAAAAAATGAATTTGTACCCAAATTATGGATATCTTTATGTATTAAAATCCAGTCTATTTTCATCTTTTTTTCTCTTGTTTGGCAATGCAATAAGATGCTAAGACTGGTACAAATTTATACAGTGACAGGAAAGAAGACTGCTGCAAATTCATCAAAAAGGAAAGCAGGCCGCAACCTAAGATTTAAAGGCCATTCAACTTCTTCCTGGTCTTAACAAGTCAACACTGAAGACAAATTTTTCCAATAGAGGAAAATCAAAACTTAAGGTATGGACTGCAAGCTCCTTAGTCCTTACATTTCCAGATAAATACAGCTTTCACAGATTACCCAAGTAGAACTAGTAGGAAGTCACAATTCCAAGAGAATAAATAACATGCAGAAACAAGACTCCACATCCATGCTTCCAGATCATTAAATCATTTCGAAATTCTAGAGATAATGAGCACTTACAAAAGGACAGTGATGATCCATGTCCAGTACACAGATTCCACATGTACGGCAGTGATGAGTTCTCGGTGACTTGGGCTTTGAACAGTAGTGACAGAAGGTGTAGTTTTCAAGCTGTTTTTTTCCCACAGCTGGGTAGCCACCCCACTCTATTAGAGGTGGTGTTCCAGCACTTCTTAAGGCCGTAAGAGTAAACAGTAATACAGTAGTTATTGACAAGATACCTGTTATGGTTAGATGGAAAATCCCACAAAAAAAACTGATAGAGAAGATGACAGGGTACACTGCCCACACACCACCACCTGCACTTTCAGAAATTGGATTAAGATGAGATAGATAAAAACTTCAGTGATATTAAAAAGCAGTAAATCAGAAAATGGTTTGATGAAAAATGTTTCTGGATTAATTCTGAAATCAATAGATATCCTCGTATAGTTCAATAAAGAGAAATACGGTCTTTAGGATGAAATTTGATTTTGTGAAAACGAAGATCCTAGTTCATGATGAAAAATCAAATGCAAGTTGAAAGAAAATATGATATTTGCAACAAGGATAACAGCAAATAGAAAAAGAGAAGTTCAGGCCAGTTAGAAAAATTCCTTTTAACTTTCCAAAGTTAAAATTGCTTCATTCCTCTTTTTAAAAGTTCTACAAAAAGAAATGCTTAAAAACATGTTCACTGCAAGGAGTGAGACACACGGTTTGAAAGAAGAAATTACTGTGACATACATATTACAAAGAGAATGAAGCCGATGAGGACACATACAAAGCAACGGTCACGCATGTGTCTCCACCAATAATTCTTGTGATCACATTTCGACTCATATTTATCTGTTATTGCCCCACACCAGCCACACTTGAAAACAGGTGCATTAGGTGGGTGAAGAAGACGCAACCCGCACCCCCAGCATGGTGTCTCATGATCCTCGCTAACCACTGTTACTAAATGCTCCTGTGTATGCAAGAAAAGAATACCAAATGAAAAACAACAGCATTACTTTTCTCTTCCACTGCGTAATACAACAAAAACAACATCTTAAAAGTTTCCATTTACTTAATCAAAAGTACCACGATCTTTACCAAATTCTGGTCAAACGAACTGCACAAACATATTCCATTTAGACAAACCATTTCGAAACTAGAACTACTTCAACAGTCTTGAATCAGTTAGCCCACTTTATATTTCAATCCCAAAACTTCAAAAACACCATCACTAGCACTCAACTTCTTTATGTCTCTCAAAATTTTAAAACCCTTTCCAATAAAACTTCTTTCCCAATAATGATAACCAGGATCCTTCTCCTGTATAAGAAACTACTCGATGTTATATTACATGCAAATTCCAGTGGCAGTATTTATTAAAAGTATGCAAAGTAAACCTTGTGAATCATGCATATCATTTTAATCCCTATCTCAACAATTTTTAAATCACCAATCTATTTTTTGTTCCCGTGATACAAGTTCAGTCAAAAGCAACAAAATAATTTGATAAATATTTGTACTTTACCTACAAAATTTTCTCCTTCTGACCTCTCTTATGTACTCTAAATTTATGTCAAGATCAAAACTTTCTAACAGAATAACAACATAAAATCCATTCTAGCAACTGGGTTTCAATCAATATTTAAAATCTTTCTAACATAGACAATAGCAAAAAAAAATGAAATCAAACCAAGAAAAAGGGAAAAAAACTAACCTTGTTAAGGTTCGAGTCAACCATGTTTTCGCTTCTGTTTTTCCAGATAAAAAAGAGAGAATTGTTCAGTTAAATCAGACATGAGATGAAGCTCTCTCACATATTATATAGGAGAATGTATCGCTGGTGGTTCTTTTGATTTTTCGTCTTGGCAAAGATACAAATGTGTCCCTAAATTATCACTTAATACTAATTGTATCCCCAAACACCAAGTTGGCTCCTCCCCGTCTATTGGACGTTGACTAATTGAACGCGGCTTGGAATTTTTACAAGTTGTTTATTTTAAAAAATGGTTTTTATTAAAAATAAAATTTTAAAAAGTAAAATATTATTTTAATTTTTAATATTGCCATAAACAATGAGTTGTAAAGTATTTTCTAATATTCGATTATATCATGAAAAATAAATTCTAAAATAATTTATTAATGTTTTGATTTTTTTTAAGTTTATTAAAAGAATAGATACCAAATCTGATAGATAAAAAAGTTAAAAGATGATGAAATTGAAAAAAAATTAATTTAATAAATTATTTCAAATAATACAAATATCAATCAAAAGAATAGAAACTAAATTTGACAAATCAAAAAATTAAAAAATAATGAAATTGAAAAAATATTTTAACTTCATAATTCTTTTCAAATAAAATATATAGTAATCAACAAAATAAAAACCAAATCTAATAAATAAAAATTTTCAATTAGAAAAAGCATAAGAGAAAAATAAATAACAATTAAAAGAATAAGGACTAAAGTTGGTATAAAAATCAAATTCAGTTGAATTTTAAGGGATGAAATTGAAAAACAAATTATTCAAAACAAAATATATAGCAATCAAAAGATTGAGGAAATTTAATATAATTAACAAATAATAAGATATTTTTTAATTCTTCACAACTTTTGAAAAGTTTTTTCCGTTTAAAATAAAAGGAAAACAATTTCCTGAAAATCAAGTTAAAATTTTCTTTGACTAAAATGTGTGTTTTTCATTAAATAACTTTTCTAATAGTAAACAAATAAAAGAAAGTTTCCATAAAATCACTTTCCATGAAATAAACAGGAAAAAAACTTTTTGCTTACGAAATGTTAGTGTAACCAGTGTTTTTAAAGCCAGCTCGGTGGTTGACCCAACCCAAGGCTTGGGTCATGGGTTTTGACCGGGTCACCGGATTTTGATAGGGTAACTGGGTCATCCAGGTCAACCTCAATTTTTTGTATAAATCAAAACGACATTGTTTTGCTTAAAAAAAATAAATAGTCAAGGGTTACAACCGATTTTTTGACCAGGTCTTACCGGGTCAATCAGGTTTTTAATTGGGTCAACCAGGTTGCCAGATTAGCCAGGTTTTTGAATTCCTTTATTTTCTTATAAACTCGGCCTGGTTCCAGCCCCGGGTTAGTCGGGTCCTGCGTTGACCCGCCACGCCGGGCCAGGTTTTAAAACTATGAGTGTAACGTAGTAAGTTTTTCATATAGAGTTGTTCATAAGATTAAAAGTTTGAATCAATTTATCATAATGGTTTGTTTATGTTTTTATATATATTCATAGTTATCTTTAAGAGATTTTTGAGTTTCAATCATGATAAGGATTCTTTTGAATAGAAAAATGATGTAGGCACCATTTCGATTGCGGTCCAACCGTGCTTTTTATTTTTATTTTTTATAAAAAGCTTTAAATTAATATTTTTTAGTGATTTTTATCATTTTGATGTGCTAATGTTAAAACATTAAAAAACCATTATTATAATGCAATTTCAAGTGAAAAATATTTTGAAAAGCAACATTTACTACACTTTCAAATAAGCTCATAATATGAGTGCAATATTTTATATTGAAAAGTTTACAATAGCTAGCCTTTTTTTCATTCTTCATCACCAAAAAAAGTACTTATTTGTCTTTAAGGATTAGTTAATTTGGACAATATCTAATAGATAAGGGTTCAATTGGGAATAATTTTTTATTTGAGGAGCTACTTGAGAATTAAGTGATAGTTAGGAGACAAATATATCATTTTTCTTGTTTTTCATAATTACATGTGTACGCGTGTGTGTTTTTAATCATATATAATTGGTTCTTTTCTCATGTTAAAAGGTTCGACCTGATGAAAGTTGTAATACTAAGTTGGGTTTAAGCCATTATTTCAACCCGATGAACTTATGAGTTTGGATAAGAAGAAAACATGTGATGTGTTGACCTCGATCTCAATCAGGTATGACATCAATAAAATAGATAAATGGCATTACTAAGTCATGTTGCAAAGTATGCACCCTCATTTCTAACTTTATTTTTCACAAAGTTAATTGTTAAAGGAGAAGGGGAAACTTCTGTAAGATCCGTAGAAGGGAGTTTGTCTACATCGAGGAGGGGATCTTCATCTCTTGACTTAAGTGGAGATAAGATTGAAGAAGAGATGGAACACAACCCCATCAACATAGAAAAACTCATTGTTTCTGAGGAAATAATAGCGAGAAACACCACTTCTGTAAAAATAAAGGTGTTCTACCTAGTTGGGGGTCAAGCAAAGTTGACCCCTTTAAAGTACTTACAGGTTATGGTGCCTACTTTAAGAGAAAAAGGGTCTCAACCCCTATAGAGACTAGTTGTGTAGCCTTAGTTGTAGAGGTCTCTCTTGCCTTAGCAATCCCAATGCCCCCACCCTTGATTTCATCTGCAAAGACTTCAGCTATTATGACCTCTATCTAGGGCTCTTGTGAGGAAGTTGGATAACCTGGGTTTAAGGAGCTATTGTTAGAACCTATTTGTGATATCACACATCGAAAACGAGCATCTAGAGCCAGGGCTTTATGAGTAGTGCTGGTCGCTGACCTGTTGTACGCATTTTAGGGCGTGGGCTTGCGTCACCAGGAACAAAATCGTGAGGGCGGTAAGGCCCAAAGCGGACAATATACGGCAGGTTGGGCCAGGCTATTACATTGTCCTTCAAACAAAGGCTTAGTAAGCACACATTCCCTATAAATATAAATTTCCTATAAAGACAGATTTCCTTTCTTCCTCATGGGTTGATTGAGTAAATTGATAGTAGTCGATAACTTGGGATGTCCTAAATACAAATGAAACTCTACCGAAATTTTGGGATCTTTTAATAGTATATGTTGGGATCTTTTAGCGTTGATCAAATCATACAGTAATCTTAACGTGAAGTAATCTTATGTATCATGTCTTTTATCCTCTTGGAACAAACAAAACTTCTTGAAGGTATGCGTGTATAAAGGCGACACCATATAAGATGGATATTAAAAAAAGTATTTCCTCTTGATAGCTATAAAGACTTTTATGAGGGTGGCATTCACGAGAGTTGTATGTCTCATTTCAGGGTATTTCATGTGCTTTTTACCGGCCTTTTCTAACCTTTCTTGGAATTATTATCTCTGTTATAAGAATGATTTTGTTTGAAAGGCTTCTCTTCTCAACCTCTTAGTAGAAACGAGGAGATTTGTGCCTTAATATACTAGTTTTTTCTACCCACATATGATTCTCAATGACTTTTACCTTTAAAAGGCTTCTATCTGATAGAGCATATAGATCTTTCCATAAAGAATGTTCCTTCACTCCATTTATCAAAGCCTTTGAGGTTACTAGCTCAATCAATTCCTCCAACTTGAGCATTTTTTTGTTGAACCTCTTCAAATATACCTTAGTGGATTATCTTCTTGATTAAGCAATGCCAAAGAGTTATATAAAACTCCTCTTAAAGGGTATACTAGTGCTATAACATGACACAAGTTTAGCATAAAGGTCATTAAAACTCATGATAGAGCCTAGCTCTAGGTTGTTATATTAGGCTCATATTGACAGGGCCCTTGAAGGTTGTATGAAGGATCTTGCACATAGCATCATCATATTGAATGATAACCTCAAGGTTGCTATGCATGTATTAGACATGTTCTTATGGATATGCAAGACCATCATAGTTTTTCAAAGTTATCTTTGTGGAGATGTACTTCTTAGGGATAAGGGTGTGCAAGACTTGTCCAGATAAAATTGATCTCTTTATGAAGACTATTGTAAACCCTTGGTTTTAAAGAAAATAAGAATAAGAATGGTATACACACACACACACACACACACACACACACACACCATTATGTGTGTGTGTGTGTATTTCTTCTTATTATAATTAATTATAAAGGTTAACTGAAATAGAATATCCGGTTAAATGAAAAACACTTAATTTAATTAAAAAAGGTATTATGATAATTTTAGAGGAGAAAAAAGAGAGGGGTATAAAAGGCCATTAACTTTCTTGGGAAGCAAAGATGGTTAGCCATTGAAAAAGTAAAGAAGAGAGGAAAATTTTCATTTTTCTTGGAAACTCTCACTAAAAAACTTGGGAATGGGTAGATTAAAGTGTTGAGAGGAGGTTTTGAGTGATTAAACACCAAAAAAATTAAGTGAATTAAGAAAGTTTTTGGTGTTTAGGAGAGTCCTTGGAGTTTAAGAAGAAAACATAAAGAAAACTTGCATTCTTTTGCTTAATTGCTTGAGATTTCTGGTAATTTAGAAGTGATAATCATTTCTAACATGGTGGATTATGGTTTTGTTATGTAATGAGCTTGAATTAGTGTAGTAAACATTATGGAAATTAGGGTTTTAGTGCATTGAATAGTTTGAATGAATGTTATAAATGTTTATTGATGATTATTGACATGAAAAATTTATGGGTAAAGTGTAAATTGTAAGAAATTTGAAGAAGTTTTGCACCTCCCCTTATATAGGGTTTCAACCAACACAAATAATTAGAGGAATGAAATTTTTGAATTCAATTGATTAGAATATCTTGTTAGTAAATATTAATAAATATGTTTAATAGTATATAAGGATAAAATTACCCAAAATTTTAAAGAAATACCATGACCTTTATTTGATGAAGATTTTTGGCTATAGATCCTTCAAATCTCTATACATTTTCGTGCTTCCTGGATGGATCGCCAATTTAGACTCATGAGCTTCTTTTAAAACTTCACCTTTTAAAACCTTGTCATCAGGTACATATATTCTTTTTCCCATCACTACGAGCCCATCATTCGACACTTGAAATAAAGAGTCTTGGCCAACTTTTACATTATTCATTTCTTTATTTACTTCGGGATCTTCACCTTGAACTTTTCGAATCTTTTCTCTCATATCAGATTGTAGCACCAACGTTGCCAGTAACATTCCTCCTGAAGTCACATCCAAATACACATTTAGCCCACCAAGTTCCAAGAGTTCTTTATCACCACGCACTAGTAAGCCACCAATAAAAGCTTTATTCTTCCGACTCAAAGCATCTGCCACCACATTTGCTTTCCCCGGGTGATAGTCAATAATACAATCATAATCTTTGATCAGCTCCATCCATCTCCTCTACCGCATATTCAATTCTTTTTGTGACAACAAGTATTTTAAACTTTTATGATCTGTAAAAATCTGTACTTGTACTCCGTACAGATAATGCCTCCATATCCGCAAAGCAAACACCACAGCTGCTAGCTCCAAATCATGTACTGGATAGTTCACCTCATGTGGTTTTAACTGTCTGGATGCATAAGCGATTACCCGTCCGTGCTGTATAAGTACACAACCCAGACCCTTATTGAAAGCATCGCTATACACGGCAAATCCCTCTTATTCTTTTGGTAAAGCCAATACTGGGGTTGAAGTTAACCTGGATTTTAACTCTTGAAAACTTGTTTCACACTCCTTTGACCATTCAAACTTAACTTCCTTCCGAGTTAGCCGAGTCATTGGAGAGGCTATCGTAGAAAATCCTTCTATAAATCTTCTATAATATCCAGCTAAGCCCAGAAAACTACGAATTTCAGTCACATTCGTAGGTCTTTCCCATCTCAATACTGCTTCTATCTTCTTTGGATCCACACTAATACCATTCTCCGATATCACATGACCCAAAAATACTACTTCATTCAGCCAAAATTCACACTTACTCAGCTTCGCATACAACTTATTTCTCCTCAAGGTCTCTAACACTTCTCTCAAATGATTTGCATGTTCTATTTTTGACGAAGAATATATTAGTATATCATCAATAAACACTACTACAACCTTATCCAGATAGGATCGAAAAACCCGATTCATCAAATCCATAAATATTGCTGGGGCATTAGTTAATCCAAAAGGCATCACCACAAACTCATAATGCCCGTAGCGAGTTCTAAAAACTGTTTTCTGCATATCTTTCTCCTTTATTGTCACCTAATGATAACCTGACCTCAAGTCTATTTTTTAAAATACACATGCCCCTTTTAACTGATCAAACAAATCATCAATTCGTGGAAGGGGGTACTTATTTTTTACAGTCACTTTATTGAGCTGCCTGTAATCTATACAGAGCCGTAATGTTCCATCTTTCTT
>Ga0325405_1008554_pt1 | contig 10155 bp, 6 predicted proteins | sample PopdelMetagenome_21_FD_205663 | JGI IMG/M metagenome (GOLD analysis project Ga0325405, IMG submission 205663) | Populus deltoides microbial communities from Bellville, Georgia, United States - Xylem-Control-R2 | ecosystem: Host-associated > Plants > Phyllosphere > Stem > Wood/Secondary xylem...
CAACAAGAAGAAGATGTCATGACAATTCCAACAACACAAGGAAATTTTTGTCAGTTGGAAGTTGTTGTATATGCCTGCCGAAAGACCACGAGCACCTCTCTCACACCAGTCACTTTTAGTTTTTTTTTATTATATTTTATATTTATTAAAATATTAAATTACTCGTCAACCAACTTGATTATAACTAAAGAATCAGGTTACAAATATATATAAAAAAAAACCTTTATACACTAGTTTAATCCTTTTTTTTGCTTTTATGAATGATTTACTCATTTTATTGCGTTTTAAAAATGTGAAAAGAGCGAGTTGTCCTTGATTAATATGATAATAACTAATGAACTTTGTGAAAGATCAAACTACCCCTAATATCCAGTTTAAAGATTTTGTGCGGGAAGAGCAAAATTGTCAATACACTTAGGGGTGTAAAAAAAAACATATTCATTTTTAATATTTACATTATATGACCCAACTCAATCTGTTAAAATTGAATAATGTAGATTTTACAGATGATAACAATGTGTCAAGAAATCTAATAAATAAATATCATAAGTTGGGTGCGAGTTGAGATTTTTAAAACTCGTTCAACTTGACACAACCTGTATAACCCGAAATGAGTAACCCAAGTCCTTGGTGTAAACAATATTTTCCCTTATCTCTTCATTTTGTTTCCTCTCTCACCTTCGTACTAATAATTACCTCACGTTCTCTTAATCTCTTTCCCTTCTCTTTATTCCTCACTCTTAAAAAAATTATATTTGTTCCTTTTAAAGATTGATATTATGAAGTGATAGTGTATTTTTCAATTCTACTTTTTTTTTATTTGGTAACCAAGAGACCATGAAAAAAAACAAATGAAAATTTTAATAATCCAAATTGAACTTTTATTTTTTTAGTTAAATCACAAATCCAAAAGCATTTTATAGTCTCTTTCTACTAGTATGTCATTTGTATTACATTGCAGCCTAATCGTTGGATAAAATTCTTGACTATGATTTTTGTTTTTTTATGTAGAAATTGTGATAGTTTTTATATTATCTTAAATATATTTATTTTAAAGGTTTTATTTAGTTTTACCAGTTGCAACCTGATAATTTTTTTAAGATTGTCAAAGGATAAGAGAGTTAAAATGCTCTATATCCGTGAATATATGTAATATCCACAAAAATTTTATTTTAACCTAATATATTCAACTCACCCGGGTATAAAAAAAATAAAATGAATCGAGTTTATATTTTATAAAATATTAAAAATTAAGGTGGATATATTTTATGGTCAAAACCCGACCACTATATTCCTGAAAACCCCCAATTACCCTATTCTAGTGTACAATAACTTCTCTATAAATGAACAGTGTTTTTCCCAGAACAATTAGTGTTTTGTTAATATTCATGTGCTTATCAAAATTCATTTTCGCATGGCACAAGCGAAGGATGGGAATAAAACCCAACCTGAACTGCTGAGCATTCTTCTTTTTCCAGAGAACCTGAGCATTGTTTTCTTATTGAAAGGTGTAACTAACTAAGAAAAGCTTTGCTTGAAACTACTGCAGCCGGGACGTGATAAATGATATGGCAGCTGATGGATAAAAAAGGAATCATACTGAAGCTTAATATATATATTCTACAGCACCTTCTGCAGCACTTACAAACAAAGCTTCGTTTGTTAACTCGGCCAACCGTTAAGAAACACATACTTAACGCAGCGATTTCAGAACAGTAAGTTGAGATAAAGGACAATCCATCCAGCCATTGAGAAAATAGCAAAAATATGAACCCAGAATAGAACAGCAGCAGCTTCTCTTCCACAGCCTCTTAGATTGGCCACGGCACCTAGAGACAGTGGACTCATTAAGTAAAGAGATGCTAATCTTCCATATCAACCCAATAATAATAACATTGATGTCTAATCCCTGCTTTCTAATGAATTATTTGGCTGTCTGACATTTGAAGGGAAGATCTTCCATATTTTACCTTTGCCCCATTTCCCAACCAAGTTAAATATAGCATTTCATATACCAGAACAGAAAAATATTACTTGTTTCTTCATTTTTTTTCTCTTGCATATCACGAACAGTTTCAATGAACGCAGTGTGAAATACTGTTCCGAACAACAAGATTGATTATGAAATGCTAATTTTCTGATTACTTGAAAGTTTGCGTTTTGATTGAAAATGCATAGGTGAGTCTTACCAGAAAGGACAGATGTAGGCATTGTATGTTGCAGAAGCAGGACAAACTTGAACATCTTATCACCAGGAGGCAGGAAGCCAAGCTTATCAGCCAGTGTAACTATGCCAAGTCCAGCAGGAGGCACCAAAACTAACCGACCAAAAATAATAGCGGCAGTTGTCCGAAAACCAAGTTTAGAACTTCCAGGTCCTGCAGTGAAACAAAGAGCTTTCACTTGAAATCCACAAAGTGTTTAAGCTGATAATATAATTTTTCAACAAAACTAAGAGGCCATTACTTCGAATACAGATAATGCGATGGCACGATAAAGTAACAAAAAATTATTAGGGAATTAATTCACCATCAATGAGATTGCCTCCTAGTGCCAACAAAATGCATGGAATCATGGCCTCCCTGAGAACCAGAAGCAGTATAAGGCATCAGCAAAACCAATTAGAAGCATCTTCATCATGCAATGCAGACGTAACTTGGAAAGAATAAATCACTACTCATGTCTCAGCACTATAAATAAATTCACCTTGACTGCTCGAAGAGAAACCAAACACCATACATGCAAGTCAAGCTTCGTTTTCAAAATATACAGAAGCGAGTTTGTACAAGATGTTTCTATTTCTATCAAATTAGCAGGGATTGTAAGGTAACTCTGCCCTGTTTGTGGAGTTCGCATGTATTGAATATTACACATGCTGTTCAGAATGCATCAGCATGACTAATTACATAAGCCTTTCAGTTACAAGAAGATCCAATTTGATGATCATGCCAGTTAGGATAGCAAAACATTGGTCCCGTTTATCTCAAAAGTTGAGTGTCAATACTACTTTCATTTTCTAGTTCTTGAATCAATTCAAATAATAAGAAACGCTTGGTATAAGAGGTAGGCATACCCGAGAATCATACAGCTGTCAGTGAAAAAGAAAAGTGGAGCATCAGTTGTAAAGATCAATCGCTTCAAGAATGGTACTGCGCCAAGGAACATAGCTAGGATCTGCAGAAAACAAGAGCATATCAATTAAAAGGAAAGTTGAAAGAGGAAGAACAATAAAAATTGTCTTCTCTTTGTTGTTTCCTTTCCTTTTCTTTATTTGTTTCTTCTTCTTCTTCTTTTAATATAATGCACTCTGCTGGTTTTAAGGGGTAAATCCAAGGCTTTTGATAAGAACCAAGTAACTTTACTAAGCCAGCTGACATCTAAAGCGAAAATTGAGTTAAAATATGCGAGTTTAGAACATTGCCCAGTGAACAGAAAGGATGGTGAATTATAAAGGTGATAGCACTCTGCATCGTTTGGCCTGTCCAACAAGTGGAAGAATAAAGGTATCAACACAATCATGTTCGGGCCGGCTTAGTTCCTTTTCATCCATATAAGGTGCTTCAACACAAAATTCTATGAAACCAAGTGCCGGCACAGTTTTCACCAGCATTCTTACAGTCAAAGAACAGATTTTGCAATTCTAATATGTATCCGGAATCTCATGTTACAGTTTCACAACATCACCTAAGATATCACCAAAAATATACCAAAACAAAAGGTTAAAGACGAAAGTGAACTTACAGAAGCAATGATAGGGGGCTGAAGAATTTGCTTGAGCTTCAACTTGACATAGAGAAAGACCAGAAATTGTTTAATCTGCAAAACGCAAGAGATAATGAAACCCAAGTCTATGAAGAGGAAATAAAGGTACGATAAAACACCACCATTAAGTGAATTAGGAGAAAACAGTTTTTCTGTGTTCTCTTCAAAATTTATGGTGCTGGGTCACAACTTTGAGAAATCTCAAACAAAAACCAAGAGTGGTGATATTGTCTTAAAACCACTTTACAACCCAGTAAAAAGTCGTAAATACTAAGAACAATGAGCTTCGATATTGTGAAGAGTTGTGTTGACATTAATCTTACTACCATTTCCTTGCTAAGAACCTAGAAACTTAAGAGCAGACTGCAGTTTAATTGACACAAAACAATAGATACCTTTGGCACAGCATGTCTATTTATCAATAAGATAATCATGACCCGGAAGTTTAAATGCCAGCTATTTATCAGATATTCATAACATGCACGCATAACTTGATTCTTACCTTCCCTCGCTTTAGCGCATCCAATTCTTCTGGTGCATCCTCCTGGAGAAGCAATGGGACTTGCTCAGGGGGAGCATCTTTTGCTGGGCTCTTGATGGAAAGATTCGCATCCTCAATATCGAAGGTAACTTCCGGTGGAGGCGCCAACATGTTAAATACATATGTGTATAAAATGATTGCACCAACCTGGCATGCATCAATCAGAGCCTAACCAGTCAACTTTATGGGAAAAAAACAAAAAAAGACATGTTTGACGGTTAAAAAACTTCTTCCCTGATTTTTTAACTTCAAGTTTGTTGGGTGAGATAGTCAAAAGAGAGAGTAAACAATCACAGTATGAGTTAGTAATGAGAGAAACCCAAGCTTATTTCAGCAAGAAAACTGCCTGAAGCATATATATATATGTATATATATATATAAGAGTGTATGCATGCTAATTCATTAACAACACAAGTACCATAAAGTTATGCAACCCCAGTCGTCAAGTACAGGCAATAACAATAGACTAATAGATGCTTGAGACTTACCCACTGGCCAAATGAGATGTAGGCAGTCCCATCTGTGCTACATTTTTCTGAGTCGCCAAAAGGGTTGGATGTATCTCTACATAGAGCTGCAATCAAGACAAGTGGCACATTCCCAATATTCCCTGCATGGAAGGATGCATTTCACTGTTACAAACCATGGTCTGAAAAGCATGGACACCAGCAGAAATATAAAGAGACTAGAATTTAATTAGAACACACGTTGGTTTTTGTGACTTGCAGGTGCATTTGACTGCCCAAGTAGCAGACAAAATAATGAGCATATCAGGATTTCGAAAATGAAGTGGCTCACCAATTCCGATTTGTATGATTGAAAACTTGAAGAATGGGTAAGGTGGCCGGACAATGGATGCAACAACAAAACCTATTATGGAGCCAGATATGGAGCCAAGAACAACATTCATGGGAATAAACCACCTGAAATATAGAATACGTAGCAGCTATAATTAAGAACAACAGAAACCCTATTACCATTCTGCAGATATAGGAAAAGAAAAGAAAAACAAGCAACAATCACCACTCCAACATTTTCTCTAAAGTGACAGCTTGGCCAAGTTGAGAAAATATCAAGCAAGGTAGCAGGAGCGAAAAAACCAGCTGCGTATATAATTAAAGCAACCAGTTAGTGCTACGTGCATTATCTAGAGCACCACTTTAATCATATAAAACTAAATTAAATTAAACCAAATTTGGTTTAAATTACCCCATTTAAGAGTTTCCTTCCACTAGCTGGCAAGATGTTAACATTCTTGGAGGCCATAAGAAATCCCAAGAAGCACATGGTAAAAACTTTGGCTATAGGCAGAACAGCAATTTTGATGGTGTTTAAGAGCGACTGTCCTCCGGCCTGGTTTCCCACGGGGACCATAGCTGATAAGAATCTCTCCATGGCCTCTTTCTTGAAAGAAGCCAATCGCTTCACTCGTTCACCAAGTCTGCTCAGGCAGTCCTTTAACAAGATAATATAAATGTCATTTAGACTAAATCCCTAACACATTCAGAAGAATCCTCTGCAAAACTCAATAATGAAAATGAAGGATACTCCATTATATTAACAAACTTAATTTAAACGGTAACTCTAACAGTAGTGGAAGAGAGAAATTGAAGACGACAAAATTAACCTTATGAATTTAAAACGATCGAAGAATTTATAATGGTATTTAAAAATTATATCAAAAGTGAAAAAGTAAAAAGTAAGTGAATCTGATAGATTTTCTTAAAAGTATTAAATAAAAACAAAGAAAAAAGGCGAAGGAAAAAGCTAGCAAAGAGCCAAGCCCAATGACTGGCTCTTTGCTATTCTGATTCCAATTTAAATTTGGATATAACTAGTCAGCTATAGTAATAACAATCTTCGACAAGAAAGAAAGAAAGAAACGAGGAGGCCCCTTGCTCGTCTCCACACCGAGAGCCAGAACACGAGCCTGCAATGAGCAACACGCATCTCTGCTAACTGTTTATCACACAGCTTCTGCCAATTTGATAGGGACATTGGAAACTTCGTGGTCAACATCTGGTGTTTTAAATTAAGATTTAAGATACATGGTGATAAAGAACAGAGCTGCATGTGCTTGTGATATCTAGCTAACTACACAAATATTGGATGCATCTTCCAACATGTCTTTGTTTGGGCAATCAACTCTCTGTGCGTTTCTCCCATCTCCCACTCATTTTATCAGCTACCCTCCCCCTTCACCTTCAATGCTGAGCTGCAAATCGAGTGTCCCTTTCCCGTACTCCTACAGCAAGCGCCGTACGTGTCCTCCTCTCATACTTAGATTCTTGCTTCCTTAATTAAGAACCGAACTGATGAACGCAGTCATCCACAATTTGAGCAAAGTTGTAGCATATCACAGGGTGTGTATGCATAGCTAGCGTTTGAGCGCTTTCTTAATGGTAACTGGAAGTTCCATGGATATCACAGACTTTCCAAGGTTTTCTCTACGAAAGGTTTCAAAGGACATGCATGCATCTTTTACGGGTTCCTCACCATCGCAAGTTAGTTCCGGTGGAATTTGTTAAAGTAATTAAGATGAAACGTAAAAAGAGACTAGAATTTTGAATAATATGTTTATTATGAATGTTTAAGTTAATCTAAATACAAAGGAATTATATATAGGTTAAACTGAAAATACTATTCTACCCTTAATAAATAAAACTAGATAAATATTACTTAACATCTCCCCTCAAACTCACGATGCGGTATCTATAAGTATCGAGAGTTTGCCAACTAGAAAACAAAAACGAGATATGGAATGCGTCTTGATAAAGAAATTTGCAATCTGCAAGGAAGAATGAACAAAAGGCAAAGTAATTGTGTCATACTTGAGATGATGACGAGTAAGATGACAATCGATCTTAATGTGCTTAGTTCGCTCATAAAAACCGAGTTGTGAGCAATCTGAATAGAGCTCTGGTTGTCACAATTCATAGGAGTAGGATGAGAAAAGAAAACTCTCATATCAGCAAGTAACCAACGTAACCAAACAGAAAAGAAAACTCTCATATCAGTAAGTAACCAACGTAACCAAACAATCTCTTTGGTAGTAAATGCCATGACAGAAGCTGAAGAAAAGTCGAAATACCAGATTTTGCAGAAGTGGAAAACAAAATATCACTCCAAAATTTTTTTGCAGAAACTTAACTCAAATACCAAATATAGAAACTAAAGAGAAGACAAAATACCAAAACAAAACAATTGCAGAGACAAAACAGAAATATCAAATTGCAGAAGCTAATACCAAATTGCAAAAACTGAAGAGAAGATGAAATACCAAAACAATTACAGAGACAGACAGAAATATCAAATTGCAGAAACTGAAGGATAGTCGAAATACCAGATTTTGCAGAAGCAGAAGACAAAATATCACTCCAAATTTTTTTTGCAGAAACTTAACTCAAATACCAAATTGTAGAAACTGAAGAGAAGACAAAATACCAAAACAATTGCAGAGACAAGACAGAAATACCAAATTGCAGAAGCTGATACCAAATTGCAAAAACTGAAGAGAAGATGAAATACCAAAACAATTGCAGAGACAGACAGAAATACCAAATTGCAGAAGCTGAAGGACAGTCGAAATACCAGATTTTGCAGAAGCGGAAGACAAAATATCACTCCAATTTTATTTTTATTTTTTTTGCAGAAACTGAACGCAAATACCAAATTGCAGAAACTGAAGAGAAGAAGAAATACCAAAACAATTGCAGAAATAGAACAGAAATACCAAATTGCAGAAGTTGAAAAAAAGTCGAAATACCAGATTTTGCAGAAGCAGAAGACAAAATATCACTCCTTTTTTTTTTCAGAAACTTAACTCAAATACCAAATTGCAGAAACTGAAGAGAAGAAATACCAAAACAATTGCAGAGACAGAACAGAAATACCAAATTGCAGAACCTGATACCAAATTGCAGAAACCAAAGAGAAGACGAAATACTAAAATAATTGCAAAGACATAACAGAAATACCAAATTACAGAAGCTTATACCAAATTGCAGAAACCGAAGAGAAGACGAAATACCAAAATAATTACAGAGACGGAACAAAAATACCAAATTGCAAAAGCTGAAGAATCTAAAATAAAGTTTCAGATATTAATTCTTCAGCCACAAGCACAAAACCTGATCTTCATCCTCCATCTTTTAATAGGTCAAACAACTCATGTCTAATGTTTTGAAAAATGGATCTAAAGTTAAGCTTCAAAGGAATGCATTGAGCGTGCTGGAACATCCTACAGGGAATGAAGTGGATGATGATAACGATTTTGATACGAGCAGTGACTCTGACATTGGTGAACATGATTTCTACAAGGGCAGCGAGTTCCATAAAATTAACAAGCCAAGGGTTCGATCAACTAGGCTCTGATACCAAATTAAAGTAATTAAGATGAAACGTAAAAGGAAGCTAGAATTCTGAATAATATGTTTATTATGAATGCTTAAGTTAACCTAAATACAAAGGAATTATATATAGGTTAAACTGAAAATACTATTCTACCCTTAATAAATAAAACTAGATAAATATTACTTAACAGAATTCAAATTAGTTTTAATTTTTTATGAGGTATCTTGTGATCAGGTTCGAATTGTATCAACTGCAGCTAAATTATTAATTTTATTTCAAGAGGGTGAAATTACAAGAATAAAGAACGAAGAGCTGGAGGTTCAAAGTCCCACCTTAATTATATTTTCTCCAAGTATTTGCTTAATCGCTAATATCTTCCACCTTTCATGGCCAGGAATGGACTAAATCCAGGAGAAACAGGGAGGGGGTGGGCCTCTGTCGATTGGAATAATCCACGCATTTCCTCTTCACTGCCAGCGTCAGGAAGCTGCAGGGAAACAACTAAATAAAATTGTCTACAAACTCTATATCGTATACGTTACGTAGCAATTTAGACAGTTAGTCGGTTACTGTAGGATCTGCAACTGTCTGTACACGAAATAAATAAAATTAACAAAAACATTAATGTTAATGGGAAAAGTGTTGTACAAATGTCTTGATTTCTTTTTAATTGGAAGAATAAAATTATTATTTTATCATTCTAAAAAAATTTAAATTATTTATTTATTTGAAGGTAATAAAGTCTTTTCACAAGTCTATTAATTATTATATTATAATATTGATTGAAGACAACTTAATTTTTTTATATTTTTTGCGCGGTATAATTCCTTAATTTTCCTTCAAATAAATTTTCACCACACACTTAAATGACTACATTGATTTTAAAATTAAAATTTCTTTAGCTTGCCCAAAGGACTTATTTGCATTTTCATCTCTCTCTGTTTTTTTTTTACAATCATGTGGTCTGAGTAGCAATCTAGTGTGTGCACATGTAAAAGAAAGAAAAGCGGCTAGCACATGTATTGTGTGCGTCAATAAGTACACAACATTGTTATGTTCAAGCGACACGTGCGGTAGCTATGGTGGCCAAAAACATCATTCCTTGGTGTTTTTTAAATCATCATGGTGGGACTCCTTGAACGACGTAGATGGTGCAATTCCCTCCGGTTAGCTTTTTTTTCTTTTTATTTCTTGATTTTCGTGCCTTACCTTCAAAATAGCACAGCAACAATTTTATTTATTTTTTCTTTTTGATTTATATTCTTTTAATTAATATTTTTAATTTGAATTAATTTATGAAATTAATTTTTTTAAATTTCATCTATTTTATTTTTTAATTTTTTCAGATTTGATCCTTATTTTTTTTATTTCTATTTATTTTATTTTAGATCATTTTTAAAATTGATTTTTTATGATTTCATACTCCTTTATTTTTTATTGCTATTTTTTTTACTTTTATAAATTCTTTAAATTGATATTCTTTATTGAGTTCAAGTCTA
>Ga0325405_1008556_pt1 | contig 10155 bp, 8 predicted proteins | sample PopdelMetagenome_21_FD_205663 | JGI IMG/M metagenome (GOLD analysis project Ga0325405, IMG submission 205663) | Populus deltoides microbial communities from Bellville, Georgia, United States - Xylem-Control-R2 | ecosystem: Host-associated > Plants > Phyllosphere > Stem > Wood/Secondary xylem...
ATTAAATAAAAATAGATTTTAAAAACGGTACCGCTCCGGTGGCGCCAACAAAATAAACTAGCAACTACCAAAATTTCATAGCACACAATTTACTAGGGAATCTCTCCGTTTTTCGAGTAGTACTAATTATAGTTTTGAAACCTAGCCCGGCCCGGCGGGTCGACCCGAGACCCGGTAGACCCGGGCTTGGGGCCGGGCCAGGTCTAAGTAAAAAACAGCTAAGGATTTGACCCGACAAAACCCGGTCGACTCGGTAGGCCGACTCGGGTAAACCCGGCTGAGACCCGGCCTTATTTTTTTAATATATATACGAGAAACAGTGTCGTTTTGGCGTTTTAAAGTTAAAAGGCCAAAACGTGAAGAACTGAAGACATAACAAGCGGAAGACCTAGTTAAAGAAAACCTAATTAAAGAAATCTTAAAAGCTCTTTCAAGGTACACTGAAATGGTTGACGATATTATCGGGACACAAGCTGAAAAATTGCAACAAGGGAGTGAGCTAACTCAAGTAAGGCTCAAAGAAATGGACCTGCCAGATTCAATTCTTTCTTTGGAAGAACTTTACGCTTCCAACAGATCTAAAGAAGACGTGGAAGCAGTGCAGATTAGTGGGGGTGCAGCCAGCCTTAAAGTTGAGTTACAACAACTTATGGATTTGAGGAGGGTAAACCAAGAATTGTTGGTTCAGACTAAGGAACTTTTGCAGAATGAAGCAACGGAAGATGCCTAATTTAGATCTTTGAAGAATAGAGATGCTCTATTCTGTGGAGGAATCTTATTTTTGTTTTGCTCTCATCATATAGAATATGCACTTCCAACTTTAGCTAGGTTTATAATGTCTTTGGATGCTGATGAAGATGCTATAGTGGGGGCCTTGAAGCAGAGTTTGGTATGTATCTTCTTTCTAAACCTTTTGTTTTTCAAATAATTTAGTGTTGCATTGTTGAGTTGATATTTCCTTTTCCCCGATGAACTCAACCTTGTCTCTCTAACAATGAAAATAAGTAGAAAAATGGACTGAATGCTTTTTTGTTACTACATCTTCTTTCTCTTACTGTTTTTCTTTTTTACTCCTCATCCATAGTTTATGTTATGGTTGGTTTCCCTTGACATTTCTTGAGTAGGTCTTAGTAATCTTGAGTGGGTTTATATAAGTGTTGTTTTTCTGTTGTTGGTTTTTTTTTGTTGACCCGAGTCAACCCATCTGACCCGTGACCCGATCATTAGACCGGGTCGACCACCGGGTTGGATTTAAAAACTACGGTACTAATTAGGAGGAGAAAGAAGGAAATGTCATTTTTTTTAATTTAATAATAAAAACAGTTTTAGACTAATTTATACATTAATCAAATTTAAATTCTCTGCCCGATTTTAAGAACACACCATGTGATATAATAAAAAAATATAATAAATATTTCTAAATACTAGTCTTACTTTTTAAATTTAAAAATCAAAGAAATAAGTATAATTTTGGCATCAACCTATAAACTGTATTTGTTTTTTAGATAACTTTTATAGTTGTGGTTTGAAAAAGATAAGTTTAAAAAAAGTGTGGTTAGTTGAGGTTAGTTGGATTTAGATACGTGTTTGGTAAAATTTATGATTCAAGTTTACGTGCAGCAAAAAATATGTATAAAATGTTTGGTAGGTGTGTGATTATGGTTGTTTTTCAAAGTGTTTTTTACTTGAAAATGCATTAAAATAATATATTTTTATTTTTAAAAAATTATTTTTGATATCAGCGTATCAAAATGATCTAAAAACACAAAAAAAAAATTTGAAGCAAAGAAAAAAAATTAAAAAAATTTAAATTTTTTCAAAAATGCTTTTGAAACGCAAAAACAAACAATGTTTTACGAAACTCAGTTTAAAAAACATGTAAAAACTGTTTCACAAAAACTGCGTTTTAAACTTAATTTTTTAATGAATTCCGCAGCATAAAACACAATTTTAATAATTACCAAATATTTTATTATATTTTTTACACCGCATATACAAAAACAGGTGAAAAAAAAATGAAGTAAAAATTTTTTTTAAAAAAAAAACCCATCAACTTCTATGACTAGTCGAGTGCGCGTGGATTTATTATAGATAGGAGGGCGGCTTTTGTTGTCAGCAAGTGTTCAATGCCAAAGTAAAATATGCTTGCCACTCCTTTTCTTTTTAAGAAATGTATGTAAATAATGCTACCAATTCATGAAAAAAAATAATAAAAAAAACTATAATGTTAAATACAAAGGGAGATCTTCATTTTTAAAGGGAATATTTGGATGGTAAGTGGACCTATATTCTGTGTTGGTATTTATGTTAGTATTTAAAGAAAAATATTGTGTTAATTTGAAATTAAATACTATTCAAATTAATAGGATTTACGGAAAGGAGTGTGAGACAAAAGTTGCAAATATCCGGACCACCACTGTCCAGGAAAAAAACAGCTAAAAGTGGAAAATCTTCATAGACTATTATTGGACCGTTTGCCTCTGTGTAAAATTACTCTGCGATCCAAGCTGACTGTTTTGGGGAAAATTTTATGGTGCTTGGATTGTTTTTAAATGCAATGTTGACTTTTTTTTTAATCCTAATATTTAAATTAGTTTATATATATCTCGACTTGAAATTTTATGCCCGTATCTGTAAAAATTTTTCATATAAAAATAAAATAAATTTTTTTTTTTTTTACGAGGAAGCATGATACCAAGAAAATGTAGCCAATAAGATTCGAATGTTGACTTCTAATTCGATTCAATTGTATCTTTTTATAATTCCACTAAAAATCAATCAATATAGTATAGTAATGTAACGTCTAAAGTCTTTCTAAATTGTCAATTTTATGACAATACTTAATCAGCGAGCGCTAATTGATTGGCTATGACATTATTTCATTTTTTTTTTTTGCCTGTAGCATTTAAAAACGCGGCTTAAATACTGTCTAGTAAAAATTTAAATTTTTTTATTTAAAATTATATTTTTAAGTCATTTTAATGTGTTGATATTAAAAATAAATTTTAAAAAATAAAAAATATATATTATTTTAATATATTTTCTAAAAAAAAACACTTTAAAAATCATTACTTCTCTTTTAATCTATGAAAATGAATTACAAGATGTATACAATATATTAATGTTTTTTCAATCCAACATGCAATCTAGTTTTAGAATTTGCTGGACCGTGCGGTTTGTTGACTTTTATGCTAAAAAAAAATGTAGACATTGGCAACATGTTACACTATGAAAAAAAAAGAGTTTTAATTTTGAACCCCAAGATTATGTAAATAAATGAATTGATAAATTTTAAAAATGTTTATAACACTAACTAAAGATTGGGATGGAAAATGAGAAAAAAATACATGCTAAAATATCCATGCATGGAGATCTACAAATTTATATTCATTTAATTATACAACAAAAATATAATTTCTTCCAAGAAAAACCATTATTTTAAATTTTTTTTAAAAAAAATGAAAGAATTGAAAGAATCTCATTAAAAAATAAATAATAAATTGATTGATATCTAATGAAATAACATTTCAAACATAATTTTATTTATTCAATTATAATTAACTTTGATTAAACTTGAAGAAAAAAACAATAATAAAGGGTTGTACAAAAAGAGTTCCTCCTAATATAAAAAGTAATAATTCATAATATAATAAGACGTATGATAAATTTTATTCGTAAATATATATTAAATCTTTTATTTATCTTTTGACAAGATTTCAAGTCAAACTACATAATTAGTAATGTGATTGCATTTAATTATTTTTTATTTTTAAAATGTCATTGTAAGCCAAACAAATTGATGATTTTCATATCTAAATTACGCTATATTAATAGTCAAAATGATAAATTAGACATATATTTAAAGATAAAATAGATTCAATTAATTAAAAAAATAAAAACAAATTAAAGATTTATATTATTGAACAGTGAATTACGGATCTACAAGTTAGATTTTTATTATATTTATATTTTATCCATTATTAATCAGGTAAAAGTTTTTAATTATACACATCTTATTTATTGGGTTTTAAATTTTCATTCAGATATTTATTATTTAAGTACTATTTATTATTCAATATAAAACAAATCACTAAAATTGTTATACTTTTCACATTCACATATATTTAAAGATTCTATATAAGTATTATAGAGTAAATGAGAAGGTGAAGATTAAATGGGTCTTGGATTTAATTTTTTTTTGTTGCTATAAATTAGGAAATGTCTTAGATTATAGGCTATAGGTTTTAGATTCATCTAAAAACACAAGGGAGACTCAATTTTGATTACTAATTTTAACTATTTCCCTCGATTAATATTTTAGAGAAAACTCTCTACTTCTATTAATATAAACAAAAATTGATTCATGTAATGTAAAATAAATTTGCAAGAAAATACTTTAAAGGAAGTGAATTTGCTAATCAGATCAATAAAAAAATCAGGATAGATATAGGTAAACAGCTAACAAAGAATGGAATTTCAGAATCATAGAAGGATGTCAGTGGATATGAAGGAGGTTTTAGTTATAAAAAATCATTTATGGGGGCTGCTTACTTATACCAAACGAGGAATCTCAGTTGGAATACATATCAAATGATGAGGAGGATTGTAGAGAGGAGGACTCCCTGTTGATTAAGTTATCCGTAGAGAAAAAGAAAAGTATTAGAGAACCTTGTAGACAAACCATTATCGTAAAGGTAATAGGGGAAGAGATTAGGCTATGCATATTTGTTGCATATTATAGCACTAATTACTAGAATAGTTCTAAAATTCAGCAATCTAAATAGGATTGAATTGTGGTTATGTGTTATTTTTATAATTTGTTGAAATAAGAAGGAAGAAGGAGAAATGATAAATTGAGAGAGAAGAACCAGTTGTATTCATTCATTATGTTTTTTGCATACCAAACAATCTGTTACAACATATTCTTAAAGGAAGCTACAACATTCTAGAATTAGCTTCTCTATACACGTGTATAGTAGACAACAAAAATAATTAACTAATGGTTGAGTACAAAACGCAACGCATAGATTTAAGTTATATGGTATGTCTTGATAGTGATGTTTTATTTCTTTCGTGCTAGACGATGTAACCAACTATAGTGTTCCCCCTTTTAATTTTTAATTCGTAACAACTTTCCCCCCCTTAAGTTTTAACCTTGTCCTCAAGGTTAATTTGTGGGAATTTGAATCAGGAAACTTCTATAAATTCCCAAGTGAAGTCAACGGGAGATTGATTCTTCTAGTGGACGAGGATTTGTGTGGTGGCTTGATTCCCTTTCTTTACCATTCTTCGCTCCAAGATAGCTTGGGGCTATAATGGATTCTCTTTTGAGAGGTAGGGAAGAGCTGAAGTAGTCATGTGATTGCTCAGATGTTTCTTTAGTTGGGAGACGTGGAACACTAAGTGAATGGCCGTTGAGGTAGGCAAATTGAGTTTATAGGCCAAAACTCTAATTTTTTCCAACACCAGGTACGAACCATAGTATTTTTGAGCTAATTTTTGAGTAATTTGATGTGCCATAGCAGTCTGATAATAAGGTTGTAATTTAAGATAAACGTAATCTCCCACTTCAAAAGTTATTTAACTTCTTTTCTTTTCTTATTTGCCTTGTGTGGCATCCTCTACTATGCATGTTGTAGATTAGCTCTAAATTTCTTGAACATTTCTTCCCTTATGGTTAAGTAAGCATCTACAATTGCCACCATAGAGTCCTTAGGAATATAGGGTACATAAAGAGATGGTTTTAAGTGATATTATATTTTATAAGGAGTAGCATTAGTGGGAGAGTGGAAATTGATGTTATACCACCATTCAACCATATGTAGCCACTTGACCTATTGAGTAGGATTCTTCTTAACCATATAATAAAGATAGTTCTCAAGACATTTGTTTACTATCTTTATCTAACCATCAGTTTGCGGGTGATAAGTTGGGGAATAGTGTAAGTTGATCCCTTACTGATTGAAAACTTGTTTTCAAAAATGGCTAAGAAAAACAGGATCTCGGTCACTAACAATAGTAATTGGTAGCCCATGTAACTTGTAGACATAACCCATGGAGGTTTTAGCTATAATAGCAGTACTATAGGGATGCATCAATGTCATAAAATGAGTATATTTTCTAAATCTGTCCACCACCACTAAAATTACCTCATTTCCATCAAATTTAGATAATCTTTCAATGAAGTCCATACTAATATCAATAAAAGGTGCTTGAGGTATAGAGAGAGGTTGTAACATACCTAGATAGGCTATATTTTCACTCTTGTTATGTTGGTATACGGGACATTCTCTAATAAATTGCTTGGTAAGTTTTTGTTGTCCCTTCTAATAGAAAATAACCCTCACTCTCTTGGTTGTAACACAATGCCCGAATGACCCCCTATGTCTGTATCATGTTTGAGAGAAATTAGTTTCATGTGTAATGATGGATTGTTACCCACCACCATCGTCCATTTTCTATTTAGATAGTCATTAATCCATCGATAGTATGGGTGGGAAGTTGGGTTTTGTTGAAGATCTTATATAAGTGCTTGCAATGCCTTGTCATTAGACTATGTTGCCTTAATTTCTTCTATAATCCTAATAGAAATAATAGGTAGCCCTAGTAAACACAATTATGTACTAAAAACTCTAGAAAGTGCATCAGCCATGATGTTCTCTTTCCCCTTCCTGTATTCAATTTCATAGTCATACCCAATAAGCTTTGACAACCATATATATTGAGAAGGTAGAGTCAACTTTTATCTTAATAGATATTTTAAACTAACGTAATCTGTCCTAATTTTGAAGTTCCTTCACCATAGATAATGCTTTAACTTAGCAACCACATGTATAATAGCCAACATTTCCTTCTCATATATAGATAGTGCTTGTTGTTTAGAACCTAGGGACTTGCTGATGAAAGCAAATAGATTCCCCTCTTATAGTAATACTGCTCCTATTCTCGTAGCTTAAGCATCAGTTTCTACCATAAATATCTTATCTAAACTAGGTAATGTTAAGACTTGTGGTGATGTTATAGCTTCCTTGAGTTTTCTGAAAGCCAGGACAGCTTCTTGAGTCCACTTAAATCCCTTATTATTTAGTAGATTGGTCAAAGGCTTACTTATTGAACCATATCCCCTGACGAACCTTTTATAGTAACCAGTTAAACCCAGAAACCCTCGAAGTTACTTAATGGTTATGGGAGTATGCCAATCCTCAATGGCTTGTAGTTTCTTAGGATATGTAGCTACACCTTTTTTTTATATAATATGCCTTAATTATTCTACAGTTTCACTGTCAAAGACGCATTTATTGTCCTTGACCACCAGTTTGTGATTCCTTAGTAACTCAAATATCATCTTTAAGTGCTTTAGATGATCATGGGTAATCTAACTAAAAATTAGAATATCATCAAAAAAACACTAAAATAAATTTTCTAAGATGTTCATGAAATACCTTATTTATCAAACTTTGAAAGGTAGTTGTAGCATTGGTTAGAACAAAGGGTATCACTATAAACTCATAATGGCCACTATGAGTTCTAAATGTTATCTTGTAAATATCTTTAGTGTGCATTCTAATCTGATGATAGCCGGCTCTTAAAACAACCTTAGAAAAAATTGTTACCCCTATTAGTTCCTCTAATAACTCATCTATCAGTGGTATAGGATAATGATTTTTATGGTCCTCTTATTAAGAGCTTGATAGTCTACACATAACCTCTATGTATTATCTTTCTTCTTGACTAACACCACTAGAGAAGCAAAAGGACTTTGGCTAGGTTGTAGTATACCTGATTCAAACATCTCTATTACCAGCTTCTCCATCACCCTTTTTGTATGCCTAAGTACCTGTAAGGTATTAAATTGATGGCCTAAGAACCTTTCTTTAAAGGAATAGAATGGTCCTGGGGTCTGGATGGGGGTAGGCCCTCAGGTTCCTTAAATGCATCTTGATAAGCTTCAAGTAAGGCATATAGAGCAGAGGTCTTGTAGTTGTTTGTTGAAAGGGTCGCAGACATCACATTCACCTTGGTTCCTGAGTCTAACACAATTCTCAGGTTATAAAGGCTGACTTCCACCACTTGTGTAACATTGTCCAGCAAGATATACATAGGGAGTGGAGTTTTCAATTTCTACACCTATGACCCGTCACAAACTTCTTGTCACACCAGAAACATAGTCCCTTAGCCCTCTTTTTATCTAACTCCTTATTCCTTCGAAGTTTTATATGTTTCGTATATGGTTTGTTAAAGGGTGGTATGTTTGGAGCAAGTAACAGGCTGGGTTATAATTGTTTCAGGTTGTTAGATAAGGTGGGTGGATTTTTTTAGTTGATTGGGTTAATATTAATTTTGACCTGGGTAGGCTATGGGGTGTTTGTTTTAAAAGATTTCAAATGACTTTGATATGTCCTTTTATATGTTAGGGTGTTATCTTACAATCTTGTCAGGTTGCATGCTTGCTTGAACTTCTTAAACTCAAACATCTTGACTAAGTTTTTGATCTCTGCTTTTAACCCAAAAAAAAACATCATAACTTGTTTATCAGCTCTATTCTATAAGATATCAATGTCTCTAATATAGGTTTCCAAGTCACTTAGTTGCCTTAGATCCTTGAGCTCTTCTAAAGGGTCTTTATACCCCCTCAAATCTACTACACATAATTTCTACATACTCATTCCAACATACAAGTTGACCTTCCCTACTCCTCATGAAATTCTGGTGCTAGTATAAGGCCATTTCATTTAGGTAATAAGAAGTTAATTTGAGTTTGTTAGTTTCAACAATCTCTTCCAAATCAGAATATTGATTGTATTTATATAACCATTTATGAAAATCCTCACCCTCAAACATAGGTAAGTCCCTTCTAGGTTTATATATCCTAGAGTTATTGAATTGGTCTTCATAGGGCCAAACAAATCTGGTCATAAATTCTTCTTGATTGGATGTTTTATTGTTCTGTCTTAAACTGAAGTCCCCAGCATTGGATTATAGCTTTTGTAACAAGGTACCTTGTTGGTAAGAAAGTCCACTAACAAGCTCTCTAAGTTCTTCAATCTCGGTTTCTTGTACTGACTTAGTGGTCTGTGGTTATTGTTCATGGATCTCCAATAACTTTATAACTTGTTCATGCCTTTGTGTTTGTTTCTTGTTTGTAGCTTCCATAAACTCCTTCAACTTTCTAATTTCCTGAGATCTTATGTCTAGTATCATATTGAAATTCCAAGAATCGAAAGCTCTTATATGAGTTATAGCAATGGTTAGCAGAATAGTTCCACAATTAAGCAATGCAGGCGTGTGCTATTTTTATGATTTGTTGAAATAAGAATGAAAAAGAAAAAAAGAATCAATTGTATTCATTCATTGTGTTTTTTTTGCATGACAAACATGACGTTACAATAGATTCTTAAAGGAAGCTGCAACATTCTAGAATTAGCTTCTCTTTACACGTGTATAGTAGAGAACAAAAATAACTAGCTAATGATTGAGTACAAAACGCAGCGCATGGATTAAGCTATACGGTGCGTTTCGAAAGATACCAGGGGATCTCAGTTTGGTCGATTTGAGAAACGACTTTTTTCTAGCCAAATTTTCTAACTTGGATGGCAGAGATTTTGCACTGTTTGGAGTGCCTTGGATGATAGCAGATCCCTACCTTACGGCGCGACAATGGCATCTGAGTTTTGATCCGTTTGAAGCAACCATCGGGAAGGTAGCGGTATGGGTGAGACCTCCAGATTTGGAGATGGAATATTATGATACCTCGGTATTATGGAAAATTGGGAATCACATTGACCGGAATTTAAAGATTGATCGAACAATTTCGATTGGCTCGAGAGGTAATTATGCTAGGACTTGTGTGGAGGTTGATTTGACCAAACCTCTGTTATCAAAATCCAAATTCAGGGGTGGGAGATTAGACAGAGGCCTGGGCAATCAGCAATTCAGACTGAAATTCCCAGAGTAGCAGATCAAAGTTCTTCCGCGTATAAAAGTCTGGTCATCACCCTTTGTTAATTCAGTTTCAGCATAGCAGAGATTTCTTCCGCGTATAAAAGTCTGGTCATCACCCTTTGTTAATTCAGTTTCAGCATAGCAGAGATTTGAGGTAGAGAGGGGATAGACCATCCAGGTTCGAAGCAGCTTGGGTTACACATGAGAAGTTTG
>Ga0325405_1008557_pt1 | contig 10154 bp, 7 predicted proteins | sample PopdelMetagenome_21_FD_205663 | JGI IMG/M metagenome (GOLD analysis project Ga0325405, IMG submission 205663) | Populus deltoides microbial communities from Bellville, Georgia, United States - Xylem-Control-R2 | ecosystem: Host-associated > Plants > Phyllosphere > Stem > Wood/Secondary xylem...
AAAAAAAATCAGATTATCACGTATGGATATTATTGTATTATAACTTCTTCATTTTTTTAACCTCGCAATTTAATGGCTTGGTGTCATCATTGTTGAGCAGGATTCGAATGAAGTGTTGGATCGACGTGAATACCACTGTTTGCCTCTTCAAACCTATCATTAAATCAACCTAAATAATTAGGATGATGAAAGTGAAAGGATAAGAGAGCCGTTAAGGAAATGACAATAAAAAAAATTTAAAACCTATAGAACATATAGTAATCAAATTATATTTAATGCGCCATGCTGTGGATTAAATTTACTTTTTTTTTTTACTAAAAAAATATATTTAGATGTTATTAATGTTCTTTTTAGCATATTGTTTTTTAACTATATATGGATTAACTTGATGTGACCTGATCGACTTGATAAATATAAAAATAACCTGAATAACAGATAAAAACATGATTTGACAAAAAATATATATCTATTTTTAAATATTAAAATGACAATATATTAGATACTCAAATCAACTCGGATTAACCTATCAAATATTTTAACCAGATAAGGAGATCCTAATAACCATGTAGAAAGAAAATAAATTTTTTTATTAAACTCAATTCTCAATCTACCCAATGTTGAAGGATAAAATTAAAAATAAAATACAACGAAAAAAATAAATCGAGTCAACCTAGATTAACTTACTAAATTTGAGTCACGAGATCAGGATAACCCCATAGAAAGTAAATCAAAACAAGTTATGAATTTTAATTATCAATTAATTCAATGTTAAAGGATGAAATTAAAAAAATTAAAAAATAACTAAAAAACCACCTAGGTCAACCTAAGTCGACAAACCATATCCGCGACCTGGGTTATGAGAAATAACCTTTGACAGCACAAATCAAAATAAATTATAAAATATAATTTCCAATCAATCCATTGTTAAATGATAAAATTAAATAAAAAAATAACCTGAGTCAACTGAGGCTAACCTATCAAACTCGAGTTAGGAGATCAGGATAAATCTGTAAAAAATAAAATAAAAAAATCAAATCCCTAATCAACCTAATATTTTAAGATAAAATTAAAAAACAATATTCAATTAAAAAAGGACAAAACAAATTCGAGTCAACCTGGTTAACCATAATACTCGCGACCCAGGTCATGAGACCATGATAACCTCATAGAAAATAAATAAAATAAAAATTATGAAGCCCAATTACCAATTAATCCAATTTTGAAGGATGGAGTTGAGAAAAAAATAATTAAGAAAATAACCCAAATCAACATAGATAACCCGTAAAACTCACAATCTTGGTTATGAGATTATAATAACTTTATAAAAAGCAAAAAAAAAAAAAACAAAGTTATGAAGTCCAATACATAATAAACTCAATGTTAGAGGATGAAATTGAAAAATAATAAATTTCAAATTAAAAAAAAAGCCTTGAAGATTTTTCAGGGCAAAAGTGAAAAAAGCCTTAGACATTCTCATTTTATGTGTCCTGTTTTTCCACACTTATAACATCATGTGTCCTTCCTTTTCTTCGATTTAGACCGAGCTTTATTATTTCTCGATTCATTCCGGATTTGTTTATCTCATGCTCCTTATTACTCCTCACCGCCAGCCATTTGCCTTGTGAATTCTCATCACCAGCTTTCTTCCACATATTAAAGCTTAATAAGGCACTTATGATCTCTTCTAACATGAGAGTTTTTTCCACTTGCATTAGAGCTGTAACTAAGTTTTTGTATATAGGAGAAGTAGGTAGAAAATTCAATAACATCAATGTCTTGTTTTCGTTGTTGAACTTCATACATCAATTTGCTTTGGAATCACTAACAATCTGATTGGACATGTTGATATGCTGATTCATATCTGTATCCTCTGACATCTTAAGACCAGATAGTTTTTTCTTAAGATAAAATTTGTTTCGACAATGACCTGAACATATACTGACTTTCTTGTTTTGCCCAAACTGTCATCAGTGACTACTCATCCATGACATGATACATCACATCATCATCCAAAAAAAGCATGATAGTTTCCACAGCCCTTGCTTCAAATTCTTGCTAATCTTTATTGTTCATGCCTTCTGGTTGCTTTCTATATAATGTTTTTACCATGTCCTGCTGCACCAACAGATCCTTCACCCTCCTTAGCCATAATCCAAAATTGTTTAATACATCAAACTTGATTATGTCGAGTTTTTCAAAAGAAATCCTTGACATTATAGACATGTTATGATACCAATTATTGTGAAAAACTTGTAGCAATTATAGATGAATATTGCATAAGTTAGGTACTAGAAACAACATAAGATTTATTATAGTTCGATAATGTGCCTAAATCTATATGAGCGGTGAACTTTTATTTTCACTATATCAAAATAGAGTTACATGAGATGTATTTATAGGAGACCCTAAACTGCCTAAAAAATCCTAACCACCCAAGGAATCCTAGCCATCCTAGTTGTTTTTCTTTGCTTCGCTCAGTACGCTTCTCTCTCCTCGCTTCGCTCCACTCTTGCATCTTCCTATAACCCACAAGCTACAACATTTCTCATCTTTCACTAAGTGTTAACTATTTAGCTTATTTTGTTTGAAATGATGTATTATTGAGCGAATTTGCTTCACTTAGAGTTTCTACATACATTCTTAAGAAAAATAGTTTCTTACCCAATTATACAAAAAAATGCTTTCGAAAACTATTTCACTAGCATCTGTTGTGTAAAATCTTTTATCATCAATTTTTTATTATAAAGAATATGTTTTTTTAAATTTTTGTTAAGGATTGACATGAAAATGTGATAATGATCAAGTGGTGGTGATATCACATACAATAATAATTGTGTTTGTTGATGGTAGTGATTATATAAGCTCATTATTTTTGTAAAATATTTTATGCATGAAACTCCATGAATAATAATTTTTTTTTTTGCAAATAAAATGAAATTGGTGGGTTAACTAAAATACACTTTACCTTAATTATTTTTATATAAAATATTTGGTGTCAAAGAAACATAAAAAACTATAGAAAATATTTTCTTGAAACTATTGTAAGCAAAGCGAACACTACATTTATCATGTAATCATTATACAATAAACTAAAGAAGCTCAAAGTTTTAATTAGTATAGCTTTTTTACTGTTCATCTCCATATATTTTTAATGTTCACATCATTGTTCATGGGTTTTTTTTCTTTTAAGTCCCTGAAATATTTTGTCCTTGACACCTCAATTATTAAACTCTATTTTTTATTTGATCTTCAAAAGTTATATTGGTGCTTTTCTATATATTATAGTGTGTTGTCCATGTTGACGCATGTGTAATATGTCGAAGACTATTCTTACATTTTATTAAAGATTTCTATTACAAAATAAAATTTTGAGTTATAGTGAAAAAAATAAATTAAAAGAATGAGGATCAAAATTAATATAAAAAAAAGTCATTTTTTTTTATTTTTACTGTTTAAAAGGTTAAAAAAATCAGTTTGATCCATCAAGTTTTCAAGTTTATATTATTTGGTTCCTATTTTTAGGTTTTTATATTTCTATCATAAACTTTATTTTTGCTACATTTTTGTTCTCGGATATTGAGAGAGTAGAGAGAAATTCAACAAAAAAAAGGAGGGGGAGAAAGGGTTTGATCGACAATTTGATAATAAAAAAGCTAATATTGATGTCAATGAATTTATACTAAAAATGAGAGTATAATGAAGGTGATATGATAGAGACTATTCTTATATTTTATTAAAGATTGCTATTAGAAAATAGAATTTTGAGTTATGGTGAAAACAATTTGAAAGAACAAGGACTAAAATTAACATAGAAAAAAAGTAATTGTTTTTTTCATTTTCACTGTTTAAATGGCTAAAAAAATTCAATTTGGTTTCTTAAGTTCTCAAGTTTGCATTATTAAGTCTCTATTTTATATTTTGGTCCTATGATTCATTTTTGTTACATTTTAGTTCTTAGATATTAAGAATAGAGGGAAATTAAAAAAGTAGATGATCATTCCTATTGTATTTTTTATTTGGTTTAACTTTTAGATTTCTAATTGATCAAAGAATGTTTTAGGGTTGAAAGTATATTTCTAGATGTTTTTGGAATGTTTTGAGATGAAAATAAATTGAAATTAGATTTTAAGATCCAGAAAGTCAAAGCCCAATTTTTTTGGACCACGAAGGTGACCAATATTTTATAAAATAAAATTTTGATTAATTTTGTTTTTTTAATTTAATTTTAATTAATATATTATTTTTTATTTTTATTTTAAATTACATAGCTTAACTATTATTGAACTAGTAATTAAACTTTTTTATGGTTCCTATAATTTCATAATACGTCAAAGAAATTATTGTAATTTATTCTTTTATATTAAATTTGAGATAAATCGGCATTTATAAAAACAAAAATCTTATGTACTTACAATTTGAATAAACCTCCAAGATAAATAAAATAAAATCTATAAAATGAAAAAAGATAGCTAAAATAAAATATTTATGGGTGCATGGATATTTTATTTCTTACTAGAAAGATCACCTTTTTAATTTAATCTTTAATTAATATTCACAACTCTTTTTATATGATTTATCAGTTTATATATTGTTAATTCATTGTATTAAACATAAACATTTCTATTTCTAAATTAACAAGTTTTATGATGCTAAAAAAAAATCTCTAACACTAGATATTTTTTATATAAAAAATAACTTCAAATTCCACTTACAACTAAGGATGACAACGGGTACCCACTAAACAAATTTCTCGATATTCATAGCTTATCCATTATCAACCTGGTTAGAAATTTAAATATTCTTAAATTATCTATCAGGTTTTGAGTATCCATTATATACTATTATTTATTAATCAATAAAAAATAAAATAATTTATATATATATATATATAACTAATTTTAAATTAAATTTAATAATATTCATATCCTATCTGTTATTAATCTATTAAAAAAATTATCCACCGAGGTCGAGTCATATCAATATCCGTAGAGTCTGGATTGGATTGTCTCTTTTACTGGTGTCAACTAAAAGCTAATTATAGAGAAGGAAGGTTTTTTTAAGTTCAATGCATTTTTAACCAATTTTATTGCACGTCTTATTGAATAAAAAAAATATCTACGTAAGTTGGTATGGGGAACACGCAATTTGGAGCAGTGGAAGAGACAAAGAAGAGGCAGTGCATGGTGATTTTAGTTTTGTTTTCAGTGCCTAAAAGTTAGAGTACAAGTTCTGCTAATCTTGATCTTGAGGGTGGCCAGGGAGGCTTCAAGGACGACCACTCGTCTCAGCTGTTGGCACCTTGACAACCTTCCAAATCTTTAAATTTCATCCTTTCCAGTGGTGACGGCCTCCTTGGCCTTTCCCTTAATTCACCGGCCTCCTCTCTATTTTTCGTTTTCTACCTTTTTTTTCCTTGGCTAGGAATCCATGTTCATTTGATGCTCCCATACTCTGTTTATTTATTTTATCAAGAGCCCACGGATTTGAATTTATAAATTTAGTGGTATCTCTCTTGCTAGCTACGTCCAAGAGGTCAAGATTTCGAGCAAGCTAGAAATTAAACGAAGCTATCATATATATGCCAAGATAGGGTGAATGAATTGGGGATAATGCAGCTCAGTTATGTGTTTATGTGGGCCTTCTTGCGATGAACAACAATATATAATAATATAGTCTTCAAACTCTTTCATTTCTTTCTTTCTTGTCTCTATGTGTTCTGTATATTTTATTTTTAATTATTTTATTTAGGGAATGTTTGAGAATGTGGTAGCGATTTCTTTTCAAAATATTTTTCGCTCAAAAATACATCAAAATAATATATATATATATATTAAAAAAATTATTTTTAATATCAGCACATCAAAATGATACGAAAACACCAAAACATATTAATTTAAAACAAAAAAATAAAAAAAATTTAATTTTTTTAAAAGTATTTTTAAAATGCAAAAATAATCAGGGCCTAAAGCATGTATCTAAATATAAAAAACAAAAATAATATTATTTGGATAACTCACTCTATTTACCAATATCAAATTTAAATTTTTCTAAAAATCAACTTAAATTTAAAGATTGGTATCTCATTTTTAGTTTTATATATTAAGAGTATTTGTTTATTTATCTTTTCCATAAGAAATATATGCTCTAACAGTTATAAACATCAAAATCTTGTAAACCATGGGAAAAAAATGAGAAATTCAAATTAGGGTATGGCTCAAGCCTCAATAGCTGCGCACAACACCCGATAAAGGGCGATTTTATGAACCATGGTTGGATTTTATAAATATCTAGTTAAATTATAATTTGTCTGGTTCATGTATTTGGATTATTTTAAAGGAATAATTAAAGAACCATAAAACCATCTTAAAACTCATCTAGTTAATTAATACATCATGTTTATATTATTTTTTTCCTATAATGTCGCCAAATCATTTCAATTTAAATACATTGCCTTAAATAAAAGCTTTTGATCAAAGAATAACTTACCACTATATATCTTATATTAATTTAAATTTAATTAAAAAATAAATTGAAGATGTTAAATTAGAACTCGTAATTATTTAATTTATTACATGGGATTTTAGAAATAATTTTATATTACTTTCTAATATATATATATATATATATATATATATATATATATATAAAAGTTAAAGTTTTTAACTTTAAAACTTGTATAAATCCGTTGTTAATATATATATATATATATATAAGTTAAAGTTTTTAACTTTAAAACTTGTATAAATCCGTTGTTAATATATATATATATATATATATAAGTTAAAGTTTTTAACTTTAAAACTTGTATAAATCCGTTGTTAATTAGATTGAGATGAGTAGGACTTGAACTTCCCATTATTTAGCTAAAAAACCTATAATATCATATCATGTTAAAAAATATCTTACCATAAAATCTCAAAAGTGAGATGAGCTGTGGTTTGATGCTAACACTCTTAACATCTAGCCACTGTGCAACTCTGCTTTTCTATATGAAATTCTATAAATTGCTTCTCTGAGACACCGGCCCTCATCAATGTCTCTCCTAATGGACTCAACCTCTTCAAGTCTTCTCCTGTCTCCTCCTCCATTTCACAGCAAAGATGAAACTGATGCTCCTGTTATTTACTCATCTTTCTTGCAAAAACAAGCCAACATGCCCAAAGAGTTCATTTGGCCCATTGGAGACTTAGTTCACAACCAAGATGAGCTTAAAGAGCCATTGATAGACTTGGATGGATTCTTGAAAGGTGATGAGCGAGCAACTGCTGATGCGGCTGAGCTTGTTAGGACTGCCTGCTTGAACCACGGCTTCTTTCAAGTCATTAACCATGGTGTTGATATAGGTCTCATTCATGCTGCTCACGAAGAGATTGATAAAATTTTTAAGCTGCCTCTTGACAAGAAACTCAGTACTCGTAGGAAGCCAGGCGATGTGAGTGGATATTCTGGTGCCCATGCACATCGATATTCATCCAAGTTGCCATGGAAGGAGACATTTTCTTTTGGCTACCATGGGGATGATGATTCTGAGCCACTTGTTGTTGATTACTTCAAATCTGTCTTAGGAGAAAACTTTGAACACACAGGGTAAGCCAGCTGCGTCTTACGATCTTGTCTCTTTAATAGTAATACTCTTGAAGTGATTTTTTTTTCTTTTGTTAATTATTTGAAAAGTCCATCTGGCCTGCCATGGCTGAGGTAGTCTTCTCCCTGCTCCAATACTGTCATTCTATAAATATATTTACAAGTTTTGATTATCAACTCTGATCGGAGTTTTACCAGCTGGTACATATGTTAGAGATTCACCAGTTGAATATCCAAATTTAAGGTTTAAATGCCCTCATCAATCAAACGATGCCTCCTACTAGTTGATGTGATGACAAAGTAATAGAATAAAATTCCATCTTTCTCAAAAAAACAATCCACCCTTAAAGTAGAGAAACCCTAATTTCTCATGTTGGTTATGTTTAGTACGTTTTCTCTTAAAATCATGGATAATGTCGAACATAACATGGCTTTCTGAAGGTGGGTTTACCAAAGATATTGCGAAGCAATGAAGAAAGTATCTCTAGTTATTTTTGAGCTGCTGGGCATTAGCTTGGGAGTTGATCGCTTACACTATCGGAAATTCTTTGAAGATGGAAGCTCAATAATGAGGTGCAACAATTATCCACCTTGCAATAATTCTAGCCTCACTCTTGGCACTGGTCCTCATTGCGACCCAACTTCCTTAACAATACTTCATCAAGACCAAGTTGGTGGTCTTGAAGTCTTTGCAAACAACAAATGGCAAGCAATCCGACCTCGTCCAGATGCCCTAGTTGTAAACATTGGTGATACATTCACGGTAAGTTAATTTCCTCTTATTTTAATTGCAGTATATATATATATATATATATTATTTTCACCAGCACTAGTTCATGGTTATTCTGCAATATCAGCTTTATGTTCTTAAATTGCAAGAATAAGACTCGGATTATATTCTTAGAACAATGAGTTTGATTCATGATTGTTAGATTAATATAAAATCAAAGAATGTTTAAGATTTTCTTAAACTCTTATCATTTTTCTTCGCTCTAATTATTAAATCAGATTTAACCGTGAAACAATTATTGATCTTAGGAATAGATATCAAAGAACAATACAAAATTATAATCTCAGATCCTATATGATCGAAATGATTATTAGAAATGCTGTTGTTCAATTAGCAATGGATGATTACGATTGTTCTAGGTAGTTACAACATTGATGCGAAAGGAAATTTCACGTTGTCAAAGTCATGTCTTGATCAATTATTTCTCTTTTAGATTAAGACATTTGATTTTAGACAAATACAGCATCACCCAAAATTTTGAAAATAAATTTGAAAAGACATGATATTTTTTAATATAGTAATAGCTTTTGGACTGTGGCTGTTTCTATAAGCTTGTCAACTCAAAATGAATGGCATCGAGACCCACCCACACAAATCCAATGGCCATCAACCCTCTTGGAGGTCAAAACGAATAGTACGAGTTAATTGATACGTGCCCAGCTTCTTTGATATGTAGGCATTATCCAATGGGAGGTACCAGAGCTGCCTTCACAGAGCAGTGGTAAATAGGGAGAGAGAGAGGAAATCATTGGTTTTCTTTGTGAGTCCAAAAGAGGAAAAGGTAGTCAGACCCCCACAAGATCTTGTTTGCAGAGAAGGGCCGAGGAAGTACCCGGATTTCACATGGTCAGATTTGTTGGAGTTCACGCAAAAACACTACAGAGCTGATGTCGCTACACTCCAAAGCTTCATTCAATGGCTTTTATCTGCTAAACCATAAAGCATCAACCTTGTAGTTGCTTTGGATGCTTTTGATGATAGGTTGCCTTTATGTATCCTGTGTACTAGCTAGGCTAGCTATGTTCTCTCTATATTTTCTCAGGTTGGTACAATTTCCACCAGCTTTCGTGTAGCTTTCTGAATTTTATTGGAAGAAAGAATAAAAACTAAGACCTTGCTAGTGTTCTACCCTTCGAGCATTCAGATAATTCTTGGGTTACCCCAATTCCAATATCCATTCCCATGTCTGCACAAGTTTATAGTTCTGGAAAAATGAACTGTTACTCAAGTTTTAGTGGGGTTTTTAAAAAAGCGCAAACTAACGATCATACAATAGACAAGACCTGAAACAGACTTCAATGAACTTTTTGCCCTGATTATTAGGCTTTGAAAATTCGATAAAAAGAGCTTGGTCAGTAGTTCACGAACTCCCACAAAACAAATCTGTTTGAACCAGAGAAATGTTGCCTTGAGAAGAGACTGTGTGTGGTTTTTTTACGAAGGTAGTCAAGGAAGATGATAGATGCATGAGATGTGCAAAAATATAAAAAATAAATTATTTCAATTAAAGAAATAAAAAAATTATAAATATAAAAAATAAATTATTTCAATGGAAAGATATGATTTAAATTTTTAGATTAAAATGTTAAATTAAAATTTTTTAATAATTTGTTATTTATAAATAATTTCTGAACTTAGATTTCTGTGTTATGATACTTTAATAATAGTTTAAATATATTTTTTATATAAAAAAATTATAAGTCTCAATAAATTTAACATTTATTGCCTCTACTATTCTTGTACAATGAGAAGGGCAATAAAACCTATATTCTTTAAAGTT